>Ga0310696_10002670_pt1 | contig 23244 bp, 16 predicted proteins | sample AusTroGonzalo_MG_4_FD_203885 | JGI IMG/M metagenome (GOLD analysis project Ga0310696, IMG submission 203885) | Bovine rumen microbial communities from tropical cattle in Woodstock, Queensland, Australia - Gonzalo_02 (v2) (version 2) | ecosystem: Host-associated > Mammals > Digestive system >...
CTTGTCGGCGGGGGCTTTGTCGGCGGGAGCCTTGTCGCGGGCCAGCGTCTCGCGGATGCGGTCGGTGAGTTTCTGCTGCAGTTCGGGACTTGCGGCCAGGACGGCCTTGGTCTGATCGCGGCCCTGACCGAGCTGTTCGCCGTCGAAGCTGAACCACGAGCCCCGTTTTTCCAGCAGGCCGAGACTGACGGCCACGTCGAGGATGGAGCCGACTTTGGAGATGCCTTCGTTGTACATGATGTCGAACTCGGCCACCTTGAACGGGGGCGCCATCTTGTTCTTGATGACCTTGACCCGGGCGCGGTTGCCGAGGACGTCGTCGCCGACCTTGATGACCGAGGTCTTGCGGATGTCCATGCGGATGGAGGCGTAGAATTTGAGGGCGTTGCCGCCGGGGGTCGTCTCCGGGTTGCCGTACATCACGCCGATCTTTTCGCGGATCTGGTTGGTGAAGATGACGCAGGTGCGGCTGCGGCTGGCGGCGCCGGTGATCTTGCGCAGGGCCTGGGACATGAGGCGGGCCTGCAGTCCCACGTGGGAGTCGCCCATCTGCCCTTCGATCTCGGCGCGGGGCACCAGGGCGGCCACGGAGTCCACCACCAGCACGTCGATGGCGTTGCTGCGGACCAGCGTGTCGACGATGTTGAGGGCGTCCTCGCCGCAGTCGGGCTGGGAAATGAGCAGATTGTCGATATCCACGCCGATCTTGGCCGCGTAACCGGGATCGATGGCGTGTTCCGCGTCGATGATGGCGCACTTGCCGCCCTTGGCCTGGGCGTTGGCGATGACGTGGAGACACAATGTCGTCTTGCCGCTGGATTCGGGTCCGAAGATCTCGACGATGCGTCCGGCGGGCAGGCCGCCGATGCCCAGCGCCAGGTCCAGCGCCAGACTGCCCGTGCTGATGACGGGAACGTCCACGCAGGCGTCGGTGGCGCCGAGGCGCATGATCGCACCCTTGCCGAACTCCTTTTCGATCTGGTTGATCGCTATCTGAAGGCTTTTCTCCTTGTCGAAGACGGGCATTTCCTTTTCTGCCATGATGATTCCTCCGGTGGGGGGTTGGTGTTAGATGTCGAGGTCCTTGACGTTGGCGGCGTGCTTTTCGATGTACTCGCGGCGGGGATCGACGGCGTCGCCCATGAGCAGATTGAAGATCTGATCGGCCTGGATGGCGTCCTCGAGGGTGACTTTGATCATGGAGCGGGTCTCCGGATCCATGGTGGTCTCCCAGAGCTGGGTGGCGTTCATTTCGCCGAGACCTTTGTAGCGCTGGATGCGCATGCCGCTGCCGTTCTGCCCGCTCTTGCGGATGGCGGAGAAAAGTTCGGCGAGGGAGTTCACCGGCTGCTTCTCCGATTTTTCGCTGTCGGAGAAGGAGATGTTGTACAGAAGTTCCTTGCCGGAGAAGATCTGCGACGGGGCAAGATTCGCGGCCTTGAGATCCGCGACGAGCCGGGCGCACTCGGCGGCCTCGAAGATGGAAACGGCGTCGATCCGGCGGCGGACCTCGGCCCGGCGTTCGGCGGCCTCGGCCTCGGTGGCGGCCTGTTCCGGATCGGGGAGGACCTTGCGCAGCCGCTCCTCGGCGGCGGAGGTGAGGGCCGCCTGCTCCTCGGCGGTGTAGCAGAAGCTGCCCGCCGTGGTGCCGTCGGCTTCGCGGATGGAGACGAAGCTCACGGGGCAGCTGCCGTCCTCTTTGATCGCGTCGAAATAATCTTGCGGCTCGATGCCTTCGCGGTGCAGACCCGCGGCGACGGATGCCGCCCGGTTATAGAGGGAGATCAACTGCTTTACCTCGTCGAGGGGAAGGGCCCGTCCGCTGGCGTCGGTGGCGCGGAGATCCTCCATGCCCAGCTCGATGAGCAGCCTGTTGAGCTGGTCCTCGGTGTCGATGTAGCGGTCGTACTTCTTGCCCTTGGTCACCTTGAAGAGCGGCGGTTTGGCGATGTAGACGTACCCGGCTTCGATCAGGGGCCGCATCTGGCGGAAAAAGAAGGTGAGCAGAAGGGTCCGGATATGGGAGCCGTCCACATCGGCATCGGTCATGATGACGACCCGGTGATAGCGGGCCTTGGTGATGTCGAATTCATCGCCGTAGCCGCAGCCCACGGCGTAGATCAGCGACTGGATCTCCTTGTTGTCGAGGATGCGGTCCAGACGGACCTTCTCGACGTTGAGCAGTTTGCCGCGGATGGGCAGGATGGCCTGGATCTTGCTGTCGCGTCCGGACTTGGCGGAGCCGCCGGCGGAGTCGCCCTCGACGATGTAGAGCTCGGTGCGCGAGGGGTCTCTGTCGGAACAGTCGGCCAGTTTCCCGGGCAGTCCGATGCCGTCGAGCGCGCCCTTGCGGCGGACCGTTTCCTTGGCTTTGCGGGCGGCCTCGCGGGCGCGGGCGGCCAGCATGGCGGCGTTGCCGATCTCCCGGGCGATCATGGGATTTTCCTCGAGATACGCGCCCAGTTCGTCGTTGATGACCGATTCGACGATGCCCCGGACCTCGGAGTTGCCCAGCTTGGTCTTGGTCTGGCCCTCGAACTGGGGATCGGGCACTTTGACGCTGATCACCGCGGCCAGGCCCTCGCGCACGTCGTTGCCGGTGAGCGGGACGTCGTTTTTGAGCATGTTCTTGGTGTAGTTGTTGACGGTCCGGGTCAGGGCCGCCTGGAAACCGGTGAGGTGGGTCCCGCCCTCGACGGTGTTGATGTTGTTGGTGTAGGTGTGGATGTTCTCGGCGGTGCCGTCGTTGTACTGCATGGCCACCTCCACGTCGATGCCGTCGCGCTCGCGGTGGAAGTAGATCACCTCGGGGTTGAGGACCTTTTTGTTGACGTTGAGCATGGCGACGAATTCGCGGATACCGCCGGCGTAGTGGAACTCCTCCGTCCTCGGGGAGCCGGTCTCGGGGTTCTCCCGCTCGTCGGTGAGGGAGATTTTGATGCCGCTGTTGAGGAAGGCCAGTTCACGCAGACGCTTGACGAGGATGTCCCAGACGTAGACGGTGTCGGGAAAGATCGTGCCGTCGGGCTTGAAGGAGACCCGGGTGCCCCGCTTCGACGTGGGACCGAGCATCTGCAGCGGCTGGGTGGTCTTGCCGCGCTCGAAGCCGATTTTGTAGGCCTTGCCGTCGCGGAAGACTTCGGCGATCAGCCAGTCCGACAGGGCGTTGACGCAGGAGACGCCCACGCCGTGCAGTCCGCCGGAGACTTTGTAGGAGTTGTGGTCGAACTTGCCGCCGGCGTGGAGGATCGTCAGCACCACCTCCACGGCGGGCTTCTTCTCCTTTTCGTGCATGTCCACGGGGATGCCGCGGCCGTTGTCCTCGACGGAGATGGAGTTGTCGGCGTGGATCGTCACAGCGATGTCGCTGGCGTAACCGGCCAGAGCTTCGTCGATGGAGTTGTCCACGACTTCGTAGACCAGGTGATGCAGTCCCCGCTGCCCCGTGTCGCCGATGTACATGGAGGGGCGGATGCGGACCGCCTCGAGACCTTCGAGGACGGTAATTTTGCTGGCGCTGTATTCCTCCGAAGCCGCCTCGGGCTTCAGGTTCGGATCGTTCGGATTTTCGCTCATGTCTGCCGTTCTTTCAAAAGTAATTTTTTTACGTATAAATTCCGGAGAATATTATATTATATATAATATACCCCCGAAAATCCCGGATTTCAACAGCGGGAGGGATCATTTTGGCGAATATTCCCGGAAGTCGAAAAAAATCCCCCCTCGCCGGAGGGGGGATTTTTTCAGTTCTTTCCGGAGGAGGACTCCTTCGGGGCGCTGTCGGTGACGCGGCCGTCGTCGAGGACGTTGTCCTGTTTTTCAGCGAGGCGTTTGAAAAGCCGCCTCAGGTCCAGGGTGCCGCCGATGCTGAACCACACCGTGGAGACCAGTCCGATCGCCCCCGCCACCAGGATCCGGGTGACGAAGAAGTAGTGCGACCACCAGGACGCCGGCCACGGGCTGATCTTGTTCCAGACGACCACCGCCAGGAAGATGATGACGAAACTGTAGACGAAGCTGTAGGCGAAGACCGACCACGCCAGGATCCTGTCGCCACGGGTGTAGTTGGCGTCGATGCCGATGAGCTTGCGCAGAATGAGCCGCGGCGTGAGCGGGGTCTTCTCCACGGGCTTGCCGCTTTCGCTGTAAACGCCCCGGTGCAGCATCTTTTCCATGTCGAAGGGCTTTTTACAGGTGAGCAGCGAGACGGCCACGTAGAGCGTCACCGAGACCAGCATGGCGAAGAAGAAGATCTCCTGGGAGTTGATGGGGAACTTCACCGCGTCGATCTGCCACTTGATGTAGGGATCGAAGGGGGCCGAGGCGGTCCGGAGCACCGTGTCGACGGCCTCCACCATGTTGATCTCGACCAGCCACGGGTAGAGGGTCTTTTCCCACATCTGCTGCATGACGATGCCGCCCACGGCCAGCAGGGAGCCCGAAAGAAGCGCGGCCGTCGCCCCCGCCGTGGTCCCCCGTTTCCAGTAGAGTCCGAAAACGATGCACGGCCCGGCGCCGCCCAGCCAGATCGCGCCGGTGATCGAGAAGAACATGAGGATGTAGTCCATCTGCGAGAAGAAGAAACTGAAGAGAAAGGCGAAGACCGCCACGCCCGCGATGACGATGCGCAGCAGGCGCAGCTGCTGGGCCGGCGTGAACGCCTGCTTCCGGAAGGGCAGAATGACGTCCTGCACGATGATGCTCCCCCAGCTGTGCATGTAGGTCGTGTCGGTGGAGATCATGAGGAAGAGCATGATCGCGCAGAAGATCCCCGTGATGCCCACCGGCAGCATGTGCTTGATGGCCACGGGGGCCAGCATCTGGCTGTAGATGGTTTTGAAGTTCTGCACCTTGCCGCTGCGGGCCTTTTCCAGACTGCCGACGACCTTTTTCTGGTAGTCCACGCCGCTCTTCGGGGCCGGGCCCAGCACGTCGCGCCGGATCGCCGCGGCCTGAGGCGCGGCCACGTCCTGCACCGTTTTGTAAGCCAGATGGTAACTCACTTCCGCGGCCTGGCGCCTGAAGTGGGGCGCGGTCATGTAGGTGTAGGCGGCGACCGCCAGAACGACGTACATCATGACGGAGAAGCCGCCGCGCCACGTCCCGAGAAGACCGCCCATTTTCTGCTCGTGGGCGTTGATCGCCGCCGCGGAGTAGCCCTGCGTCCCGGACCAGCTCATGCGGTTGATGATGCTGGAGAACATGCCCACCGCCACGTAAAAGATGTTGAAATCCCGCAGCTGGGCCGTGTCGTAGGGATTGAGGAAGCTTTTCCCCGGCGGCTGGTTCAGAAGCGCCGGAGCCATGTCCTCGCTCCAGGAGAATTTCCACAGGATGAAGAGGACCAGGATGCAGTACATCGGGTAGCTCAGCAGTCCCTGCACGCAGTCGGTCACCATGATCGTCACCTGTCCGCCGAGGGAGATGATGAAGACGGCGATCCCGAGAAAGACCGCCATGATCACGCCGAAGGTCGGGAAGACCCACGTCCCGATCGTCAGCGTGGCGGGCAGATCGAGGAAGTAGATGAGGAAACGCGCGCTCACAGCCGGGAAGATCGCGTAGTTGATGACCCCCGAAAACGACTGCAGCACCGCGGCCAGCACCCGGAACTTGCGGTTGTAGCGGATCTCGAGAAACTGACCCATGGTCATGGCCCGGGTCTCCCGGTAACGGTAGGAACAGTAGCCCGTCAGGGCGAAGATCAGTCCCAGCGGCGCCGTCAATGTGCTCCAGAAGCTGACCGCGAAGCCGACTTTGTAGTACATCTCCATCATGGCGACCACGCTGATGAGTCCCATGGCCGCCTCGCCTCCCGCCACGGCCACGACGTAGCGTCCCGCCACGCGGCCCGCGGCGAGAAAATCCGCCACGCTGGTCACGTAGCGCTGGGATCTCAGCGCCGTCCAGATGACGATGATCATGGGGATGAGTACGATCAGCCAGTCGATCCAATGCATGGTGTCCGTTCCTTTTTCTTCATGAGAGAGTCCGTCCGGAAAATATACACTCGTTCGTGCGGGATTGCAAGATTGCATTTCGGCAATTTTTCTCCCGGAGACGGCGGCAAAATCTCCGGGGCCGGATCATTTCGTCTTTTCCAGCAGGACGACGGGGTACTGGTGATTCTTCTCCGTGCGGAAGTGTTCCTTCCAGACGCCGGGATGTTTTTTGACGAGCTCTTCGGCGCGCGCGGGCGGCGTCATGAGGAATCTCGTCCCGTCCCGGTCGATGTCCTTCCCGTAGGGCCGGTCGATGAAAAAGATGAGCTCCGTGTTGAAGTCGCCGCTGTAGGTGACCTTTTCGCCGGGGGGAATGATCTTCGCCGCTTTGCGGCAGAAGGGCTTGACGGTTTTGAGATGGTCCGTCCCCGGCTGGATCACCGCGTGATAGCTGGTGAAAATGCAGAGTACGGCCGCGGCAAAAACGCTCAGCGCCGTGAAGTAACGTTTCTTTTCCATCATCCTGAAAATGAGGAACAGCACCGCCGCCGCGGCCGCCGCTCCCCCCAATGCGGCGAAGTAGTGGTCGTTGATGAACCGGCTGATCATGATCAGGGTCATGCCGTCACGCTCCGAGGCGTGGGGGATCTTGTCCGCCACGATCAGTTCGCCGAGACGGATCGGCACGCCCGAATGATTGACGACGGCCGCCGCCGCGATGAGGATGCACAGCCCCAGCCAGGCGGCTTTCCATTTCTTCGTCAGGCCGGGCAGCTGTTCGCAGCCGATGACGATCACCCGGGCGAGAAGGATCGCCGCCGCCGGGTACAGCGGCAGGAGATAGTCCCCCCGCTTGAGCGCCGAACAGCTGAAGAAGACGAAGAGCGTCACCGCCCACGAGAACAGGAACACCGTTCCCCGCCGCAGACGGAACTTCAACAGAGCCTTCCGGAAAAACCAGAACCCCGGCAGGGCGAAAAGCGACCAGGGCAGCATGCCGGCAAAAAGTTTCGGGAAATAATAGAAAAGGGACATCCTCTTTCCGCCCCGGTAGGTGGAGCCCACGCCCGTGAAACGCCGGAAATTCTGATTGATGATGAACTCGTCGAAAAAGGCCCCGTTCGTCCGGATGTGTTCCGCGACATACCAGGGCAGCGCTACGGCGAGAAAGACCAGCCCTCCCGTCAGCGGACGCATCTCCCAGAGCATCTTCCAGCGCCGGCTCCACAGCATCATCCCCAGGATGACGCACCCCGCCAGCAGAACGGCCAGCGGTCCCTTCAGCAGAACGGCCAGCCCCAGCATGATGTAGAAGAGGTAGATCAACCGGTTGCTTTTGTATTCCTCGAAGTAGCCCCGGTAGAGAAAGTACATTCCGACGGTGAAGGCGCCCGCAAGCGGCATGTCGATGTGGGCCAGCCGTCCCAGGTTCGAGAAGGTGGGCGTGGCGCTCAGCACCGCCATGGTCACTGCGGCCGTTTCCGCCCCGTACAGCCGGCGGGCCAGAGCCGCCGCCGCCAGCACCGCCGCCATGGCGCACAGGGCCGAGGGCAGGCGCAATATCCACTCCGCCGGGACCTTCAGGGCGTCGCCCCCCAGGTTCCCCGCCAGCGCCGCGGGCAGGCACAGCCAGTAATGGCCGATGGGTTTTTCATAGGGGATGGCGTGGGCGAAATTCATCTCCATGTAATCGCCCGTCCGCACCATGTTGCGGACGATCATGGCCGTCCGGCCCTCCTGTGCGGCGTAGATGCCGTCGCTCCCCAGATTCACGAAAAAGATCAGCGCGGCGAAGAGGAACCCCGCCGTCAGCCAGCCCCGCTCCGTATGGAAAAAGCCGATGATGCGTTTCATTTACCGCTGCCCCTCTCTGCCGTTGATCTCCGAGAGTTTTCTCTGGAGCGTCCGCCGGCTGATGCCCAGCATTTCGGCGGCCCGCGTGCGGTTGCCGCCGCATTTTTCGAGGGCCTGTTCGATCAGCCGGATCTCCGCGTCGCGGATGGCCAGCCCCGGCGCGGACTCTTTTTCCGGTTCCCCGGCGATCGTCTCCTGCGGAAGGTCGCTCCCGGCGCGGGCGATCTCGGGCGGCAGAGCATCGTCCGTGAGCACATCCCCACGGTTCAGCACCACCATGGACTCCATGCAGTTCCGGAGTTCCCGGATGTTGCCCGGCCACGGCGCTTCGCAGAGTTTCCGCATGGTCTCCGGCGCCACTTCGGGAACGCTTCTGCCGTTCTCCAGCGCGAATTCCGAAACGAATTCCCGCACCAGCGCCGGGATCTCGTTCCGGCGCTCCCGCAGCGGCGGCAGTTCGAGATTGATGACGGAGAGCCGGTAGAAAAGATCTTCCCGGAACGACCCCTCGCGCACCATGCGCCGCAGATCGCGGTTGGTGGCCGAGATCAGCCGGAAATCGCTGTGCACCGTTTCGATGCCCCCCACCCGTTCGAATGAACGCGTTTCCAGCACCCGCAGCAGCTTGACCTGGGTCGGCGCGTCGATCTCACCGATCTCGTCCAGGAAGATCGTCCCCCTGTCCGCCTGTTCGAATTTGCCCGTTTTCCGCTCGTTCGCGCCCGTGAACGCCCCCTTTTCATAGCCGAAAAGTTCGCTTTCGAGGATGGTCGACGTCAGCGCGGCACAGTGCACCGGCACGAACGCCCCGCTTCGGCCGCTGGTGTCGTGGATGAGCCGGGCGATGACCTCCTTGCCCGTTCCGCTCTCGCCCCGCAGCAGGACAGACGCCCGGCTGGGCGCCACGGTCCGCGCGGTCTCGTACACCGCCTTCATCGGCGTGTCGATCCCCTCCGGCGTGACCACCCCGGCCGAAACGACCGGGGTCTTCTTCTCCGGCGCCGGGGCCGGCGTTCCCGTGCTCTTCAGCGCCGCGTCCACCACGGTCTCCAGCTGGTCCAGCTTCACCGGCTTGGAGACGAAATCGTAGGCTCCGAGCTTCACCGCCTGCACCGCGTCGGTGATCGACCCGTAGGCCGTCAGCAGTACGCAGGAGATGCCTTTTGCGGAAGCCGCCTTGAGCACGGCCATGCCGTCCGCGCCGGGCATCCGCAGATCCGTGAGCACCAGATCGAAGTTCTCTCCGGAGAGCAGACGCAGTGCCTCCCCTCCGTCCGCCGCCGTGACGATCTCGTACTTCCGCCTGAAATAGCGCTCCAGCGCCGTCCGCGTATTGTACTCGTCGTCGGCGATGAGGATCTTTTTCCTGTCGCTCATATGGATCTCAACGCCCGCCGTAGACCGCCCGCTCGAGCTCCGTCTGGAACTGCTGGATGTCTTCCTGCGTCGGACGCTCGCCCTGCAGGTTCTCGAGGCCCAGACGCCCCGTCTGGTCGATGTACCAGTCCGCCGTGGAGCCGGAGGCGAATTTCACCGTCCCCGAAAGCGCCGTCCCGGGCCGCATGAGCTTGCTCACCTCCACCACCGTCCGGCCTGCGCCCGGAGCCGCTCCCGCGGGGGCGGACGGAGCTTCGTTTTCCGCCGGGAGCTCTTCCGCGGCGGGTTTTTCGGCCTGCGCGGGCTTTTCTTCGGCCTTCTTCTCCTGACCCTTCGCCTGCCAGTCGATGTCCAGCGTCGAGGCCAGGATGCGGATATCCATGTACGTGTATTTCTGCCCGAACTTTTCGTTCACCTCCGTCTGGATGTCCGACAGCGATATCCCCTCCGCGATGCGGGACGCCATATAGCTTTTGATCTCGTTCTCAAGTGCCTTGTCCATTTCTCTATTTCCTCCCTTTTCGCCTGCCGGCGGCAGGTTGATTTCTTCTCTTGCGCCTGTCGGCGTTGTTTTGATTCCGTCTGATGCTTTCGACCTTCTTCGGCCGCGCGCAGAAATCCAGCAGCAGCGGCACGGCATGGAGTCCGAAAGCCTCCCGCAGCTGATTCCTCAGGTACGCCGCGTAATTGTCCGGAACGCCCTCCGGGTCGTTCACGAAAAGTTTGATCCGCGCCGGACGCATCCCCGCCATCGCCGCGTAATACAGCTTGAGCGGCCGCGTCCCCGTCACGGGCGGCGTGCGCTTCTCCATCGCCGCGGCCAGAACCCTGTTCAGCACCCCGGTGGAGATCTCCACCTCCAATTGCTCCATCACATCCGCCGCCGCGTCCAGAAGCGCATCCAGGTTCCGCTTTGCCTTCGCGCTCACGGAGACCGCCGGCAGCGTCCCCAGATGCGGCAACGCCTCCCGCAGTTCCTCCAGAAGCTGCTTTTTGCTCTTTCCTTCGCACGCGTCGGACTTGTTCGCCACGATCACGCAGGGTTTGTTGGCCTTCTGGATCAACCCGGAGATCCGCCGGTCCTGCGCCGTGACTCCGTCCCCGCTGGAATCCACCACGAAAAGGACCAGGTCCGCCCGTTCGATGGCGCTCTTCGCACGCATGACGCTGAAGTATTCCACCAGATCGTCCACCTTGGCCGTCTTGCGCAAGCCCGCCGTGTCGATCAGCACCGCCGGACGGTATTCCCCGCGGTAGCGGATCGAAAACTCCACCTCCACCGCGTCCCGGGTCGTCCCCGCCACTGAGCTTGTCATCACACGTTCGCTCCCAAGAAGCGCGTTGATCAAACTCGACTTCCCCACGTTGGGACGACCCACCACCGCCAGACTCACCGCCGCCGCGGGCGGCGTCTCCAGGCCCTTCGGCAGCTGTTTCAAAGCATCCTCCAGCAGCGCGTTGATCCCTCCGCGGTGCTTGCAGCAAATGGGATGCACCCGGGGAAAACCCAGCACCGAGAACTCCGCCGCATCGTCCTTCAGCTGCGGCGAATCGCACTTGTTCACCGCGACCAGCACCGGCCGCCCCGACGCCCGCAGACGCACGGCGATGTCACGCTCCAGCGGCGTCACCCCCGCCTGCGCGTCGCCCACCATGATCAGCACGTCGGCGTCCGATACCGCCGCTTCCACCTGCTGCGCGATGTTCGCATCCCAGAAGTCGACTTTCCGCGTTTCGCCCGTCAGCATCCCCAGGCCGCCCGTGTCCACCAGATTGAAACGCCTCCCGTTCCGGAAGACCGGCGCGGAAATGCGGTCTCGCGTCACACCGCTCATCTCGTGCACGATCGCCAGACGGCGGTTCAATATCGCGTTGAAAAGACTGGATTTGCCCACGTTGGGACGCCCCACGATCGCGATCGTGGGACGGTGCAGCGGATTTGTCTCCCCTTTCGGCACGGTTGTGATCTCTTCAGACATCGGTCCCCTTATGCCCTGCAGCTGTTGATTTCGTCCCGGAGCTTGCGCGCCGCCCGGCCCGCCGCCTCCGCGAAATCATCCCCGCTCCCCGCGAAAATGATTCCCCGCGAAGAGTTGATCATCAGATTTCCCCAGCCCGGCGTCGCTCCGTTCTTCACGACTTCGGAAACACTGCCCCCCTGCGCACCCACGCCGGGCACCAGAAACGGCAATTCCGGACACATCTTCCGCAGCTTCGCCAGCTCCGCCGGATACGTCGCCCCCACCACCAGCGCCGCGTTGCCGTTCCAGTTCCACCGGTCCCGGACCAGCTCCGCCACGTGCTCGTACAACGCCTTCCCGCCGGAAACGAGGTTCTGCAAGTCCCCCGAATGGGGATTCGACGTCCGGCACAAAATGATCACGCCCTTCTCATCATAGTCCAGAAATGGCTTCACCGCGTCCAGGCCCATGTAGGGATTCACCGTCACCGCATCCGCTCCGTAACGCTCGAAGGCTTCCTTCGCATACTGCGCCGCCGTGGACCCGATGTCCCCACGCTTCACATCCAGGATCACCGGGACCCCCGGCGCATTTTCGTGGATGTACGAGATCGTGTCCCGCAGCTCCCCGTCCCGGTCCGCCCCCGCGTAAAACGCCGCCTGGGGCTTGTAGCAGCAGACCAGGCCCTTCGTCGCATCGACGATCGCCCTGTTGAAGTCGAAAAATGCCTTCCCCGACGCCTTGACCGCCTCCGGCAGTTTCCCCATGTCCGGATCCAGACCCACGCAAACCATGCTGCGGTTGCGCGTCGCCGCCGCCGCCACCTGTTCGAAAAATTTCATCTTCGCATCTCTCCCTGTCTCCTCCCCACTCTCTCCTCAAATAACATAGCACTTTTTCCCTGCAAATCAAGCGGCGGAGAGCCGTTTCCGGGAAAGCGCCGTGACGGCGGATCAGCCGATCTCCATAGTGTTCACAGTATTCATAGTATTCATAGTATTCCCGGTATTCCCGGTCCTCCCCCGGGGCGGGGGGCGTCGCCCGGCAGGGCGGCGTCAGTCTTTCTTCCGGGAGAAGAGGGAGATGTCCAGGTCGAGCTTCGCCCGCTGGATCTCCTCCATGAAGCTGGGGATGCTGCCGGTGGGCTCGAAGACCCCGGTGATGCGGTTGTTTTTGTCCCATCCCGTGTGGCGGAAGACGAAGATGTCCTGCATGGTGATGATGTCGCCCTCCATCTTGACGATCTCGCTGATGTTGACCACCTTGCGGCTGCCGTCGCGTTCGCGGGTGATCTGGACGACGAGGTTGATCGCCGAAGCCACCTGTTCCCGGATGGCCCGCAGGGGCAGATCGAATCCGGCCATGAGCACCAGGGTCTCCAGACGGGCCAGGGCGTCTCGGGGAGAGTTGGCGTGGATCGTCGTCAGACTCCCGTCGTGACCGGTGTTCATCGCCTGGAGCATGTCCAGCGCCTCGCCGCCGCGGCACTCGCCTACGACGATGCGGTCGGGCCTCATGCGCAGGGAGTTGCGGACAAGATCCCGGATCGTCACCTCTCCCCGCCCCTCGATGTTGGGCGGACGGGCCTCGAGGCGAACGATATGTTCCTGATGCAGCTGAAGTTCCGCTGCATCCTCGATGGTCACGATCCGCTCCCGGTTGGGGAGAAAGCCGCTCAGCACATTGAGCAGCGTCGTCTTTCCGGAACCCGTTCCCCCGGAGATGAGGATGTTCTTCCGCACCGCCACGCACACGGCGAGGAACTTCACCATCTCAGGACTGATGGAGCCGAAATTCACCAGATCCCGGGCCTCCAGCGGTTTTTTCGTGAATTTCCGGATGGTGATGGTGGGCCCGACCAGCGACAGCGGCGGGATGATGGCGTTGACCCGGCTGCCGTCGGCCAGACGGGCGTCCACCTTGGGAGAACTTTCATCGATGCGCCGCCCCCGCGGCGCGACGATCCGTTCGATGGAGGCCAGCACCTGATTGTCGTCGGCGAAGGCCGCGTCCGTCCGGTAGAGCACTCCCTTGTGCTCCACGAAGACCTGATTGGGACCGTTGACCATGATCTCGCTGATGTCGTCCCGGTCGATGAGGTACTCCAGCGGTCCCAGTCCGATGGCCTCCTGGATCAGTTCCTTTTCGATGACCTCCGTGGTCAGCCCCTCGGGCAGTTTGATGTTGAGCATCGAGAGGATCTCGCGGATCATCCGCTTGGCCTGTTCGGCCAGCTCGTCTTCGGAGATCCCCGAGAGCGCCATCTTTTTGAGGTTCATGCGCACGAGAAGCTCCCTGTGGGCCTGGCGCTTGATCTCCTGCACCAGGGGGCGCAGCCGCTGGGGGACGCCGGAGACGTTCAGCACGGGGATCTCGCCCTTGTCGGCTTTGAGCATGTCGTCGAGGTTCGAAGGAGCCGGCGCATCCTTTTTCGCTTCGGGCGCGGGGGCCGCGGTGCCGACGGTGATTTCGACGTTCTTTCCCAGCCGGAGCACGCTCCCCGGTGCGAGAGGGGTCAGCTGATTGGCGAAAAGCGGCTCCCCGGAGTCGTTGACGAAGGTCCCGTTGCTGCTCCCCAGGTCCATGATGTTGATCGCGGCGTCGGAGACGACCAGCTGGGCGTGCCGTCCCGAGATGTCCGGCGCATCCAGGCGGATATGGCAGTTTCTGCCGGCCCCGATCAGATAGGCGCCGTTGGGCAGACTGGCCCGCATGCTTTTGCCGTTCTGACGGATGGTGATCTCGGTCACTTCATCCTCCTGTTGCGGCGTTCTTCGCGGCGCTTGTTGTAGCTGGGGATCTCCTTTTCCAGCAGCTTGAAGTTGACGCTGCGTTTTTCGATGTCCCGCGAGATGCGCGTGTCTTCGAAGTTCCGCAGCGAGAGCGTGATCTTGCCTTTCTGGGAGGCGAAAATGAGCATCTCGACCTCGTCGGGCATCAGCTGGAGCGTGACGGTCCCGTAGGCCCGGCCGGCTCCCGACTCGGCGGCGAGGGACTGCCAGCGGTTCCCCACGGCCAGGACCTTGACGTCCTGAAGGATCGTCAGCGTGACGGTGTCCAGCGCGCTGTCGCCCCGCACGTCGGGGAAGCGGAACGTGCCGATGACGTCCACGTTGTCGTTGGGCTGGATGAGATTGTTGACCGACGAGACCGGGTCCACGGGGATGGAAACTGCCCGCCACCCGTCCTGGACGATGCCGCTGAAGCCGTTGCGGCGCGAACCGAATTTGATGTCGGTGGTCTGGAGGATCTGACCCCGGGCGATGGAGGTGTCAAGCTTGTGGTTGACCACCTTGTAGAGCTGGGACCAGGGGATCTCGCGGCTGTTCGCCATGGCCTCTCTTTTCCTCTTGACCGTATAGCGGGCCACGTCCTTCTCGGTCAGCGTTTCCCCTTCGACCATGTTGCGCGTCACCTGAATCAGGATCGCTGTTTCGGAATCTCCCGAAATACGTCTTTTTTCGGCCTCTATCTGCTGATAGGTCAGCACGAAGGCCAGCAGGCCGAAGATGACGGCCAGCAGCAGCAGCATTCTTTGGCGCATGAAAACTGTTCCTCCATTCTCAAAAAAGGTTTGTCCCGGCGCGTTCCGGCGAAGGGGATGTCACTTCGCCGTCCCGGGGGACGTTGGGGCGTCTTTCTTTTCCGCCGGCTGCGCTGCCGTTCTGGACGCGGGCAGGGCCCTCACCCGGGCCATCAGGCGGCTCCTCCGGGTGGAAGCGGAAACCTTCTGAAACGTCAGCCTGTCGACGATGACCGTGAGACACTGGAGCCGGTTCACGGCCTTTTCCGAAAAGGAGGCGTCGTTCGCGATGCCGGCGTGCAGGGGCGAAATGCAGAGCAGATAACCGATCATGCCCGACATGACCAGTCCGGAGAGGACCCCGGCCGCCGGGACGAACAGGCTTTTGCGTCCCGGCAGATGATAACCTTCGCCGCAGTGAGACGAAAGATTGGCGGCGATCTTGAAAAGGATGAGGTAGCATATCATCGCCGTCCCGCCGATGCAGATGACCGAGGCATACGGCGAAAACTCTCCCGTCAGAAACGGACGGACCGTTTCGTGGGCGATCGTCGTCCAGAGCGAAAGGTAGACGGAAAAGGAGAGCACCAGCAGGAAGCGCCAGTTCTGGAAAAACGGCGACTGCATGGACATCACGCCGAAAAGCAGGGGGATGCCGATAAAGATGAGAAGACCTGTCATAAGCCGCCTCCGTCGAGTGTCATGGTGATCCTTTCGATCTCCTCCAGGGAAGTCACGCCCGCCGCAGCGAGCGCGGCGCCGCGGCAGAGCGGGCTGCCCGCGGCATCCTTTGCTTCCGCCAGCTGTTTGATCCGCAGAAGGGAGGCGTCTTCCTTTTCGAGCTCCTCCCGGATGTCGTTGTCGATGACGAGGATGTCGAGGAAGGCGAAGCGTCCCTGGTAGCCGGTCCCGCTGCACTCCGGGCAGCCGACGGGACGGCAGACCCCGGAGGGATCGATGCCGTTCCGGGCGAAATGATCCTGCCATTTTTCCGGCAGTTCCCCCAGCGGCTTTTTGCAGTGCCCGCACAGCCGGCGGGCCAGACGCTGGTTGACGATGACCCGGACCGTCGCGGCCAGACTGCGCAGCGGAACGCCGAGGTTGGCCAGGCGGTCGATGGTGTCCACGGCGTCGTTGCTGTGGACCGTGGAGATGATGAGGTGTCCCGTCTGCGCCGCGTTGACGGCGATGCCCGCGGTCTCCTCGTCGCGGATCTCCCCGAGGCAGATCACGTCGGGGTTCTGCCGCAGGGCGTTGCGCAGGAGACTGGCGAAGGTGATCCCCGCCTTGGCGTTGACCTCCATCTGGCTCACGTTGGGAAGAACGCGCTCCACCGGGTCTTCGATGGAGATGACGTTTTTCAGGGAGTAGTCAATGGCTCCGATCAGGGCGTACAAAGTCGTCGTCTTGCCGCTTCCCGTGTTGCCGCACATCAGGATCATGCCGGAGGGGAGCGAAACGGAGCGCTTCATGATGTCCAGCTGTTCCGGAGCGAAGCCGATCGCCTCCAGCGTCCGGGGGGCGTTTTCGGAACCCAGAAGCCGCAGGGCGACTTTTTCGCCGCCGAAAGCCCCCACCGTCGCCACGCGGAACGCCACGACGCTGTCTTCGTGATAGGTCGAGAAGGAGCCGTCCTGGGGACGGCGTTTCTCCGTGATGTCCATGCCCGCGGCGACCTTGATCGCGTTCACGACGTTGTCGCCGAACTCCGGATCGAGCGTCTTGATCTGCACGAGGGCCCCGTCGATCCTGAAGCGCAGGGAGATGACGTTCCCGGCGACCGGATCGAGAAAGATGTCGCTGGCGCGCTTTTTCAGCGCTTCGAGGATGATGTCCTTGAGTTCATCGATCGCCGGATTGTTGCACTCGTTCCCGTACATCTGGTTGCCGCGGGCATCGACGAAGCTCAAGTCGGCATATTTGAGCTTGCGCCTCGCGTCCCGCCAGAAGAATCTCAGATGCGTGGACCAGAACTCCCGGAGTTTGTCGAAGACCAGAACGGCCGGGCCGAAAAAAAGGATCACCCATTCGAAGTTCCGGGGCCTGACGGTCCCTCCCCCCTTCCGCTGCCACCCGGCCGGGACGACGGCACTCTCGTCCAGCTGACGCATGCCGTAAAAGAGCCATGCCAGCAAAAGAGCGAGTGTGACCGGGTTGAACTCCAAGGCGATCCCCCTTCGGACGGTTTACTTCTTCGGCTGGGCCGGAACGAAGAAGAACGTTCCCTTCGCCACCGTGTCTCCCGTGATATTCTCGGTGTTGAGACTGCGCAGCTTGCTCTCGGTGGTGTTGTATTTCGCGGCGAGGGCCTTGAGGGTGGTGTCCTCGGGGATCTCGACGAGCTCGGTGCTGGTCTCGCTCTGGGCGTCGGCGGTGCTCCCGGCGGCGGGCACGTTTTTCTCCAGATCGCTGGCGAGTTTGTCGGCTTCCTTGACACCGCTGTCGGCGGGGGCTGCTGCGGCGGCGGGCGCGGTCTCGGCGGCGGGCGCCGCGGCAGGCGCTTTTTCAGCGGATTTCTTTGCCTTGGTCCGGGCCGCGGCGGGGGCGGCTCCCGCTCCGGGGATCACCAGCTTCTGACCGACCTTGAGCCTGCGGCTGGATTCGATCGTGAGATTGTTCGCGCTGAGCAGATCGGCCAGCTTCACGTTGTTGCGTTTGGCGATGCGTTCCGGGAAATCGCCGGGTTTGACGACGTAGACGCCTCCGGCGGCCGGAGCGGCCTTGGCGGCGGTTTTGCCTTTTTCAGCTCCGCCCTTGCTCTTTTTGGGAGCGGCCTTGCCTTTTTTCGCCTGCGGAGAAGCTTTGGCTCCCGCGGGGATGACGAGCTTGCGACCCACGTACAGTTTCTTCGCGTCCTTGGCGGTCATATTGTTGGCGTCGAGGAGAGCCTGCACGGAGACGTTGAAACGGCGGGCGATCTTGCCGGGGTTGTCGCCGGGCTTGACGACGTAGGTCCCCTGCTCCGCGGCGGCTCCCGCCGCGGCCTTGCCGCGGCCGGCGGAGGTCAGACCCACGGGATAATCCTTCTTTTCCATCGGCGCGAAAGCCGGGCGGGCCGGTGCGGGCGCCGGAGCCGCGGGCTGCGCGGCAGGCTGAGGAGCGGACTGAGCCGCCGCCGGAGTCCCGGAGACGGGTTCCTGCGCGGGCTGGGGAACTGTTCCGCGGTCATCGAACTGCTGCTGCTCCCCTCCCATGCCCCGGGCCGCGGCGACGGTCTCATCGTCTTTGAGCGGAGCGTACTTGCGGTCATCCATCACTTCGCTTTTGCATCCGGCCAGGACCGCGAGACCGACGACCGCCAACAGAACTGGGTTTTTACTCATTTTTCACTTCCGCCCCTTTTTAAGATTATAATGTTGAAGAACACTGATCGTTTTTCATGAATATGACGACGAAATATAATATAGGAAGAAAAAAGTGAAATTCAAGGCACATCTCCCCTGTTGTCAGGGAAAAAAACAAAAATATTTTCACGCCTTTCGGAGAGAACGGAAAAACTTTTTGCAAAGGGATGCATTTCCTGCTTGTATTTGTCTCCCGGTGCGTGTACCTTAATTCGAAGACGCCGGGCCGCACTTGCGGGGACGGTTTCCCCGGAACGGCCCGACCGGTCTCGAATATGAGTCTTTTAACAACAGGAAGGGTGGAAAAATGGCTGAAAAAAAAGAGATTTTCGCGGATGGCATCGGGCAGATCCATTTTGCCGGCGGCATGGTCCGCTTTGATTTCATCACGCTCCAGCCCGGCGAAGAGGGCAAGGCTCCGGAAGCCCAGAGCAATCTGCGGATCATCATGCCGCCGCAGGGCTTCCTCTCGGCTTTCAATTCCATGCAGCAGCTGATCGACCGTCTGGTCGAGGCCGGCGTTCTCCAGAAGAACGAGAAAAAGAACTGACCGGAGAAAAAAAGCCGGGCGCGCCGCGAAGAACGGCGTGCCCCTTTTTTTTGAAAAATACCCCGCTTTTCTTGAAAAGGGGGCCCGGGGGAAGGGAATCACCGGCCCCTGTCGGAAACAGGGGGTTATTTTTTTCCTTTGAATTTCAGGCCGTCTTTGAAGGCGGTCCCGGCGACGGCTCCCAGTTTCAGGTAGACGTGGCGCACGGGGTCGAAGCAGAGGGGATCCAGTTTCGAGGTGTCGATCCTGCCGTCCTCTCCCAGGATCCGTTCGTCGGCGCTCACGTTGACGATCTCGCCCACGGTGCATCCCGCGGCATCGTCGAAGCTCACCAGCGCACACTCCAGCGTCAGGGGGAGTTCCTCGATGACGGGGGCGTCGACAAAGGCCGACTTCACGGTGTGGAATCCGGCTTTTTCCAGCTTTGCCGGTTCGTCGTTGCCCGAGACGAGTCCCACGTAATCGCAGGCGGCGGTTTGACCGGCCACACCCACGCTCACGGTGAAGCTTTTCCGCGTCTTCAGGTTCGCGGCGGTCTTGTGGGAGGGGTCGATGCACACGCCGATTTTGTTCGTATCGGCGATGCCGCCCCAGGCGGCGTTCATGGCATCGGGTTTTCCGTTTTCGTCATAGGTCGCGACGATCAGGACCGGCATGGGGTAAAGCCAGGTCTGAGCTCCGAAGTTTTTGCGCATTTCACTTCTTTCCTTTCTTCGTTTTCACGGAGGCGTAGCCGTAGCGGGAGGCGTATTCGATGTCCTCTATGATTTTTGCGATCTTCTCCTGAGAGGTGACGGCGTCGTTTTCGGCCTCGGCCATGCGGATGCACTCGAGGAGGGAGCGTTTGCCGTCCAGTAGGGCCCAGACGGCGCGGGGGATGCGCACCGGGCGGCGCTCCGCGCGGGGGATCCGCCCCAGCGAGAAGGGATAGCCGAATTTGCCGGCCCGGACGAACATCGATGCGGCCCTGCGCTCGACCTCGGTGAGTTCGCAGGCCGGGAGCGCGTCGGCCTTGGCGAGGAAAGTTTCGAACAGCGCATCCACCTCATCGGACGATGTCCGCCGACCGGTGAAGCGCGCCGCCGAGGCCAGGCGGGTGGTCTGGCGCAGATGTTCGGCTTCGAGGCGCATGCGTTTCCGGAAGGGGGAGAGATCCTTCCGCGCCATGATGCTCCGGGCGGCGCTTCTGAATTCCTTCGCCGCGCGGGGGGCGTAGTCGGGGAGCTCCTCCAGGCAGAGCAGTTCCTCCAGCAGGGCGTCGATCACCGGCAGCTGGTCGCGGACCGCCCGCCAGTCCGGCGAGAAAAGATATCCCGTGCTGTGGTGCGCCTTCCCGCTGGGCGAATGCAGCCAGAACGTGGGGATGCCCCCGTGGAAATAGGGATCCGCGCCGAAGGTGTCGTCCGACAGACTGGCGGCTTCGGGGATGACCTGATATCCCTTGATATTTTTGGTGAGGAAGTCCCAGTTGAGCCAGTCCGAGAAGGAGGCGGCAAAAAACGGTGTCCGCCGCACCAGAAGATCCGGGGCGTTCAAGTAGGCCACGCCGTCGAAGTTCGCCGCGAGGACGACGTTTTGCCCGTGTTCCTTGAGGAAGGCGGCAAAGCCGTACAGCTCCATGGAGAACACCAGACGGAGCGTCTTGCGCAGTCTGACCTTGCGCGCGAGCAGCTGACGGCCGAACTCGAACAGGTGGGCGAACCCCACGGCGTCGTCGCCCACGAAGGGCTCGTAAATGTGGGCGAGCAGGGCGATCTCGTCCTTGCTCTCGCCTGGGATGGTGCCGGTGACGGTCCAGATCTCGCCGTCGCAGACCCGGGCGTACATCTCGCCGTGGAGGACGATCTTGCGTTCGGCAAGTTCCCGGCGGAGGGCGATGGCCTGACGGGGCGTGACGGCGAAGACGGGGAAGCGGGGATCCTCTTTGGTGAGGTACCAGCCGCAGTGGCCGTTGCCGTTGTACCACTCCAGTTCGTCGGGCATCTCCACGGCGGTGGAGAGGTCGCCCGCGACCAACCCCGCGACGCCCGCGGCGGCCAGTTTGCGGGTCAGGCTCTCGAGCCGGCCTCCGGGGGCGGTGTAGAGCGCCCATTTGCCCCGGGCCGCGCTCCAGTCGTCTTCGGGCAGGGTATCCAGATCGACCAGTTCCGCCGTGATGCCGCCCTTGGGTGTGGCGGGGCTCCAGATGTTGGCCGACAGGGGACGCTCGAAGGAATCCGCCAGCACCCGGCCGCAGCCGGGGACTTCGTCGCCGACCACCTCGAGAAAAGAGCGTTTCTTCCGGTCCGGGAACCAGGCTTGGGGCATCACGCAGTCGAAGGAACCGCTGACGCCGTCCGCCTTGTGGGCGTACCGCCGCACATCCGAAAACCCGGCCGCCGCGAGCTTGTCATAACAATATTGGGAGGAACGGGCGAAATCCTCGTAGGAACTGCCCTTTTCGATCTCCCAAAGGGTGTAGGCCGTGTTCTGAAACTCCGGAAAATCGAAATTTTCCGCGACGTCTTTGATTTTTGCTTTGGCGTTCTTCATTTCAACATCCTGTTTTTCCGGCGGAGCCGGGATTCTTCCTGATGCCGTATAATATAGCAGGGAAGATCTTTTTTGCAATCGCCTCTTTTGCGGAGCAAAAAAAAAGCCGCTGCGCGGGGCGGCGGCGGAGGGGAAGCGGAAAACCGCTCCTTATTTTTCGTGATATTTGGTGTGGAGCAGGTGATGGGCCTTCTCGCTGCCGGGATGGCCGATGTACTCCTTGTAGAGGGCCTGGATCTCGGAGTTCTCGTGGGAGAAGCGGATGGTCTTGCGCTCGTCCTCGGAGTAAAGTCCCTTCATGCGCTTTTCCAGCAGCGCGGCGTCGCCGTGGAGGAAGGGCTGGCCGCCGCCGTTGATGCACCCGCCGGGACAGGCCATGATCTCCACCGCCTGGAAGCGGTTGGGATCCTCTCTCACCATGTCCAGCACCTTCCGGGCGTTGCCCAGTCCGGAGCAGACGGCGACTTTGAGGGCCACGCCGGGAGCGACTTCGATCTTGGCTTCCTTGATGCCGTCCAGACCGCGGACGGCGCGGAAGTTGATGGCGTCGCCCTCGAGGTTCTTGCCGTTGAGCATGAAGTACGCGCTGCGGAGCGCGGCTTCCAGCACGCCGCCGGTGACGCCGAAGATGTCGCCCGCGCCGCTGGATTCGCCCAGGGGGCTGTCGTAGACGTCGTCATCCATGTTGGCGAGGTTGACGCCCGCTTCGCGGAACATGCGGCAGAGCTCGCGGGTGGTGACGACGTAGTCCACGTCGCGGACGCCGTTGGGCGCGAACTCGGGCCGGGCGGCCTCGTACTTCTTGGCCTGGCAGGGCATGACGGAGACGACGATGAGGTCCTCGGGCTTGACGCCGATCTTTTCGGCGTAGTAGCTCTTGGCGATGGCGCCGAACATCTGCTGCGGCGATTTGCAGCTGGAGGGGATGTGCAGCAGATCCGGGTAGTTGTGCTCGATGAAGTTGATCCATCCGGGGCAGCAGCTGGTGAGGATGGGCAGATCCTTGCCGCTCTTGACCCGTTCGACCAGCTCGGTGCCTTCCTCCATGATGGTGAGGTCGGCGGAGAAGTTGGTGTCGAAGACCTTGTCGAAACCCAGGGCGCGGAGTCCGGAAACGAGCTTGCCCGTGACCGGGGTCCCGGGCTCGAAGCCGAATTCCTGACCGACGGCGACGCGGACCGCGGGCGCGGTCTGGACGACCACCGTCTTCGAGGGATCGTTGATGGCGGCCCAGACCTTCTTCACGTAGCTGATGCCGGTGATGGCGCCCACGGGACAGGCGTTGACGCACTGTCCGCAGAAGGTACAGCTGGTCTCGGCCAGCGGGATCATGCTGGCGGTGCCGACCTTGGCGCTGAAGCCCCGGCCGTAGCCGGTGAGGGTGCCCACGGTCTGGACCTTGTTGCAGACGGTCTCGCAGCGGCGGCACATGATGCACTTGGAGAGGTCGCGCATGATGGCTTCACTGGAGTTGTCGATCTCGAAATGATTCTTCGCGCCGGAGAAGGAGACCTCCTGGATGCCGAATTCGGCGGCCAGCTTGCGCAGTTCGCAGTCCTGGTTCTTGGCGCAGAAGAGGCACTTCTGGGGGTGATCGCTGAGCATCAGTTCGAGGACGGTGCGGCGGGCGTTGAGGGCGCGCAGGCTGTTGGTGTGGACGACCATGCCCTCCATGACGGGGGTGGCGCACGCCGGAGCCAGGTTGCGGCGCTTCTCGACCTCCACCACGCAGATGCGGCAGCTGGCCGGGTTGTTGGAGACGCCGCAGCCCAGCTTTTCGCAGTAGCACAATGTGGGGATGTTGATGTTGAGTTTCTTCGCGGCGTCCAGGATCGTGGAGCCCGCGGGGACCGTGACCGGTTTGTCGTTGATAGTCAGATTTACGTTGTTCATGGCTGCACTCATCCTTTGACAATCGCTTTTTTCGGGCATCCGTCGATACAGGCGCCGCACTTGATGCACTTGCTCTGATCGATGACGTGGCGCTGCTTGAGCTCACCGGAGATGGCGCCGACGGGGCAGTTGCGTTTGCATTTGGTGCATCCGATGCACGCGTCGGTGATGGTCAGCGTGTAGAGCTTGCGGCAGGTGCCGGCGGGGCATTTCTTGTCCACCACGTGGGCCATGTACTCGTCGCGGAAGTACCGCAGGGTGCTGAGGA
>Ga0310696_10002672_pt1 | contig 23226 bp, 18 predicted proteins | sample AusTroGonzalo_MG_4_FD_203885 | JGI IMG/M metagenome (GOLD analysis project Ga0310696, IMG submission 203885) | Bovine rumen microbial communities from tropical cattle in Woodstock, Queensland, Australia - Gonzalo_02 (v2) (version 2) | ecosystem: Host-associated > Mammals > Digestive system >...
CCACCCCGGCCTATCGGCCACCCCTCCAAAGGAGGGGAATTGGGGTGCCCGCAGGGCGGGGTGGTAAGGCAAAACGCGCGAAGCGCAATTAACCCCACATAAGCGAAGCACAATGTGGGGCCTGCAAAGAAGACAACAGATATGTTTAAGATACGAACCATCATAGCAATACTACTCACGGCAGCGGGACTGGCGCTCTCCGCGCAGACCCTCTCGCTCGACAGCTGCAAGGCGTTGGCATTGCAGAACAATCTGACGTTGAAGAATGCGGCGTTGGATGTGGCGGCGGCGCAGGAGGTCAAGAAGCAAGCGTTCACGAAGTACTTCCCCAACGTGAGCGCGATCGCGGGCGGCTACTACGCGGCGAAACCGCTGTTCGAATACGGTATCGACAACATCGAGAACGCGTCGGCACGACAGTTTCTGCACAACCTCTATTACGAGTACGGCGCAGCGTTGGGACTCCCCGACCGCATCTCCCTGTGCGAAAACGGGTTGATGGCGGGCGCGATGCTCGTGCAGCCAGTCTATATGGGCGGTCAGATTGTGAACGGCAACAAGTTGGCGAAGGTGGGCATTGAGGCGGCGGAATTGAAAGAACAACTCACTGAGGATCAAGTTCTTCAGCAGGTGGAGGAATACTACTGGCTGATTATCTCCTTGGAGGAAAAAATGAAAACCCTGCAGCAGGCCAAGACCTTCTTGGACACGTTAGAACGCGATGTCACCACGGCTGCAGAAGCTGGGCTGGTCTCCAAGAATGATCCGCTGAAGGTGAAGCTCAAAGGGTACGAAATCTATGCCAATATCGAAAAGGTCAGAAACGGCATCTCGCTGGCCAGCGATGCGCTCTGCCAGTTGATTGGCCTGGATCATCAAAACAGCCTGACCCTCACGGACACCATCGGGGAGATTTCAGAATGGCAGGCACAGTGGGCCGATCCATATTCCGCCGTTCGAGGTCGCAAGGAGACGCAATTACTGGATCTGCAGGTAGACGCCGAAGAGTTGAAGAAAAAGATGGCGTTGGGGGAAACGCTTCCGCATGTGACCGTCGGGGGAACGGCCTCCTACGGCAACCTCATCTTCGACCATTTCACCGCCAACGCATTAGCATTCGCCACGTTACAGGTGCCGCTGACCGGCTGGTGGGAAGCCTCGCACAAACTGAAGCAACAGGACATCCTGATTCAGAAGGCGGAGAACGAACGGGCCGACTTCACCCAAAAGATGTATTTAGAAACCATGCAAGCATGGAACAACGTCGATGACGCCTACAACCAATACCAGTTGGCAGGACTGGCCCTGCAAGACGCGGAAGCCAACCTCCACGATGTCAAAGCCGACTACGACGCCGGCCTCGTCCCCGTCTCCGAGCTCCTCGAAGCCCAAACGCTTCTCCTCCAAGCCCAAAACCAGCTCACCGACGCCCTCATTGACCTGAAGATCAAGGCCGAACACTATAAGACATTGACAAACGCCCACTAAACTGATGGGTGCGGACGAGGGCTATGCTCAATGGGTGACTGTATTTTGCAATTGTAAATATTGTAGTCATAATTTGTCTGAAACTCTTTTTCAATGAACAATACTCTACGCGTCATACTGAAAGTCCTGATGGTCATCACGTGGGTTTTGATGGTGGTGTGGTATCTATCCCTTCTCCTCACCCTTGTGCAGGCGTATCGCATGTACGGAAATAGGCCTATCGGTCAAGTTTCATTCCCTTCCCCAATGCTCGAAATTTGTTGGGCGTATGGATTTTTGAATCTTCTTGTGCTAATCTTCATGGGATTTCCCTTGAATGTTTGGAATATGGTCCATGAGTTCAAACTCAAGAAATTCAGCACTCTCATGATTTCGGCATGTTACATTTTCCTTGCTGCGGTATTCATTGTCATTTGGATCTACCTCGGGTCGTATATCGATTGATAATCTTGCCAGCTTTTGGAAAATTCCGTACAAAGATAATGATAGAATCACATCATTTGTGAACATAACCCCATAGCCACGCAGGGTTCCTCCATCCCCGTCAGGGGATGCATATCTGTAGGAAACGGGGTCCACGCGCGGTTTCCAAATCCCCTTTAGGGGATTCATAATCAACGGTTTGCAAATATATTGACGTATCCGTCATGCAACCCCATACGGGGTTGCGAGGACACGATCGGACTCCACCACGCTACAGATATGGAAGCCCTAACGGGCTTCGGCGGGACATCGGGACGGTCTCTTGCTACAGATATGTAACCCCATACGGGGTTGTGGGGCACGGTCGGACGCCACCACGCTACAGATATGGAAGCCCTAACGGGCTTGGACGTAACGGGCTACGGTTCCCGCCAGCGAACCCCATGTTCATAAGTCGTAAGATACCCTGACGAATTGTGACATTCAAAAACATCGTATTGAAAAAAAGCATATTTTTGCCGGAATCATTAAGCAGCCTCGAAGAGGCAAAACGCGCGAAGCGCAATTAACCCCACATAAGCGAAGCGCAATGTGAGGCGCGCGAAGCGCAATTAACCCCACATAAGCGAAGCGCAATGTGGGGCGCGCGAAGTGCAAGTAACCCCACACAAGGCAATAGCCGCAGTGTGGGGCCAGTCAAGGTCAACAGTCATAGTCAACAGTCATAGTCAAAGTCAGATATGAAACGAATCACCCTCCTCCTCGCCGCCCTCATCACCCTGGCGGCAGCCAACGCCCAGCAGCGCACCGACTCCGTGCATGTGGCGCACTACGACCTCAACCTCTCGGTCGTGGACTTCTCCGGACATACCGTCAGCGGCTACACCGACCTGACGCTGGTGGCCAAAGTCGGCAACCTCACCCAGGTACGCCTCGACCTGAAGGCGCTGACCACCGACTCCGTGTCCGTCAACGGCACCTCAACCCCCTTCTCGCACGTCGGGGAGTCGCTGCTTGTGACCGTGCCGGCCATGCAGAGCGGCGACACGGCCGTCATGCGGGTCCACTACCACGGCACACCCGCCCATGACAGCTACTTCGGCGGTTTCTACTTCAACGGCCAATACGCGTACAACTACGGCGTTGCGCTGGAGGCCACCCCGCACGCCTACGGCCGCTGCTGGTTCCCCTGCTTGGACGAGTTCACCGACAAGTCGAGCTACAGCTTCCACATCCGCACGGAGAACGGCAAGCGGGGTATCTGCAACGGCCTGCTGACCGACTCGCTGCTGTTAGCAGACAATACGACACTATGGACCTGGCAGTTAGACGAACAGATTCCGACCTACTTGGCCTCCATCGCGGTGGGAGACTTCAGCTGCTATGCCGACACCTTCCACGGCGTTGAGAAGATAATACCCATCGAAATTTACACCGCACCGTCGCTTCACGACAATGTCGCCGCCTCCTTTGTACACCTCAAGGATGTGTTGCGTAAATATGAGGAAAACTTCGGCCCATACCGCTGGCCGAGAGTCGGTTACGTGTGCGTGGCAGCCTCCGGTGGCGCCATGGAGCACGCCACCAACATCGCCCTGCCCAACGCAGCGGTCAACGGAACCCTCGTCTACGAAGGCACCATCATGCACGAACTCTTCCACCACTGGTTCGGCGACCTCATCACCTGCGAGCGGCCCGAGGAGATGTGGATCAACGAGGGCTTCGCCGACTACTCCGAGTCGATGATCCGGGAATGGCTCTACAACACCGACTCCTACAACGCCTACGCGGACAACATCAAGAGCGAACACAACAGCACGCTGATGAACCTCGCCAAGCAGGACGGCGGGCTCTACGCGCTCGACAACGTGCCGCAAAACCATACCTACGGGATGCACTCCTACCAAAAGGGCGGACAGGTCGTCCACACCCTGCGCGGATACATGGGCGACTCGCTCTTCTTCAGCAGTCTGACGCAGCTGCTCGACCATTTCGCATACCAAAACGTCAACTCGCACGAGTTTTTCACCTACCTGACGCAAGTTTCGGGCATGAACCTAATGGATTTCTACGAAGATTGGATTCACCAGCCCGGTTTTCTCGACTTTGACGTGGACGACATCCAAGCCCACGGCTGCGGCGTTTATAATGTGAAGGTCAGACAAAAAGGCTACGGCACAGACCACCTTGGCACAAACGTGCCTGTAGACGTGACCTTAGTCTCGGATGATTTGGAAATATACACATTTGAAGGACAGATGGTTACGGGTGACACCTCCGAGTTGATGGTGTTGTCGCCGTTCACACCGGCATTCGTCATCCTCGACTACCACGAGAAGCTGAACGACGCCACCATTGACGACACGAAGAAGGTGGCCACGACCGGCACTGTGACCTTCACCGACACCTACTGCAGCGCGAACATCAATGCCTTGCAGGACACTGTACTCTTCCGGGTGGAGCATCACTACGTGGCACCAACCACCCCGAATCCGCTACCCGAAGGCTATTACAAGTTCTCTCAAACGCACTATTGGACAGTAAATTACGCAGGCAGCTATCCCGACGGCGTGATGACATTCCGCTTGATCCGGGGCAACAACCAGCTCGACCAGAACCTCTTCGACGGCGGCTACAACTTCGACAACCTGAAACTGATGTACCGTCCCAACGGCCATTCCGCGTGGACCTCTGTGCCGTACACCCGCACCGGCAGCCCGTATAACTCCATCCTCACGACCACCGAGATAAGGGCCGGACAATACTGCTTCGCCATCGCCGACGAGGATGTCTCCGTCAACAGCCTCGACAACGTGCGGCTGAACGTCTATCCGAACCCCGCCGCCGGCACGCTCACCCTGCGCACCGATCCGTCGAAGGCCGACAAAGCCATCATCTTCGACTCGCTCGGCCACAAAGTGAAAACCCTGAAAGTCAGCGAAGAAGTTCAGCAAATCAACACCGACAACCTGCCGGCTGGGAACTATGTCATCGTATTATACCAAAAGGGGAAATCCGTCGCCAGAACGATGTTCGTCAAAACAATGTAGGGGTGTATCGTATGCGCCTAGGTACGAGATGACATATCCTTTTGTTGGAGATTCCGCTTGCTCACTGCGTTCGCAGCAGAATGGTGCGTGCTTTCAAGCGAGGAAAAGGGAAAAAGACGGGTGGTACCACCCGTCTTTTTCCCTTTTTGACCCCAAACGCAATACGCCATTCCGCCTGCGACGATAGGAGCTGGCGGAATCTCCTTCGTTAAGCAACTAACTTTCCAAAACGTTTTGTTTTAGAGACGCAAGGCCTTGCGTCTCTACATTTTTTTCGCCGTTTTCCGGAAAAACACCTGGCCCACCGCAATCGTGATGAGCGTGGCGAGGATATAGCCGGCGGAACGCGGGATGAACGCGCCGAGGAACGTCTTCGAGACAAAGATAAAGCTGACCGTAACCATCGTCATAAAGAGGGCCGGGACGAGCGCTATCCAATAGTAGGGTTTGTCGCTGGCACGGCGCAAATAGACGGTGATGGCCCACAGCGTGAAAGCGGCGAGCATCTGGTTGGCCCAGGAGAAATACTGCCAAATCACTTGGAAACCCGACGGCTTGGCGAGGCTGAAAACGAGCAGTCCGCCTGTCACCGCAAACATCGGGAGGGCAATCCACAAACGCTTGGCAATGCTTTTCTGTTCGAGCTGCATGAAATCGGCCACAATGAGACGGGCGGAGCGCAGCGCCGTGTCGCCGGATGTGACTGCCGCACTGATGACACCGAGTATGGTGATGACGGCAATGACCGTCGGAAACCAGGTGTTGGCGATATGGCTCACCATGGCGGGACCACTTTTGGCCTGCAGGGCCGGGTTGGAATGGTAGAAGTAGGATGCCGCCGCCGCCCAGATGAGGGCCACGATACCCTCCACAATCATCGCACCGTAGAAAATGTGGCGTCCCTGCCGCTCGTTAGTCATGCAGCGTGCCACTAACGTCGACTGCGTGGCATGGAAACCCGAGACCGCACCGCACGCAATAGAGATGAACATCATCGGGAAGATGGGGTTGGCCTTGGCTTGCGGATGACGGTTCTGCAGACCGCTCCAAATCTCAGGAATATCGGGGTGGTAAATCGCGAAGGCAATCACGATGGCCACCGCCATGCCCATGAGCAGGAATCCGAAGACAGGATAGATACGTCCAATCACTTTGTCAATTGGCAACAACGTGGCTATCAGATAGTAAGCAAGGATAATAACCACCCAAATATAGACACTCATATTGGGGGTGAACTGAGTCTGTAAAAGCTGTGCCGGAGTGTTCACAAAGACCACGCCGACCAGAATCATCAACAGCACCATAAAGCCGCGCATGAACTGCTTGATGCCGTTGCCAAGGTACTTGCCGTGCGTCTCGGGCAGGCTGCAGCCGGCGTTGCGCAACGAAATCATGCCGGAGAAATAGTCATGAACTGCGCCGCCGAAGATGCAGCCGAAGACAATCCACAGGTAGGATGCCGTGCCGAACTGCGCCCCCATAATGGCGCCGCAAATCGGGCCTACGCCTGCGATATTCAGGAACTGGATGAGGAAAAGCTTCCACGGCTTCATCGGCACGTAATCGACACCGTCGGCCATAGTGACCGCTGGCGTGGGACGATTGTCGTCAACTCCGAACACACGCTCCACGAGCTTGCTGTAGAACACGTATCCTAATATCAACAGGGCTAATGAGATACAGAATGTTATCATAATTTAAGACTTTTGACGTTAAACTTGAATCTTGAAACCTGAAACTTGAAACTTTGGACTTGAGACTTAAGACTTAAGACTTGTGACTGGGTTGGTTAGGGGTGGGCTTTGGAGTTATTCAGTACAAAATTCCGACAAAAAAACGGGTGCAAAAATAGTTTTTTTTTGTAATTTTGCGGTTTGTAAAATCCGGGGTAGAAGGCAGCGAAGAGTTCAGGCCCAAAAACGCTTCTATTCCGCTTGCTTACAGTATTTTGTATTGAATAAAAAGGTTTTGTATGGTACATCTTCTACTCCCATTTCAGGCAAGAAAGAATACACTGACATCATTTCGCGGTGTCATCGTGGCGGTTTTCATCAGCATGATGGCGGCCGTGTCCGCTTTCGCGCAAATCACCACCTCCGCCATCTCGGGACATGTCAGCGACGGCAAGGAGCCCATTTCCGAGGCCGTGGTGACTGTGGTGCACGAGCCCACCGGACAACACTATTACGTTTTCACCAGCAAGGGCGGTTATTACGTGATTAACAACATTCTGGTCGGCGGTCCCTACACCGTGCGTATCGAACGGCTGAACTTCAAAAGCGCCATCATCAACGAGGTGCTGGCCCCGCTGGGCGAGACCGTCGTGGTGGATGCCGTGCTGGAGCGCACGACCGAGCGAATCGACGAGGTGTACATTCTCAGCGACGGAGAGTATTCCCCCATGAACGTCAACCGTTCGGGCGTCGGCATCTACCTCGGAAGCAACAAGATAGACCTCACGCCTTCCGTATCCCGCAGTCTGTATGACATCCTGCGCTTCACCCCGCAGAGTGTGGCCACAGACGACGGCATATCCATCGGCGGCGCCAACTACCGAGGTTCCTACGTCACGGTCGACGGTGCCTCCTTCAACAACATTTTCGGCATCGGTTCCAGTCTGCCCGCCGGCGGCACACCGATCTCCCTCGATGCCCTTGAACAGGTCAACGTCAACATCACCCCCTTCAACGTCCGCCACAGCAATTTCTTAGGCAGTGCCATCAACATGGTCACCAAACACGGCACCAACGAATGGCATGGATCTGTGTACGACTACTTTACCAGCAGCAACTTGCAAGGCAGGCGCGTGGACACGAACTATTTGACCACCTCACCCACCTTGGACAACACGCTGGGGTTCACCGTCGGCGGCCCCATCATCAAGAACAAACTCTTTTTCTTCCTGAACGGCGAATTTTGCAGTGACCAGGAGCCCGGCTCCTCCGTCATGGCCCGCCGAGACACCAACCAGGCCTACGGCGGCAGCACCGGCTACAACCGTCCCACCTTGGACCAAATGGGGGCCATCCAGAATTTCCTCGAGGAGCGGTTCGACTACACCCCCGGCCGTTTCCAGAACTACACCCGACGCACCCCTGACTACAAGCTGTTCGGCCGCTTGGACTGGCGTATCAGCGACGAGCACCTCTTCTATATCCGATTCTCACACACCCACTTCACCACCTCTAAGACGCCTTCCAATGCTTTCGCGCCGTTAGGAGGTTCTAACCTCTACCTCTATTCCAACGGGGATTACTACACGGTGAACCGCGACAATGCCGGCCGAAACTCCCAATATGCGCTGCCGTTCGAGTCGGCGCACTATTTCCAACAAATGAACTTCACCTCCTTGGCGGCAGAGCTCAACAGCCACTTGCTGGACGGACGCGCAAACAACATCGCCCGTCTCACTTGGTCGCTGCAAAACGAGCCCCGCGCCTTCTCGGGTGACATGTTCCCGACCGTCGACATTCTGGAGCCCTACACCGACGCCAACGGCAACACGCAGTTAGCCATGTACACGACCTTCGGCCCAGACCCGTACACTTACGGGAACCTGCGCTATGTGAACAGCATCACCGCGACGGATGAATTCATCTACAGGAAAGGCATCAACAATATCTTGGTGGGTGCCCAGGTGGAGTTTAACAGCATCCGCAACGGCTATATGCAAGGCGGCACCGGCTGGTACATCTACGATTCGTGGCAATCGTTCCTGAACGATGTCAACGATGTGGAGGGTTCCGGTCCCTCGCTCTTCATGATCACCCACGCCAACACGGAGACACCTACGAAACAGGTGTTCCCCACCATCTACCAGTCGCAGGTTTCCCTTTACGCGCAGGACGAGGTAGAGTTCAACAAGTTCTTCAAACTCACGGCGGGACTCCGGTTGGACATGCCCTTCATCCGTTTCCGCTACGACAACCGCAACGCCGAGTTTGACGCCATTGCCGCCTCGCACCCGAACAGCTCCTTCGACGGTCTCAGCACCGCCGACATGCCGCCCGCCGACTTCCATTTCTCCCCGCGTATCGGCTTCAACTGGGACATCACGCACAAGCGCGAGGTTATCCTCCGAGGCGGTACCGGCCTCTTCACCGGCCGCATTCCGAATGTCTGGTTAGTAAGTGCCGCCGTCAACTCCAACTGTCTGCAATACCAATACGTTGCCAACACAGAAACCGGACAAGACGTGGTGGGATTCGACCCCGACCTCGAAACCATCATCAGCAACGTCCACAACGGCCACACGTACAGCCGTGCCGGACTTCCCGCACCCACCAACGCCACCATTTTGGCCAAGGATTTGCGGATGCCCACCAGCTGGAAAACCTCTTTGTCGTTGGATGTGATGATTCCGGGCGACATCAAAGGTACGTTCGAGGCCATCTACTCATACAACCTCAACGAAGTCTATGCCAAAGTGTTAGGATACAAAGAGGTGGGCGAATTCCATCTGCCCGGCGAGCCTAACGCCCGTCCGCTGTACGTCAGCGAGAACATCCAGAATGCGGAAGGTTCCTACATGAGCGGTTACTATCTCTACAACGAAAAAGGCAAGCACGGGCAGTATCTCTCCCTCACCGCCCAGCTGTCCAAGGACTTCCGTTTCGGTTTAAGCTTGATGGCGGCCTACACTTTCAGCTACTCCAACGTCCTCTCCGACGGTTTCGGCGACCAGGTGTCCAGTTTCGTCAACACCGCCAACGTGAACGACTGCAACAGTCCCGAACTGGGTTATGCCAGTTTTGTGACACCGCACCGCGTGATTGCCGCCATCGGCTACAACATCCGGGAGGGAAGCCGCACGGCCACCAAACTCGGACTTTTCTACGAAGGGCTGAACACCGGTGTCTACAACGGGGGCTTCCGTTCGCACCGTTCCTACCTTATCGAAAACGTCAGCGGTCTCACCAGCCCGCAGCTGATCTACATCCCCACCCAGGAAGAGTTAGCGGCGATGCCTTTCACATCGGAAGAGAACCGCGCCGCCTTCGAGGAGTTCATCAGCAGCGACCCCTACCTCAGCAAGCACAGAGGTGAGTACTCCAAGCGCAACGGCGGCAAAGTGCCGTGGGTGAACCGCATCAACTTCAAGGTTTCGCAGGAGATCTACTTCAATGTCGACGGCCACAAGCAGACCTTGGACCTCGGTGTGGACTTCAACAATCTCACCAACCTGTTCTGCAGCAAGTGGGGCGCCTACCAGGTGCTCGACAACGAGGTCATCCTGCGCTACCGCGACGGGAACTACACTTTCACCCCCTCCACCTGGTCCTACTACAACAACCTGGCCTCCACGTGGCAGATTCTGCTGCATGTGAGGTATGCGTTTTAGGCGGCATTCAGTAGGGTTAAGGAAATAGCGACATACGACATATTAAGACTTCATGTAACGGGGTAGAGACGCAATATTTTGCGTCTCTACGTGTTGTATAAAGAAAAAAATGTACTTTTGCCCTTGTAAATAAAGAAGACGAATATGAATCGCAAAGAAATAGTGGAAAGAGCCAAGCAAGCCATCCTCTCCATCGAACCGGATGCGGAAATCATATTATTTGGCAGCGAGGCTCGTGGCGATGCCCGCCCCGACAGCGATATCGACCTCTTGGTGTTGCTGTCCGGCGACAAGAAGTCCGTTGAGCGCGAACTTGAAATCAGCGGCCAGACAATGCTGCTCGAAATAGAGACAGGCGTTAACATCAGTCCCAAGATATACTTGAAAAAAGACTGGGAAAACCGGCCTTTTGTTACACCTTTTTATCTTAATGTTATGAGGGAGGGCATTGCGTTATGACACAACAGTGGGACAAAGATAGTAGAGATGCGCTGATTGCATATCGCATGAGTCGGGCTGACGAAACCATGCAAGAGGCTGATTTGATGATCAAAGAAAGTCTATATCATGGAGCCATCAACAGATTGTATTATGCCTGTTACTATGCTACTATCGCTATTCTGCTTAAGAATGGCATTCAAGCACAAACCCACGCAGGGGTGAAAACTATGTTAGGACTGCACTTTGTCTCTAAGGGATTGGTTCCCATTGAAATAGGGAGGATACTTACCACTCTCTTTGAAAGGCGTCAAACTGGCGACTACGATGATTTTGTACTATGCGATCAATCTGAAGTTTATGAATTGAGAAAGAAAGCCGTTTCTTATATAAATTGTATGAAATCATTGCTATCCGAAATAGAATAGAAATACATCAGCCTGATTTTTTCATCCCCCAAAAAACACCAAAATGAAGAAAATATCCTTTTGGAGCATATTGATACTGATTATCGCAGCATTTCTCCCGACCGCCCTCCTCGCGCAGGAGAGCACGAGCACGAACGGCGCAGGCGACGCGGTGGCGCAGCGCGAGACGGGCACGCATGTGACGGCGGACGAAGCTCGGGCTGTGGGCTTGCTGTTCCTGAACGCCAACACCGGCCAGACGCGGGGCACCGGCGACCTGCAGATGGCCACGGCCTACCGCACGGCCCAGGGCGACACCGCCTTCTACGTCTTCAATGCGGCCAACGGCTTCGTAATGGTGGCGGCAGACCGCTGCGCCACGCCCATCCTCGGCTACTCCTACGAGGGCCCGTTCAACGCGAGCAACGTCCCCGTCCAGATGCAGGGATACCTACAGGGTTTCGTGGAGTAGATCGCGTACGGCATCGGTCATCCGACGGCAGTGGATGCGACCACGGCACAACAGTGGCAGGAGGTATTGAGTTCGGGGCATTTGAGCCACACGCGAAGCAATGACCATGTGGATCCGCTGATTTCTGCAAACTGGGGGCAAGGGTGCTATTACAATGCCATGTGTCCAGAAGTTTCAGACGGGGATTACGGTCATGCAAAAGTCGGTTGTGTGGCGACTGCTATGGGAATGATTATGCATTATTGGGGATACCCATCGCATGGCATGGGAACTTGGAACGGCGTCAACTTCGGTGAGACCACGTACAATTGGGAAAACATGCCAAATCAACTGGATCAGAATTCCACTCAAGAAGAGGTAAATGCTGTGGCTACATTGTTGAGGCAGTGCGGAGCTTCTGTTGGTATGGATTATGGGGCAGAATCTTCGGGTGCTTTATATAACAGCGTTGAGTTTGGATTGGAGCATTGTTTCGGATATGAGTTCAATGCTCAACATAGATGGAATAATTTTGATGATTGGTTACTTCTTATAAAGTCCAATCTTCTTATCAATAAACCAATATACTATAGCGGCAACGATGATAATGGAGCAGGAGGACATGCTTGGGTGTGTGATGGTTTTGATGAAAATGACTTGTTGCATTTCAATTGGGGGTGGAATGGCTTGGACAATGGCTATTTTGCACTTGGAGCATTTAATGTCGGTTTCCAGTTTAATCATTGGCATTACGCAGTATTTGACATACAACCACCGTGTAACACAGATACTATTTATAATATCACCACATCTAACAATCTGTTGGAAGGGGGAACGGTAATAGGAAATGGAACATTTAGTTGTGGACAAATTTGCAATTTGATAGCAACTGCAAGTGATGGATATGTTTTTGTCAATTGGACTGAAAACGGTAATGTTGTATCTTCTGAGGCTGATTATTCTTTTGAAGTGTATTCTGACAGAAATATGGTGGCAAATTTTGATGTCTTTTATGCGCCTACATCTGTCAATATAGAAACAAGCACGGTAGGAGGTGGATTCGTAACAGGTGGGGGCAGTTATGATTACGGAACCTATTGTACATTAATCGCAACAGCTAATGAAAATTTCAGCTTTGCTTATTGGACTGAAAATGGAGTTGTCATCTCTTTGGACTCAACGTATTCTTTTTCTGCCACAGAAGACCGAAGTTTAGTGGCACATTTTAGTGATTCAGGATCCAGTTGTGACATTGCCATCGAACTCTATAGTTATTATGGTAACGGCTGGGACGATGGGGCTTTAGAAGTGCTTTACAACGACACCACATCCGAGCAACTCACTTTAGGAAATGGTTCATCAACAGCTTCGTTTATACGCAGCGTTGAGAATGGCAGTCATGTTGTTTTGTTATATTATCCACCCAGTGGTATAATTTCTGGGGCTCTATCGGTTAAAGTCAGCTATGCCAATGGTATTCCTATTTGGCAATTGTTCAATAGTGCCAGCACAGCTCAATTTGAATTTGACATAGATTGCGAAAATGCCTATCTGCCCCGGAATATTTTGGCAACATCTAATCCATCGGAAGGTGGAATCATAACTGGAAGTGGCACTTATGAGGCAGGGGAAACATGCGTTCTCTCGGCTATTCCCAACCAAGGTTATTCATTTGCGAATTGGACAGAAAACGGAGAAACAATTTCTGAAGATGCAATGCTGGTTTTCAATGTAAGTGCAGACAGAAATATAGAAGCCCATTTTTCATTGCCTTTGGTCGTTAATGTCACCTCTAACACTGTCAATGGCGGTGCTGTTTCTGGATCCGGGAGTTACATTTATGGACAAAATTGCACAGTTGCGGCAGAACCAAATCCAGAATTTAGTTTTTATTCATGGACTGAAAATGGAGAAATCATTTCCACAGATTTGATGTACACTTTCAAGGTTACAGCAAATAGGAATATAGTGGCTAATTTTGGCCCCGCCCTGAATATTGTGGTTGGATTAAGTCCAAACGAAGGAGGAACTGTAACAGGTGATGGCATCTATAATTACAATCAGTTGTGTATCCTAAATGCAAACGCAAATGAAGGATTCCGATTTAAACAATGGGAGGAGGACGGCGAAATTATTTCTCGTAATTCAAATTTGTTTTTTAATGTTACTGAACCAAGAAACTTGACAGCTGTTTTCGATGAAAATGTTGACACAATTTCTGGATTATTAAATGGCTTGTTTTCAATAAGCGAGGAAAAACAAATAGGGTTTTCAAAAGGAAACCTGCAATACATCGGCAGTGCCACAGAACCTTTTTGGAAATTTGCAGAACATCAATACGACTATTTGGGTGACAATGGGCAATGTAGCACTGCTGAGAATGTTGACAGAGACTTATTCGGGTGGGGCACCAGTGGTTATAATCACGGAGCTACATCATATCAACCTTGGTCAACAAGTGAAAACGACTTCGATTATCAGGTCTATGGGTCTGACCAATACAATCTTTTCGATCAAACAGGACAAGCCGATTGGGGTTATAATGCCATCAGCAATGGCGGTGACATGGAAAACCAGTGGAGGACATTGACTGTAGGCGAGTGGGAATACCTTTTCGATCTGCGTAATACACAATCTGGTATTCGTTATGCCAAAGCAAATGTAAATGGGGTAAATGGGGTAATCTTATTGCCTGATAATTGGAACACCTCTGTTTATGAATTGAATAACGGGAACGAAGGCCTTGCACACTTTGACGGAAATATTATTACAGAAGAATCTTGGAGTTTGTTAGAATCAGCAGGAGCCGTCTTTTTGCCTGCGTGTGGAATCCGAGATAATACTACAGGATATTATTTTAACTGGGAAGGAAAATATGCTTCAGCCAATAGTGCTCTTACCGTAATATTTACTGATTCATATCTCTATTCAAACATTTGGAGCACGAGGTACCAAGGCTATTCTGTACGGTTAGTGAGATTTACCGCTCCTGCACGTTATATGATTAGCGCTGTTCCCAATTCAGGGGAAACTGGTGTAGTTGAAGGAGGTGGATTATATGATGAAAATGCTACCGCCACCCTGACTGCCACCCCCAACCCCGGCTATCTCTTCTCCCATTGGAGCGACGGCAGCACCGAAAACCCGCGCACCATCACCGTGACCGGCGACATGACACTCACTGCCTATTTCGTTGAGGATTTGGTGAATGTCGCGGCCATGAGCAACGAACCAGCAATGGGTACGGTGTTGGGTGGCGGAAGCTACCCGCGCAATAGCGAGGTCACCCTTGCCGCCGTCGCCAAGCAGGGGTTCTCTTTCCTCGGCTGGGACAACGGTGTCCCCGACAACCCGTACACCTTCACTGTCTCCGATGACATTTCTCTTACCGCCCTCTTCGCCGCTCACGACACAACCTACATTGATGTCCACGACACCACGTATGTTGATGTCCATGACACCACGTACATCGATGTGCATGATACGACTTATGTGGACGTATATGTTCCGGTTCATGACACCACCTACATTGATGTCCATGACACCACCTACCTTTGGCAGTATGACACCACTTATGTTGACGTGCCATATCCCGTGCATGACACAACTTATGTCGATGTCCACGACACGACCTATCTCTGGCAGTATGACACAACCTACGTCAATGTCCCGTACCCTGTACACGATACGACCTACGTCGATGTCCATGACACCACCTATCTCTGGCAATACGACACCACCTACATCAACGTGCCCTACCCCGTCCACGACACCACCTACGTGACCCTAACCGACACCATCGTCCTTAACCACTACGACACCACCTACATCACCCTCCACGACACCATTACGATAACCGAGCCGCTGACGTGGTACAGTCTGCAGGTGCTTTCGGAAGACATGGACAAGGGTGTGGGGGCCGGTAGCGGACAGTTCCCCGAGGGCACGGACGTGGAGATTGCCGCTATCCCGGTTGAAGGCTACCGCTTCCTGCAATGGAGCGACGGATCAGAGGCGAATCCGCGCACAATCACCTTGAACGAAAACCTCACACTGACAGCCATGTTCACCACCGTAGGTGTGACCGATTTGGAGTTACCCACCTGGTACGTCTATCCCGAACAGGGCGCTTTCGTGGTAAAAGGCACGGGCGGCCACCAAGTGAGCGTCTATGATGCCGTCGGCAAGCTGCTGCACCGCTACTCGGAGGCTCCCGAAATCCTGCGCTACAGTGTCCCCGCCGCAGGTTCCTATTATATACAGGTTGACAACGGCGCGGCAAAGAAGGTGACAGTGGTGCGGTAATCTATCTCCGCGTATCACACGGATCTACACGTATATATGACAACGGGCATCGGCGTTTGGCCGGTGCCCGTTTTTTTGAGTCAACAAAAGGGTAAAAAATGGTGGTCAAGGACCGCCAAAAGGGAAAAGGAAAACTATTTGTCTTTCGGCACTAACGCGACCCGGAATCCGCAGTCTTCATAGCGGGAGTGCATGCTGCCGCGGTCGCGAGTGGCACAACGGTGATAGGGGGCCGCAAAATTCCAGCTGCCGCCGCGCTGTACACGGTATGTAGCCTCCTGATTGTTCATCGGATCTGTCCACTCCGTGTTCTGGGCATAAAATTCCTCATTGAACCAATCCTCACACCATTCCCAGACGTTACCACTCATGTCAAAGATACCCAGTTCATTGGCCGTCTTGATTCGCACATCATGGGTGCGCATGTCGCTGTTGTCATAATACCACGATACCTGCGCCAAATTGTTGCTGCCGGCATAACAGGTGTTGGCACTTTTCAGACCGCCACGAGAGGCGTACTCCCACTGCGCCTCACTCGGCAAGGCGAAACGGTAACCTTGGGGGAGCTCAGCCGCCAAGTACTTGTTCAGCCGGTTGACAAACCGATGGCAATCATCCCAACTCACACGCTCTACCGGAAGCAGATTGCCCTTCCTGTAACTTGGATTGTTGTCGCGTCCCATCACCGCCATCCACTGCTCCTGCGTCACCTCCGTCTCGCCGATGTAAAAGTCCGTCAGCGTGACCGTATGCGTGGGAAGCTCTCTTGCCTTGCAACTGTCATCCCGATTTTCGACACAGCCCAACTGCATCTCTCCGCCCTTCACAAACACCATCTTCAGCGGGACATGATTCACGGTGAAGACACGGTTGCCCGGTCCCAACGACTGCGCCGACAATGCGCCCGCACCCGAGAACATCACGGCGAAAAGGCCGAATACAACCGTTTTCCACTGTTTCGCAAATATACGTTTCATCGCTATTTTAATCATATTGAAAAATCAAGCCGCAAATGTACATAAATTTTAAATATAAACAACCATAACGAAATTACCGTATGTAGAGACGGGGCATGCCCCGTCTCTATGTATTACAGGGGAAAATACAAAAAACAGTTTTAGAGCCTCGCTCGTCCGTCCTTCTTTCCCGTCACCATTTCCCCGCGCGCGGTCATCGCCTTCAATTCGGCAATCATGAAATCGCGGAACGTCACCGTGGTGTACTCAATTTTTTCAAACTGAATGTTTTCCAAAAGATGGTCACCGCCGTCGGAGATGAAGTTGAGGGTTACCAATGTGTAAAGACGGTTGTCGTCGATGGGCTTGCCCTGCACTAAAATCTGCGAGGGTTTGTTGTTCGTATAGACCAAGGTTGCACCCGCGTACGGCGCATTGAACTGGTCGGTGAATCGGCCCAAAGCTTTCCTCAACTCACTGCCTTTCAAAACGATAAAGGTTAGGTAATTGTCGAACGGGGAGATGCGGTAGAGGTCGCCGACCGTCACGTCGCCCTTGGGCATGGAGGTGCGGATGCCGCCGAAATTGAGCATGCTGACGTCAAGGTTGTCAAACGTGGGGTCTTTGATGTACTTGGATGATTCGTTTAACAGAATGTCTGTCAGAAAGTTGGAAAGCGGGCTTTCGGGAGCGAAAGACTCCAACTCCTCGTTTGTGTGCGCCACGACCACCATCATCTGCTTCTCCATCTGACGGCGTTTCTTGTCCACATATTTGGCCAGCTTCGGGTCTATTTTCGCATCATACGTGGAATCTAACCGCACCATTTTGTATTGATACTTGTATTTCGGTGCAGAAACATTTTGAGCATAGCCGAACGTGACTATGCCCAAAATGATGAGAACGCACAATGCTCTGATATTCATCGCACTATTTTTTGGTAGGATTCTGTCCGCCCTGGCCCATCTTGCTGATACCGTCGCGCATGGAGGTGTCGGCCTTGATGTTCTCGAGCTTGTAGTAGTCCATGACACCGAGGTTGCCGCTGCGGAACGCGTCGGCGAGGGCTTTCGGGACCTCCGCCTCGGCGAGGATGACCTGGGCGCGGGCCTCCTGGGCCTTGGCCTTCATCTCCTGCTCCTGGGCCACAGCCATGGCACGACGCTCCTCGGCCTTGGCCTGGGCAATGTTCTTGTCGGCATTGGCCTGGTCCATCTGCAGCATGGCGCCGATATTCTTACCCACATCCACGTCCGCGATGTCGATGGAGAGGATTTCGAATGCCGTACCGGAGTCCAAACCTTTGGTTAACACCAGTTTGGAGATAGAATCGGGGTTCTCCAACACCTGCTTGTGCGTGTCGGCGGAACCGATGGCGGAGACAATACCCTCACCCACACGGGCGATGATGGTCTCCTCGCCAGCGCCACCCACCAACTGGCGGATGTTCGTGCGCACGGTGACACGCGCCTTGGCAATCAGCTGGATACCATCCTTGGCCACAGCCGCCACGGGAGGCGTGTTGATGACCTTCGGGTTGACGGACGTCTGGATAGCTTCCAAAACGTTACGACCTGCCAAATCGATAGCGGTGGCCGACTTAAAGTCAAGGGAAATGTTGGCCTTGTCGGCGGCAATCAGCGCGCTGACCACCGGCTTCACATGACCGCCGGCCAAATAGTGGGCCTCCAACTGGTCGCGGTTGATTTCGATACCCGCCTTCGAAGCGGTAATCATCGAGCTGACAATCATATCTGGCGGAACGCGACGCCAACGCATGAGGATAAGCTGTACTAAAGAGACGTGGACGCCGTTCAGAAGGGCGTTGAACCACAGGCGCAACGGCACCATCCAGAAGAAGAGGATGACCAGCGCCAATACAACGACAATGGTGATAATGGTTTGTGTCATAACGAATTATTTTGGTTAAGAATTTCTACAATGATTTTACTGCCCTCGATTTTGTGAATCACGATGGGCGTATCCTGGTCAATGAAGCCCTGCATGGAGACCACCTCGGCCTCGGTATCGCCGAAAAGACCGGTACCCGTGGGGGCGAGCCGCGAGACGGCCACGCCTTCCGTACCCTCCTTCAACTTGGTTTCGTCAACCTCATTCATCTTACTGTCAATCTGTGTCTTAAGTTGCAGCTTCCGCCACGTCTTCGAGCGCATCATCAGCCAGAATGACCCGAGGGTTATCACCGCCGTCAGCACGAGGGTGATAATGCCCACTGTGGCTCCGAACTGCACAAAAGCAGTGACCACCCCGCCGATCATGCAGAGTACGCCGAGGATGGCGACCACTCCGCCGGGAATGACGAGAAAATCCAGGATCATCAAGACGATGCCGAGGAGGATGAGGAGGATTAAGGATACGTAGCCCATTTCTTTGAAAGGTTATTGGTTATTGGTTATTGGTTATTGGTTATAGGTTATTGGGGATTGTAGAGACGCGGTGCACCACGTCTCTACAGGGGGTTAAACGAATTTGACAATGTAATAATTCTTCTTTCCTTTTTGGACAAGAACATATTTCCCGTTGAGGAGGTCGTCTTTGGTGACGGTTTTGTCCTCTTTGACCTTGGTCTTGTTGATGGCGACGCCGTTGTCCTTCAACATGCGGCGGGCTTCGCCGTTGGAGTTGAAAACCTGGGTGTGCTTGGCAAGGAAATCGACCACGCCGCAGGTTTCGTCCAAAACGGTCGTCGGCACTTCGAACTGCGGAACACCCTCAAACACCGAGAGGAACATCTTCTCGGAGAGGGCGGCGAGGTTCTCGGCCGTGCCTTTGCCGAAAAGGATTTCGGAGGCGTTGACGGCCGCGTCGTAGTCCTCCTGCGAGTGTACGCGCACGGTAAGATCCTTGGCCAGCGCCTTTTGGAGAATGCGCAAATGCGGTTCGGCATCGTGCTGGCGCTCCATCTCCTCAATCTCCTCCTTCGTGAAGTGGGTGAAGATACGAATGTATCGCTTGCTGTCGTCGTCGGAGCAGTTAAGCCAGAACTGGTAGAAGGCGTACGGGGAGGTGCGGGCGGGGTCGAGCCAGACGTTGCCCTTCTCGGTCTTGCCGAACTTGCCGCCGTCGGCTTTGGTGATGAGCGGGCAAGTAAGCGCGTAGGCCTCGCCGTTGAGCATACGGCGGATGAGTTCCGTGCCGGTGGTGATATTGCCCCACTGGTCGGAGCCGCCCATCTGCACCTTGCAATTCTCCGTTTGGTAAAGATGCAGGAAGTCGTAACCCTGCACCAACTGGTAGGAAAACTCGGTAAACGACATACCGTCGCCCTCGCCGTTGAAACGTTTCTTGACCGAATCTTTCGCCATCATGTAGTTGACGGTCAGGTGCTTGCCGACATCGCGGATAAACTCCAGGAAGGAGAACTTGCTCATCCAGTCGTAGTTGTTGACCAACAGCGCGGCGTTGGGCTCCTTGCTGTCGAAATCAAGGAACTTGCTCAGCTGTTTCTTGATACACTCCTGATTGTGACGTAACGTCGCTTCATCCAACAGGTTACGCTCTTGGCTTTTGCCGGAGGGGTCGCCGATCATGCCCGTGGCGCCACCGAGCAGGGCGATGGGGCGGTGGCCGCAACGCTGGAGGTGCGACAACATCATAATGCCCACCAGGTGGCCGATATGCAATGAATCCGCCGTCGGGTCGATGCCCAGATAGACGGAGCAGACTTCTTTGTTAAACAACTCTTCGGTTCCGGGCATGATGTCGTGCAACATGCCGCGCCATCTCAATTCTTGTACAAAATTCATCTTCCTTAATGGTTATTGGTTATGGGTTATAGGTTATTGATGCGGGTTATTGTAAATTGTACATTGTAAATTGTACATTGTTCATTGTTACGGCATGATGAGGGTTACCTTCCACTGGTCGTCCTCTTTGAGGAGGTCCCACTTGTCGGTGCGGGGTTGGTCGTTGAGGATGACCTTGCACGCGCAGGTGCAGGTTGAGTCGGTCTGATTCTCCACCGAAGTGCTCACGAACTCCACCTTGTTGTTTTTCACCTCTTCAAGTTGCTCGGGGTTCTCCTTCATGGCATTCTGGAGCTGTTGGATGACAATATCCGACTTCTTGGTGCTGTACTCGTACATGTGGGGAAAGTCGGCGGTGTAGAATGCCTTGGCAAACTGCTCTGTGGCCGCTTCCGGGGTGTTTTTCTTCGCTTTGTTCTGGCAGGAAACTGTCGTCAAGACAGCGCATACCAGCATTAAAATCCAAAATCCTCGTTTCATATATTCCTTATTATAATGAATCGGCAAAGATACATTTTTTTGTGATTTGTGAACAGTGATCAGTGATTTGTGTTCAGTGATTTGTGAACCAATCTCTTAAACAACAACATTGACCATTGTCTATATCACAGTGATTTTCTTGTATCGGATACGCTTCGGGGCGACGTTGCCGAGGCGCATGCGCTTGTTCTCCTCGTATTCGGTGTAACTGCCCTCGAAGAAATAGACCTGCGAGTCGCCCTCGAAGGCGAGGATGTGGGTGCAGATGCGGTCGAGGAACCAGCGGTCGTGGGAGATCACCACCGCACAGCCCGCGAAGTTCTCCAAACCTTCCTCCAAGGCCCGCAACGTGTTGACATCGATGTCGTTAGTAGGCTCGTCCAAGAGCAGGACGTTGGCCTCCGACTTCAGCGTAAGGGCCAAGTGCAGACGGTTGCGCTCGCCGCCGGAGAGCACGCCGGCCTTCTTGCCCTGGTCGGTGCCGCTGAAGTTGAACCGCGACAGGTAGGCCCGCGCGTTGACAAGCCGGCCTCCCATCATCATCTGCTCCGCACCTTCGGAGACTATCTCGTAGACACTCTTTTCGGGGTCGATGACCGTGTGCTGCTGGTCCACATAGCCCACCTTGACGGTCTCCCCGACCTTAAATTCCCCGCTGTCGGGTTTTTCCAACCCCATAATGAGGCGGAAGAGCGTGGTTTTGCCCGCGCCGTTGGGTCCGATGACGCCCACAATGCCGTTGGGCGGCAGGTTGAAGTTGAGGTCGTCGAACAGCAATTTGTCACCGAAGGCCTTGCGGACATGCTGCGCCTCAATGACATTGTTGCCGAGACGCGGTCCGTTGGGGATGAAAATCTGCAGTTTTTCCTCCTTTTCCTTCACATCCTCGTTGAGCAGTTTGTCGTAAGCGTTCAAACGGGCCTTCGACTTCGCGTGACGCGCCTTCGGGGCCATGCGCACCCACTCTAACTCACGTTCCAGGGTCTTCATGCGCTTGCTCTCCTGTTTCTGCTCCATCGCCAATCGGTTGGCTTTCTGTTCGAGCCAGGAACTGTAATTGCCCTGCCACGGGATACCCTCGCCGCGGTCGAGCTCCAGAATCCAACCGGCCACATGGTCGAGGAAATAACGGTCGTGGGTGACGGCAATGACCGTACCTTTGTATTGCTGCAGATGCGCCTCCAACCACTCCACTGACTCGGCATCGAGGTGGTTGGTGGGCTCGTCGAGGAGCAGGATGTCGGGTTCGGTGAGCAGCAGCCGACAGAGTGCCACGCGGCGGCGTTCACCTCCGGAGAGGTTCTTGGCGGGTGTGTCGCCGTCGGGACAGCGGAGGGCATCCATCGCACGTTCCAACTTGGAATCCAACTCCCAGGCATCATACTGCTCGATAAGGTCGGTGAGCTCGCCCTGCCGTTCGATGAGCTTGTTCATCTCGTCGTCGCTCATCGGCTCGGCAAACTTCATGTTCACCTCCTCATATTCCTTTAATATATCCACGATGGGTTGCACACCCTGCATCACCACCTCCTTGACGGTGAGGTTGTCGTCGATTTGCGGCTCCTGCGGCAGATAGCCCACCGAGTAGCCCGGCGAGAAGACCACCTCGCCTTGGTAGGACTTGTCGAGGCCGGCGATAATCTTCAGCAGGGAGGATTTTCCCGCGCCGTTGAGACCCAGCACGCCAATCTTTGCTCCGTAAAAAAAGGAGAGATATATGTTTTTAAGCACTTGTTTTTGAGGCGGGTACGTCTTGCTGACGTTCACCATCGAGAAAATGATTTTCTTGTCGTCTGCCATAATGTCAATTTTGAGCGGCAAAGGTACAATTTTTATTTATGTAGAGACGCAATAATTATTTTGTAGAGACGCAAAATTTTGCGTCTCTACACCAAACAACACACAACATACACGTATTCTTTTCAACATTTTTTCAACCAAAGAAAATCATACCACAAAATTTGTATATTTGCGGCCTTAAAAAAATTAGGTTGAGAAAAGTATAATTATTTATAAATCAAACAATTAATAAAAGTCAAGATGAAAAACAAAGGACTGATTTTATTCTTCACCATCCTAATCGCGCTAGTCTGCGTCTATTGTCTGTCTTTCTCATTCGC
>Ga0310696_10002674_pt1 | contig 23209 bp, 22 predicted proteins | sample AusTroGonzalo_MG_4_FD_203885 | JGI IMG/M metagenome (GOLD analysis project Ga0310696, IMG submission 203885) | Bovine rumen microbial communities from tropical cattle in Woodstock, Queensland, Australia - Gonzalo_02 (v2) (version 2) | ecosystem: Host-associated > Mammals > Digestive system >...
GGGACACGATGATCACGACGCCGCCGATCCAGCGGTTCCAGGCGACCGGGAGGTTGAATCCGATCTGCGCGATGCTGATATAGGTCACGCTGACGGCCGTCATCAGGCAAGCCGGCAGCAGGGTCATCAGGTAGTAGGCGCCCTTGCGCTCGCGCACCAGGTAGACGGTCAGCGCCCAGAAGGTGAAGACGGCGAGGGTCTGGTTGGCCCAGCCGAAATAGCGCCAGATCACGTTGAAGCCGTCCTCGTTGGCGATGTTGAACCAAAGCATCAGCGCCGCCACGGCGAAGAGGGGAATGCTGATGGCGAGGCGCTTGCCGACCGGCTTCTGGTCGAAATGAAGGAAGTCCGCGATGATCAGGCGCGCGCTGCGGAGCGCGGTGTCGCCGCTGGTGATCGGGGCGGCCACCACGCCGCACAGGGCGAGGATGCTGCCGGCGATGCCCAGCCAGTTGCGGGAGACCTTCGTGACCACGGTCGGAGCGGCGTCCGCGAAGGTGCCGCCCACTTCGGCGGCTCCGCCGCCAAAGAAGAAATAGGAAGAAATCGTGGCCCAGATCAGGGCGACGAGGCCTTCGGTAATCATCGAGCCGTAGAAGACGGGGCGGCCCAGTTTCTCGTTCTTGAGGCAGCGCGCCATCAGGGGGCTCTGCGTCGCGTGGAAGCCGCTGATGGCACCGCAGGCGATGGTCACGAACATATACGGCCACATGGGCTGCCCCTTGCCGCCCCAGGTCTGGCTGCGGTTCTGCAGGCCGTCCCAGAGCTCGGGGATCTGCGGCATCTTGACGATCAGGCCGACCATCAGGGCCACGGCCATGAAGATCAAGGCGATGGCGAAGATCGGGTAGATCTTGCCGATGATCTTGTCGATCGGCAGCATCGTGGCGACGATATAATAGACGAAGATGGCGCCCACCCAGATCATGAAGGCGGCGCTGGTGCCATCGCCCGCCAGGTCCTTCAGGATGACGGCCGGACTGTACACGAACACGGCGCCGACCAGCACCAGCAGCAGGATCGTGAAGCAGAGCATCACGGTCTTGGCGCGCTTGCCGAGGTAGGTTCCGATCAGTTCGGGCAGGCCGACGCCTCCATGCCGCAGCGAAAGCATGCCGCTGAGGTAGTCGTGCACGGCGCCGCCGAAAATGCAGCCCAGCACGATCCACAGGTAGGCGGCCGGGCCGAACTTCGCACCCATGATGGCGCCGAAGATAGGCCCTGTGCCCGCGATATTGAGGAACTGGATCATGAACACCTTCCAGCTCGGGAGGGCGATGTAATCAATTCCGTCCGCCTTCGTAATGGCGGGCGTGGGACGCGCCGGGTCCGGACCGAACACCCGCTCCACGAACTTGCCGTAGAGCAGGAAACCCAGGACCAGGGCGATAACGCTGATGAAGAACGAAACCATACTACAAATTTAATAATAATTCCCGACATCCGGACGCATGAAAAAATTTATAAAAAATTTTAACAACGGAATGGAATTATTGCTACATTTGCAGCCGGAAATCAGTTTAACTCATTTATAGTCATGAAAAAGGTTTATGCTATCGCCATGATCGCCGCTTGCGCGATGATGGTTTTCTCCTGCAAGAATGAAGGCAAGGGAAGCAAGGAAATCAAGGACGCTGCCGAAGACGCCGTCGAGGCTGTCGAGGGAGCCGCCCAGGAAGGTCTGGAAGCTGTCGAGAATGCAGCCAATGAGCTCGGTGAGGCCGCTGAGAATGCGATCGACCGCGCCGGCGATGCGCTCGAGAAGCTCGACGGCATCGTGCCGTACGCCACGGTCGAGGCCAAGCCTACGTTCAACGGCGGCGACGCCGATTCTTTCGTCAAGTATGTCCAGCAGAACATCAAGTACCCGCAGAGCGCGATCGACAATGACATTGAGGGCAAGGTGACCGTGAACTTCGTGGTCGACGCCAACGGCAAGATCCGCAACGCGAAGGTGGTCAACGGCGTGAGCGAGGAGCTCGACGCCGAGGCGCTCCGCGTCATCCAGAGCGCTCCGGCCTGGACGCCGGCCGTTCAGAATGGCAAGAACGTTCCTGTGACCTGCTCGATCCCCGTCACGTTCAAGATCGTCAAATAAGATCCCGGAACAATCCGAACAGGGCCTCCCCGGCGCTTGCGTTCAAAGCAAGGTCTGCCGGGGAGGCGCCTTTTTCCGGCGTGTTGCCGCCGCACAGGTCCACGCCGAGGATGCGGTGCGCGGCCGCAAGGCGGCGAATCGCGCCAGACAGCTCCTCCAGCGTCATGTCCCCCTGGTCCCAGTCCGTGCGGGCGAATTCCTGCGAGAGGACGTCCAGGTCAATGGAGATGTAGACCGGCAGCGCGGGGAGGCTGTCCAGGGCGGGGAAGTCCGCGGCGTCGCGTATCCAGCGGTCCGCCTGCAGGCAGGGGAGCCGGCGGGCGTCCGCCACCCAGCTGCCGCAGCTCAGCAGCTCCGCGCCGAAGGCGCCGGCCTGGTCGTCGGGATGATGGTCGAAGAGGACCAGCGAGAAGGGTTCGGCAACCCGTTCCAGCCAGAACAGCGTCTGGTAGTGGTAATCCCCGGTTCCGATCTCGTGGAAGGCATGCAGCGGCAGTTCCGCGACGGCGCGCCGGATGCGTTCCGCGCTGTCCGCCGAGCAGTAACAATTTGTCCCTTCAAAAGCGGAGAAATCTGCAAATATTCGCTGCATAACGGCGTAAAAATAGGAAAAATCAAAATAAAATGCTACTTTTGTTGATGCGTATTAAGTGAATGGCAACGGAAGAAGTTCAATACCCGCTTGATCCCGAGAAGGTTTATTTCTCGATGGACGAGTTGACGCTGGACACCGAGGAAGGGCCCAGGACGCTCCGTATGGGCGCCTGGCTCAACCTGGATCCTGTCCGCATCCATCGGATGATCGTCCGGGACAAGGTCCTCCAGGTCGACACGATGGAGGTGCTCAATCCGCTTGTCAGCAAGCTTCGCCGCGCGGATCCCGATTATTACAAGAAATTCATGGGCCTGCGGCTGGTCATCGACTATCCCGGCTACAGCTCCGGGATCCTCGCCAAAATCCCCTTCGAGAACGATCCGGTCGGATTCTACAAATGGTGGCGCAAGGGCAAGCACGAAGACAAGGTCTACCTCTCGCTCGGCAACCAGGTCATCCTCTTCCAGAAAGTGAAAATGATGGATCCCAAGATGATTCTCAAGAAAGACCTCGAAATTCTCAAGTAATACACTGATAACCAATATGGATAACCTTCTCAAAACGACTTGTCTGCATGATCTCCACGTGGAGCTGGGTGCCAAGATGAGCCCTTTTGCGGGATTTGACATGCCCATCCAGTACAGCGGCATCATCGACGAGCACAACGCCGTCCGCCACGCCGCCGGGGTGTTCGATGTCTCCCACATGGGCGAGATCTTCATCAGCGGCCCCGATGCAGAGAACTATGTGAACCACATCTTCACCAACGACGTCCGTCTCCTCGCCCCGGGAGCCATCCTGTATGGCATGATGCTCTATCCCGACGGGGGTACGGTCGACGACCTGCTCGTCTATCGCGAGCGCGAGCCGCAGCACTTCCTGCTGGTGGTCAACGCGTCCAACATCGACAAGGACTACGCCTGGATGCAGGAGCAGTCCGCCGGCTTCGACGTGAAGATCGACAACCAGTCCGACGCCTGGGGGCAGATCGCCGTCCAGGGCCCGGAGGCCGAAAAGGCCGTCTGCGACGCGCTGGGCTTCCCCGAAGCCGCTCCGCTTACCTTCTACACCTTCCTGGACACCGTCCGTGACGGCAAGCGCGTGATCGTGAGCCGTACCGGCTACACCGGTGAGGACGGATTCGAGATCTACGCCGATCCGGCGCACATCCGCAACTGGTGGAACATCCTGCTGGCCGCCGGCGTGAAGCCCTGCGGCCTGGGCTGCCGCGACACCCTGCGCTTCGAGGCCGGCATGCCGCTCTATGGCGACGAACTGACCGCCGAGATTTCCCCGATCATGGCCGGCCTGGGCATGTTCTGCAAGCTGGACAAGCCGGAATTCATCGGCAAGGACGCGCTCGTGGACCAGAAGGCGAACGGCGTGGCCCGCAAGCTGGTGGGCATCGAGCTCGCCGACAAGGCCTTTCCGCGCCACGGCTATCCCGTGGAGCTGGAGGACGGCACCGAAGTGGGTGTCGTCACGACCGGCTACCACTCCATAAGCCTCGAGAAGAGCATCTGCTTCGCCCTCGTGGACACGGCCTACACCGCGCTCGGCACGCCGCTTTGGGTGCGCGTGCGCAAGAACGCCTTCTCGGGCGCCGTCGTCAAGAAACGCTTCTATCAGACCAATTATAAAAAATAAAACCATAATCATATGAGCAAAATTGCAGAGGGACTCCTCTACAGCGAGTCCCACGAATGGGTCAAAGTGGATGGCAACGTGGCCATCATCGGCGTCTCCGACTTCGCGCAGAGCGAGATGGGGGACATCACCTACGTCGAAATGCCTGACGTCGACGACGAAGTCACGGCCGGCGACGATTTCGGCGCCCTGGAGAGCGTCAAGACCTCCAGCGAACTCATCGCTCCGGTGTCCGGCAAGGTGATCGCCCGCAACGACGAGCTCGAGGACAAGCCGGAAATGATCAACGAGGATGCCTACGAGGCCTGGATCATCAAGGTCGAGATGTCCGACAAAGCCGAGCTCGACGCCCTGCTGAACGCCGCCGCCTACGCTGAAATCGCCAAATAGCAAGCCATGGGAGCATTCAGCTATTTTCCTCAGACCGAGGAAGATATCCGCATAATGCTCGAAAGGATCGGCGTCGGGTCGCTGGACGACCTGTATGCCGATGTCCCCGCGGATTTCATCTACAAGGGGGAGTACGACCTGCCGTCCGCCATGAGCGAACAGCAGGTTCGTGACTTTTTCGAGTCCCTCGCCGCCAAGAACACGCGGCTCAAGGTCTTCGTCGGACAGGGCGCGTACGACCACTACGTGCCGTCCGTGATCCCGTACATCACCTCGCGCAGCGAGTTCCTGACCGCCTACACGCCGTACCAGTGCGAGATCTCGCAGGGTACGCTGCGCTACATCTTCGAGTGGCAGACGATGATCTGCCGCCTGACCGGCCTGGACGTCACCAACGCCTCCATGTACGACGGTCCGACCGCCGCCGCGGAAGCCATGCGCATGTGCGTCGCCAGCACCAAGAAGCGCAATTCCGTGATCGTGTCCGCCCGGCTCCTGCCGAACGTCATCGACACGATCAGGACCTACGCCAAGTACGCCGGCATCAACGTCGTCGTCACCGACAAGGTGGCCGAAGAAGTAGCTGAAGGAGTGCTTGACCTGGCAGGAGTCATCGTTCCGTCCATCAACCGCTTCGGCATCATCGAAAGTCACCTCGGACTCGCGGAGCTCGTGCACAATGCGGGCGCGCTGCTGGTCGAATACTGCGACCCGTCCGCCCTGGCCGTCGTGAAGACGCCGGCCGAGTGGGGCGCCGACATCGCCGTCGGCGACGGCCAGAGCCTCGGCATTCCGCTCTGCTTCGGCGGACCGTACGTCGGTTTCATGGCCTGCACCGAGGCCCTGATGCGCAAGCTGCCCGGCCGCATCGTCGGCCAGACCACGGACGCCTCCGGCAAACGCTGCTACGTCCTGACACTCCAGGCGCGCGAGCAGCACATCCGCCGCGAGAAAGCCACCTCCAACATCTGCTCCAACGAGTCGCTGATGGCGCTCTGGTGCACGGTGTACCTGTCCCTGATGGGCCCGGAGGGCATGCGCAAGCTCAACGCGCTCTGCTACGAGGGCGCCCATTATCTGCACGACGCCCTGCTCGCCACGGGCAAGTTCGAGCGTGTCTTCGACGGCGAATTCCTCAAGGAATTCTGCCTCAAGCCGCTCTGCGACGTCCAGAAGCTCCAGCAGGCACTGCTCGACGCGGGCTTCTTCGCCGCCCTCCAGACCGAGGACGGCTACGTGACCTTCTGCGTCACTGAGAAGCACCCCCGCGAGGAACTCGACCGCATCGTCGAAATCGTCAAATCTGTCAAATAGGGGAGGATACAGCTATGAAGTACTACGATAAACTCATATTTGAACTCTCCAAACCTGGCAGAATCGGTTATTCCCTTCCAGATTCCGTTTGCCGCGCAAGCGAGGCTGTCGCCCCAGCGGGGGCTTGCCGCCCTCGGCAAGGGAGAGGGGGGACCGCAAGCGAAGCGCAGCGGTGGGGTCCGAAGGACGTTTCAGAAGGGCAGGCTGCTGTGAGCAGCACTATTTGGAGGGAAGCTCCGTTGGATCTTCCGGAGGTCAGTGAGGTGGATGTCGTGAGACATTATACCAATCTGAGTCAGATGAACTTCGGCGTCGACACGGGCTTCTACCCGCTCGGCTCCTGCACCATGAAATACAACCCCAAGATCAACGAGGAAATCGCCAACATGCCGGCCTTCACCGGCCTCCATCCGCTCCAGCCCGAATCCACCACCAAGGGCGCCCTGGAGATCTACGTAGGCATGGACAAGGCCCTCGCCGCGATCACGGGCATGAAACACTTCACCTTCCTGCCCTGCGCAGGCGCCCACGGCGAACTCACCGGCCTCATGCTCATGCGCGAGTACCACATGAGCCGCGGCGACACTGCCCGCACCAAGGTCATCGTCCCGGACAGCGCCCACGGCACCAACCCTGCCTCGGCGGCCGTCTGCGGCCTGGATATCGTGGTCGTCAAGTCCAAGGAGAACGGCCTCGTGGACGTGGACGCGCTCAAGGCGCTCCTCGGCCCGGACATCGCCGGCATCATGATGACCAACCCCAACACCCTGGGCCTCTTCGAACGCGACATCAAGGAAATCGCCCGGCTGGTCCATGACTGCGGCGGCCTGCTCTACTACGACGGCGCCAACATGAACCCGCTCCTCGGCATGGTCCGCCCGGGCGACATGGGCTTCGACATCATGCACCTGAACCTGCACAAGACCTTCTCCACGCCGCACGGCGGCGGCGGTCCCGGCGCAGGCCCCGTCGGCGTGTCCGACAAGGTGCTCCCGTTCCTGCACATCCCGCGCGTAAGCGGCTTCCACGGCAATTTCGGCATCATCCTGCGGGCGTACGCCTACATCCTGATGCTCGGCCGCGAGAACGTCAAGATGGCCGGCAAACTGGCCACGCTGGGCGCGAACTACATCAAGGAATCGCTCAAGGGCTGCTACAAGCTGCCCATCCCGACGGTCTGCAAGCACGAATTCGTCTTCGACGGACTGCTGGAGGACAACGGCGTGACGACGCTCGACGTCGCCAAGCGCCTGCTGGACTACGGCTTCCACGCGCCGACCATCTACTTCCCGCTGCTCTTCCACCAGGCCATCATGATAGAGCCGACGGAGACGGAGTCGCTGGAGACGCTGGACGCGTTCATCGACGTGATGCGCAAGATCGCCGTCGAGGCCAAGACCGATCCGGAAATGCTGCACGGCGCGCCGCACAACACGCCCATCGGACGCCCCGACGAGACCACCGCCGCCAGGCAGCCGGTTTTGAAATATGACTAAGAAGCAAAAAGCGCTGATCATATTGCTGACGCCCTTCCTGCTGGGATTCCTGCTCGGATTCCTGGTAGGAGGCGGCTGCAGCGGAAAAGAGAAGAAAGAGACGCCGGAAACGGTGGAGCAGGTGACCGTGCTGCAGGAGGAAGAAACGCAGGAAACCGTCGCGGAAGAAGAAGAGGAGACCGTGGAGGACGACGTGGACGGAACGGGGGAGTCGCAGGCCAAGGAGGTCATTTACTACACGAAGCAGATGTCGTACGGCAAGGTATTCAACGACATCAACGAGACGCATCTGGAGACGGCCCAGGCCGTCGGCCTGAAGCAGATTCCGGAGAAGCGGGATAAGATCGACGCCAAACTGCTCGTCAAGGTCGAGAACAGCGATTACCTCGAAATCGACAACCTGCGCTACTCGGTGCCGTATCTGACGGCGAACGCCGCCCGCGAGCTGAACCACATCGCCAAGGCCTTCAACGATTCGCTCCAGCGCAAGCAGCTGCCGGTCTACAAGCTCTTCGTCACGTCCATCCTCCGCACCGAAGAGGACGTGGCGCGCCTGCGCCAGAGCGGCAACCCCAACGCCTCGGATAATTCCTCGCACTGCTACGGAACCACCTTCGACATCAGCCACAGCCGATATTCGCGCGAGGTGGAGACCGACGAGTTCATGCAGCCCTACGAGTTGACCAAGGTGCTCGCCGAAGTCCTCCGCGACGAGCGGAACGCCGGCCGCATCCTGGTGAAATACGAAAAGAAGGAGCACTGCTTCCACATCACATCCTGTCAATAGTGTATTGCCATGAATAAGATCAATCTCAAATTCCTGCGACCGCTGGTCAAGAAGCGTGTCGACGACAGCCACAAAGGCGATTACGGACATCTGCTGCTGGTCGGCGGCTGCCAGTCCATGCCCGGTGCGGCCGTGCTCGCCACGGGCGCCGCGCTCAAGTCCGGGTGCGGACTCGTGACCCTGCATTCCACGTCCCGCGCCGCACAGGCGGCGATTTCCTCTTTCCCGTCCGCCATGCTGTCGGAAGACCCCGGCGAGAGCTTCAGCCGCGTCCCGGACGGCCTGCTCCGCTTCACCGCCATCGCGGTCGGTCCCGGACTGGGCCGCACGGAACAGACGGAAGAGGCGTTTGAAGGCCTGCTGACCCGCATCAAGGAGCAGGAAGACGTCATCCCGATGGTGCTGGACGCCGACGCGCTCTTCATCCTGGCCGCGCATCCCGAGCTGTACAAGCTGATTCCGGCCGGCTCCATCATGACCCCGCACGAGGGCGAGCTCCGGCGCATGATCAGTTGGGACACCCCGGAGGAGAAGGAAGCGGCCTTGAAGAAACTCAGCCAGGAAACGGGCTGCGTCATCGTCTCGAAGGGCTTCTCGACGGAGATCTTCACGCCGGAAGGAGGGAAGTACGTCAACACCACCGGCAATCCCGGCCTCGCGAAGGGCGGTAGCGGCGACGTGCTGACCGGCCTCATCGGCGGCCTGCTGGCCCGCGGCTACAGCGCCCTGGAAGCCGCCGCGCTCGGCGTCTGGATCCACGGCCGCTCGGCGGACTATCTCACCGACAAATACACCGCCGAGGCCTACAGCAGCCGCGACCTCATCGACGCGCTCTACCAGGGCTTCAAGGCGCTGCTGTAAACCTAAAAGGTACTGCTGAATATCAAGCAGTTACAAAATGACTCCGGGCCGCCAAGCCCGGAGTCATTTTGTAAGTAGCTGATAATCAACTATGGCTTATTTGACCGGCGTCAGCCTGTAAGTGACGACGTCGTGCGAAGGCACCACGACCGTGGTCCTGACGCCGACGGTCTGTCCTTTCTTCTTGCCCTTGGCGCGCGTATTGAACGGCTTCGCGGAAGCGTTCCACAGGTCCTTGGCGCTGTAGTTAATCTTGTTGAAGGACGGGCTGCGTCCGCTGAGGTCGTCCTTGAACTCCAGATCCTCCCAATTCAACTCGACGGTCGCGGCTTCCGGGCCGGCGTTCAGCACGCAGAAAGCCCAGTCGCCGTCAGAGAGCGGCTTGAACCAGTACTGCAGGTCGCCCTGCTTCTTCAGCCGCAGGCCCTGGATGCCCAGCGGATCCTGGTCAATGGCGATAACATCTTTGTTAGTTATAATAGCCAGGGTCTCTGCAGACATGTTTGTGAGGTCATTGCCGAGGATGAGCGGTGCAGCCATCATGCACCAGAGGGTGAAGTGCGCGCGGTCCTCGCTGACCGTCATGCCGTTGCCGACTTCGAGCATATCCGGGTCGTTCCAATGGTCCGGACCGGCATAGGCGCGCAGCGGCTCGTTCTGGTCCAGGATGTCCAGCACGCTCTGCGGACGCCAGCGCGGGCGGCCGTTCTCGTCGTAGGTCACGGGAACCGGCAGGAAATGCACGCCGATGTCGCCCGTCGTACGCCAGGAGTGGCCGACGTTCTGCGCCCATTCCCACGGACGGTTGGAGCCCCATTCGCAGATACTGAAGAGAATCGGGCGTCCGGCGCGCTTGAGGGCGCTGCGCATCGTGGTGTAGGCGCCGATGGGATTGAGGTTGTTGGTGTAGCACCAGTCATATTTGAGGTAATCCACGCCCCAGGAGGCATAGGTAAAGGCATCCTGGTATTCGTGGCCGTTGCTGCCGGCGTAGCAGGCGCAGGTGTTGGTACCGGCGTCGCTGTAGATGCCCAGCTTCAGGCCACGCGCGTGCAGGTAGTCCGCCAGGGCCTTGATGCCGGACGGGAATTTCTCGGGATCTTCATGGATGAAGCCCTGTTCGTCGCGCTCGCCGTGCCAGCCGTCGTCCAGGTTGAGATAGACGTAACCGGCCTCGACGAGGCCCAACTCGACCATGCTGTCGGCCGTGGCCATGATCAGGTCTTCATTGATGTCCGTGGCGAACTTGTTCCAGGAGTTCCAACCCATCTGCGGGGTCAGGGCAAGGCCTTCCCATTTGGGAAGCGGGGCGTCCGGGCGGCGCGGCTGCGCGTTTACGGAGCAGACGGCCGTCAGGCCGGCAAGCAGGGTGATAAGGATTCGTTTCATATAAAAGGGTTATTGTTTTTCGTGTTCTCAAAAATAAGAAAAAAACCTTGAATCCCTGCCGGCAAATATGTACATTTGTAACAGATACTGTTAAAACTGATATCCATGAAGAAATTCCTCGCTTTTGCCGTGGCGCTCGCCACGGGTGTTTTCTGCTTCGCGCAGACCGAGCAGTCCCAGATCATCGAAAACGGCGGCACGGGCCCCTGGAAATCCGTCGCCATCGGCGACAAGAGCCTGCCGACCCACATGATCTACCGTCCGGAGAACATCAAGGCCTATGTGGCCGAGAACGGAAAGATTCCGGTGCTCCTGTATGCCAACGGCGCCTGCGCCAACAACAGCCTCGAGATGAGCCGCCTGCTCAGCGAGGTCGCATCCTGGGGCTATATCGTCCTCGCCATCGGTCCCTACATGGACATGCCTGACGATGCGTTCTACAATCAGTGGAAGGGCGTCGTACGAGGCTGGTATCCCGAGACCAAGCCTGTGGCCATCATGGGCAACGGTGAGCGCCTGACCCCGTACACGGAGGCGGAACTTGCCGCCCAGGCCGCCGAGCGCGAAGCCGCCCAGAAGGCTGCTGCCGCCGCTGCCAAGAAGAATAAGAACAAGAAGCCGGTCGTGACCGTGGAACCGTTCCGCACCTACGCCCGGCAGCTGCTGGAGGCCCTCGACTGGCTGACCGACCAGAATGGCAACGAGGAGAGCGAATACTACCACCTGATCGACCTGGAGAAGGTCGCCGCGATGGGACAGTCCTGCGGCGGCGCCCAGGTGCTCGGCGTGGCGCATGACCCGCGCATCAAGACCTGCATGATCTTCAACTCCGGCATCGGAGAGATGTCCATGAGCGGCGCTTCCAAGAAGTCCCTCGCGAACTTGCATACCCCGATGCTCTACATCAACGGCGGCACGGCCGACGTGGCCTACAACAACGCCAACGGCGACTGGGGACGCATCGCGGACTGTATCCCGGTGGTGAAGATCTCCACCCTCGACGGCCACCACGGCACCTACTACGAAGCCCACGCCGGCGCATTCGCCGTCGTCGCCCGCATGTGGATGAACTGGCAGCTCAAGGGCATGGTCGGCGACTCCGCCCTCTTCATGAACGACGAGTACGGCAAGACCTTCTATCCCGACTGGACCTTCGAGCGGAAGAACTGGTAGGAGATTCGCCGGTCAAGCCGGCGAATGACGTTAAACGTCAACGACGGTGAGAATGCCGTCGGCGACCCGGAATTTGATGTTACGGCCTTCGTAGAGGAGGCCGTATATTCGTTCCGGGTCGTCCTGGTACTGGGGGCGGGGATCCTGGGCCAGGATCTCCAGCAGGCCGTCGACGCTGTCCGGATCGAGTTTGTGGAAGGTCTCGCGGGGGAGGACGACCTCGAGCCGTTTCCATTCCTTGTCGTCCACGAAGCCGCTGCGCGCGCCCTTGTGGCTGTCGGCGTACTCGACGTAAGGCTTGATGTCGTAGATGGGCGTGCCGTCGGCGAGATCGGCGCCGAGGACATGGATTTCGCCCGCGGCGGCGTCCACGCGCTCGACGCGCACGGAACTCAGGCCCAGCGGATTGGGGCGATAGGGGGAGCGGGAGGCGAAGACGCCGACGCGCTCATTGCCGCCCAGACGCGGCGGCCGGACGGTCAGGCCCTCGGAGGCCGTCTCACGGTTCAGGTGGAAGCCCCAGATCAGCCAGATATAGTCGAAGCCGTCCAGGCCGCGCAGGGCCTCCGGCGTGCGGAATTCCGGCTCCAGCACGACGGTACCGCGGAGCGACTCCGCCAGCCCGGCCTGGCGAGGCAGGCCGAATTTCTCGGGTAGAGGAGAATGGAAGACGGCGACAGGCTTGATGTCCATAGACTACTTGTTGAGTTCCGCCATCCACTTGTCGTAGAGGGCGTTGAACGCCGGCAGATACTTCTTGTCCAGCGGTTCGGAGGCAGGGGAGTTCAGCGACAGCGGGTTGATGGCCTTGCCGTTCTGGAACACGCGGAAGTCGAGGTGCGGGCCCGTGGCGGTGCCGGTCATGCCGACATAGCCGATCAACTGGCCCTGGGACACGCGGGAGCCCACTTTCAGGCCCGGCGCGAACTTCGACAGGTGCATGTAGCTGGTCTCATAACCCTGAGCGTGCTTGAGGCGGATGCGGTTGCCGCCGCCACCGCCGTCCCAGCCGAGTTTGGTCACGGTGCCGTCGCCCAGCGCATGGACCGGCGTGCCGGTCGGCGCCGCGTAATCGACGGCCGTATGGGCCTTGACCTGGCCCGTGACGGGATGCACGCGGGCATAGGAGAAGCCGCTGCTGATGCGGTTGTACTTGAGCGGTGCCTTGAGGAACATGCACTTGAGGCTCTCGCCGCCCTTGTCCCAATAGGTACCGCGGTCGCTCTCGCCCGTGTCGAAGCGGACGGCCGCGACCTGCTTGCCGCCCGTTGCGGCGTCGTAGAGGCAGAAATGGACCGTGTCGATGGCGACCACCTCGCCTTCGCAGACGCTCTCGGTGTAGATCATCCGGAAACGGTCGTTCTTCTGGAGGGCGAAGAAGTTGACACTCCACTGATAGATGTCCGCGAGGGTCATGATCAGGTTGGGGGAACCGCCGGAGGCGATCATGTCGTTCCAGAGGGAGCTGTTGATGGTCACGTCGACGAGACCCCGCCGGTGCTCGACCGGTTTCTCAACCTTCCAGACAGCGAGGGAATCGGCGCAGCGGAACACATAGGAACGGATGCGGTCTACCTGATAGACGACGTACCGGAGGCTTCTGGAGCCTTCGGCAGCAGGTTCGTAATAGGCCTGGATATTGTTGCCGGCGCGGAGCGTGCGGACGTCAAAAACGCCCTCGCAGCGCTGCGTAAGGGCGTAGGCGTCGGTGGCGCCGAGCCCCAGGCGGTTCATCATGCCGGTAAAGGAGTCGCCGGAGCGGACCTGGGTGCTGTCCACCACGTAGAGCTCGGGAATGAAGCCGATCGGCGGGGTCGGAAGGATCTCGACGGGGCCGACTTCGACCTTCCCGCGCGGACCGCAGGAAGCCAACGCCAGGAGGGCGGCAACGACAATTATGGAATGTCTTTTCTTCATGCAAGGAGATTCGCCGGTCGGTGCCGGCGAATGACGTAGTTTATTTGATCAGGCTGCCGAGGATGCTGCGGGTGAGGGTGCGGAGGGCGCTGGACGTGGCGCTGCCGATAGCCTTTTCCGCCGTGCTCTTGCTGTTCTTGCTCTTCTTCTTGCCGGTGACGGCGTTCGCCACGGCCGTGCCCGCGCTGCGGGACACGCTGGAGATGGCGGCCGTCGCCGCGGCGGCAGCTACTGTGCCGGCGATGGTCTTCTTGGCCTTGGAGGTCTTCTTCGTGGCGGGTGCGGCGGCCTGGGGCTCACGGTACTGCGGCTTCGCCGCTTCCGCCTTCTGGCGTTCGATCTCCTCCTGCTGCTTCGCCTGCTCTTCGGCGGCCTTCTGCGCGTCGGCCAGCAGCACCTCGAAGGCGGACTCCCGGTCGATGATATGGTCATATTTCCCGCCCAGCGGGGAAGCGTTCTGGATGTCGAGCCGCTGGCCCGCGGAAATGGCGCCGATCTGGCTCAGCGGGAAGAGGATCTTCGCGCGCTCCACGATGCTCGGGGCGCCCTTGGGATCGAGGAAGCTGACCAGCGCCTCGCCGGTCTCTAGCGCCATGATGGCGTCTTCTGTCTTGAAGGCGGGATTGACGCGGAAGGTCTCGGCGGCGGCGCGCACGGCCTTCTGGTCCTTGGGCGTATATGCGCGCAGGGCGTGCTGGACACGGTTGCCCAGCTGGCCGAGGACGCTGTCGGGGATATCGGAAGGGTTCTGCGTGATGAAGTAGACGCCGATGCCCTTGCTTCGGATCAGGCGGACCACCTGCTCGATCTTGCTGACCAGTGCAGGGGAGGTGTCCGTGAAGAGGGTGTGCGCCTCGTCGAAGAAGAACACGAGCTTCGGGAGCTCCTGGTCGCCGACCTCGGGCATGTTGGCGTAGATGTCGGACAACAGCCACAGCAGGAAGGTCGAGTAGAGCTTCGGGTTGAGCATCAGCTTGTCGGCGGCGAGCACGCTCATCACGCCGCGGCCGTTCTCCACGGCGAAGAGGTCCTGGATGTCGAACGAAGGCTCCGCGAAGAACTTCTCCGCGCCCTGGTTCTCCAGCGACAGCAGGGCGCGCTGAATGGCGCCGACGCTGGCCGTGGACACGTTGCCGTAGGTGCGGCTGTATTCCTCCGCGTGCTCGGCCACGTAGCCCAGCAGCGCGCGCAGGTCCTTCATGTCGATCAGCAGCAGGCCCTTGTCGTCCGCGACGCGGAAAATGATGTCCATCACGCCGCTCTGCACCTCATTGAGGCCGAGCAGACGGCTGAGCAGCTGCGGACCCATGTTGGAGATGGTGGTGCGCATGGGATGCCCCTGCTCACCGAAAACGTCGAAGAAACGGGTCGGGCAGCCGGCGAACTGCGGATTCTCAAGGCCGAACTCGGGGAGACGCTTCTCGATGAAGCCGCTCAGGCGGCCGGCCTGGCTGATGCCGGACAGATCGCCCTTCATATCCGCCATGAAGCAGGGCACGCCCGCCTGGCTGAAGGATTCGGCGAGCACCTGGAGGGTGACCGTCTTGCCGGTGCCGGTCGCGCCGGCGATGAGTCCGTGACGGTTGGCCATCTTGCCGATGATGGAGATCGGCCCGTTGGGGCCGTGGGCGACATAAAGTCCGTGAGTAGCGTCGTACATATCTGAGTGTGGTTGATTATCGTGTAAATTTACGAATTATTTCATGAAGAAGAAATAGTAGGCGACCCATTCGGCCTTGACGCCGGAATAGTAGCCTATCGTGCTCCGGGAAGCGTTCTCCACGCGACCGTCGTGAACATATCCGACGGTGCTGCGGGAGCTGTTCTCCACGCGCTCGCCGTTGAAGTAGCCGATCGTGCTGCGGGAGGCGTTCTCGAAGCGGCCGTCGGACTGGATATAGCCGATGGTGCTGCGCGAACTGCTTTCCACGCGGCTGCCGTTGAAATAGCCTATCGTGCTGCGCGAGCTGTTCTCGATGCGGCCGTCGGCCTGGATGTATGCGATGGTGCTGCGCGAACTGTTTTCGATGCGCTGGGCGCGCGCCTCGATCCCGTTCAGCAGGAACAGGGATGCAAGCGCCAGAAGAATGATCTTTTTCATCAGTATCAGTTGTGTGTTCAATGACAAATATAAGTTTTTTTCCTATATTTGCCTTGATAAACGGAAGGATAAAACACTTACCTATATGAAACGCATTCTCAGCATCGTCTGCATCGCCGCCACCGCCTGGCTCCTGACCGCCTGCGGTTCCGTCATCCAGCTGCCCCGCAACGGCATGAACGGCGGCATCAAAACCTACACGTTCTACAACCTTCCCGAGACCCTTCAGGATCTTCAGTCCCTGCCCGAGGCCAATCTGAAGGACCCGTACGGCGTCGCCGCGCTGACCATCGCCGCGCTCTGCCGCTATGAGACCAATCCCGACGCCTGCTTCGAAATGCTGAACTGGCTGAAAGGCCCGGACGGCCTGTCCAACTACGAAAAGCAGTTCATCCGCGAGCGCCTGCAGGGCAAGACCTACAAGCCGCGTTCCTTCTTCCAGGGCGCCACGCCGGCCAACAGCTATGCCCCGACCCAGCCGTACAAGCTGACCCCGGTCAGCAACCCCTATTCCTTCCAGGAAAGCGGTTGGGCAACGATCTACCTCCGTTCCGGCGGCGCCGACTCCGAGCGTCCCATCAAGCTGCGCCAGAAAGCGAGCACGGGCGAGTGGTACCTGAACGACATTCAGTGCCTGAGCGATATCCGGACCCCGGCCAACGAGGATCCGTGGAAATAGTTTACGTATTTCGTGACCGGGAAATCCTGGTCCAGGAGGGAGGCGACACCGCAACGGCGGAGACAGTCGCCTCCTTTGTTTCATCCGACATCCTGTTCCGCTGCGAGGATCGCGCGAGCGGCTGCACCGGCATCCTGCTCCGCCCGGGCGTCCCGGCGCCGGAAGGGAACCGCTTCGAGCCGCTGGCAAGCTATTTCTTTGCACACGACGACGCCGAAAACGCGCGCGCGGCGCACATCAAGAGTTACTGCCACTGGCGCGCTTCCACCCGCTTCTGCCCGTCCTGCGGACAACCGCTCCGGCTGCACGCCGTGGAGAACGCGATGGAGTGCACCGCCTGCGGACGCCTCATCTTCCCGCGCATCGAGCCCTGCATCATCACGCTCATCAGCCGGGGCGAGGAAATCCTGCTGCTCCGCAACATCAAGGACACGCGGGGCGTGTACGCCTGCCTGGCCGGCTTCGTCGAGATGGGGGAGACCTTCGAGCAGGCCCTGCGCCGCGAGGTCCGCGAAGAGACGGGGCTCGAAGTGGAGAATATCCGCTACGTCGGCAGCCAGGCCTGGCCCTTCCCGGACCAGCTGATGGCCGCGTTCTTCGCGGACTACAAGAGCGGGGAGATCCGCATCCAGGAATCGGAAATCGCCGACGCGCGCTGGTTCCGCCGCGATGCGCTGCCGCCGCTTCCCACGCCCGGGTCCATCGCCTGGCGCCTGATCAACAACAAGTTTTAAGCTGTCAGGAAACGGAGCACCGTTTCGTTGAACGCCGCCGGATTCCGGTTGGCGATGAAATGGCTGCCCGGAAGGATGGCCAGTTCCGCCCCGGGGATGGAGGCCGCAATCAGGCGGGTGTGGCTTTCCTTGATCATATCGTCATCTCCGGCGACAACGAGCGTCGGGACCTGGATGCTTCCGAGTTCTTCCGGCTTCACATTCGGGTCGTGGACCATCAGGCCCAGCATTTCCGCCTTAAGCCTGGCCGCCGGGTCCTTTTTGGCGAACAGCTTTGCAATCCGGTAGCCGATTTCTATGGGAATCTGGGTTGTCCGCTTCACGCCGGAGGCGTCCAGGTTGGCTCCGTTCAGGATCAGCTTCTCCACGCGCTCCGGATGCGCCATGGCGAACACCATGGCGATGTTGCCGCCGTCCGAGAATCCCAGGATGTGCGCCTTCCCGATCCCCAGCCGGTCCATCAGGGCCAGCAGGTCCTCCGCGAACTGCCGTATCGTGAACGAAGCCTCGCCGCGCGGCGTCTTTCCGTGTCCGCGCGTGTCGGGCGCGATGACGCGGAAATGCTGCGAGAAGGGCGCCAGCTGGTGCTCGAAGTAGCTGCCATCCTCTCCGTTTCCGTGAAGCAGGATCAGGGGGAAACCCGCGCCCTGCTCGATATAGAACTGCTCGATATCCATAGACGGACACAAATATAAGCAGAAATCCATGCAATTCGGCAGAAAAACACTATCTTTAGAGACGCAAGCGATCATCATGAAATACAAGCTCAAATACTTACTCGGGCTGCTTCCTGCGCTGGCCCTGCTTTCCTGTTCGGGGCAGGCGGGAAAGACCCTCGAGATCCAGAACGAAGCAGACCTTTCCGGACTCCGTGTCGTTACCCTTGCGGGCAGTAGCTACGACGTGGAGTTGTCGAAACGGGAGGACATCACGCTGCTGCTGTACAACAATTCCAGTGACTGTCTGCAGGCCCTCATCACCGACAAGGCCGATGTGATGGCCAATGACGAAATTGTCTTCAACAGCGCCATCCGCAATGAGAACGGCGTCAAGATCGCCTTCCTGGGGGATCATTCCTTCCCGACCGCGTTCATGTTCCGGAAAGATGAGGCCGAGCTGGCCGACACCTGCACGGCGGTCCAGCGGCGGATGATCGAGGACGGTTCGATGCAGCGGCTGAAGGATTACTGGCTGTCGGACCAGTATGCCGAGACCACCACCTTCACGCACATCACCTACGAGACGGAAGGCGCGCCCATCCGCGTTGCGGCCGCCGCTTCCACGGCGCCGATCGCCTTCCGGTCGGGGGATGACTGGTACGGCATCGAGATAGACCTCCTCCGGGAACTGGGCAAGGAACTTCGCCGCCCGCTGGACATCAAGTACTACGACGCCGCCAGCAGCATCCTGGCCTTGAAGTCCGGGTTGGCCGACGTTGCCTGCGGCTGTTTTTTCGTGACGCCGGAGCGGGAGGAGGAATTCCTCTTCGCGGAACCCTACCACGACTACCATCCCGCCTATTTCGTTGTGGACAAGGACGTCCGGAAGCAGAAAGAGGGCGTGATCGCCTGGCTCAAACACAGCATCCGGAAAAACCTGCTCACGGAGAAGCGCTGGAAATACATCACCGACGGCCTGCTGGAGACGCTTAAAATCAGCATCCTGTCCATCCTGCTGGGCTCTCTGCTAGGCATATTGCTCTACGCGATGACCCGCAGCCGCCGGAGCTGGATCCGCTCCGTCGCGTCGGCATACAACGCCTTCCTCTCCGGCATTCCCGAACTGGTTCTCCTCCTCATCCTGTTCTATGTGGTCTTCGCCAAGAGCGGCCTTCCTTCGGACATCGTGGCGGTGATCGCCTTCGCGATGTTTTTCGCGTCGGGTGCCTGCGACATCTACAAGACTTCACTTGATGCCATCCCCGGCGGACAGACCGAGGCGGGCCTGGCTCTGGGCTTCACCCGTTCGCAGACCTTCTTCAACATCGTGTTCCCGCAGGCCCTCCGGCGTGGGCTGCCGCTGTACAAGGGACAGTGCATCTCCACCCTGAAAGGGACATCCATCGTGGGCTATATCGCCATCCAGGACCTGACCCGGGCCGGAGACCTCATCCGCAGCCGAACCTTCGACGCCATCCTGCCCCTGTTGCTGGTCACGGTTTTCTATTTCCTGCTGGTCTGGCTCATCGGCCTGCTGCTGAAACTCGCATCCCCCAAGAAGAAAGTGCTATGATTACGATATCCCACCTCAGCAAAACCTACCATAACCCGGACGGCAGCCATCTGACCGTCCTGAAGGACGTGAACTGCGAAATCCAGCCCGGCGAGGTCATCAGCATCATCGGTCCCTCCGGCACGGGAAAGAGCACGCTGCTGCGCGCCCTGAACCTGCTGGACCCGCCCACGGGCGGAAGCATTTTCCTGAACGGGGAGAACATCCTTGAGAAGGGTTATCCGGTGCACAAGATGCGCCAGAAAGTGGGCATGGTCTTCCAGAGTTTCAACCTCTTCGACCACATGACCGTGCTGGAGAACGTGATGTACGCCCCCTGCAAGATCCGGAAGATCAGCCTCGAGCAGGCGCGGGAAGAAGCCATGGCGCTCCTCCGCAAGGTGGGTCTGGCCGATAAGGCCGAGGTCTATCCCGCCAACCTGTCCGGCGGACAGAAGCAGCGTGTGGCCATCGCCCGCTGCCTGGCCATGAAGCCGGAGGTCATCCTCTTCGACGAGCCCACGTCGGCCCTCGACCCGACCATGGTGGGGGAGGTGCTCAGCGTCATCCGACAGCTGGCCAAGGAGGGCATGACCATGCTCATCGTCACCCACGAGATGAAATTTGCCTACGACGTGAGCACGCGCATCTTCTTCATGAACGAAGGCGTCATCTACGAAGACGGCACGCCGCAGCAGGTCTTCGAAGCGCCGGTCCACAGCGCCACGAAAGCCTTCGTGCAACGCATCAGAAAGGAGGTTTTCGAGGTGGAAGGCACCGACTTCGATTTCCTGGACATGGAGACGCGCATCCGGCAGTTCTGCATCAAATACAATATTCCGGAAGTGTCCGCGAAAGCCATGCGGCTCTGCGAGCTGGCGATGCCTTCTTTCCGGGCTGTGAACAAGCCGCTCACCGTGCGCATCACCTACAGCGAACTGTCGGAAGAATCCGCCATGGACTTCATGCTGGAAGGCCTGTCGGATTCACCCCTGCCGGACGCCGGCCTGACGCCCGCCGCACAGGAGGAAATCAAAGGGCTGTGCCGGGAGATCGTGGAAGAACCCACTGCACGCGGGTTCCGGGTCAAGTACAGATTCAGCTAATCGGCGATTTTCACGGGGACTTCGTACAGCACCCCGGACTTGGACATGCTCTGCGGATTCGTTCCGGGGGCGCCCTGCGGGACGTCCATGCCCAGTTTGCCGAAGAGCCATTCCCAATAAGGCGGCATCGAGCCGTCCGCAGCGCGGAAATTCATCGGTTCGCTTTCAAATACCGGTTTTCCGGAGGCGTCCAGATAGCTTCTCTGCACAAGTTCCGAGCAATACATTTCTTCGTTGTCCGGCAGGAAATACGTATCGTAGGCGCGTCCGCAGAAGGTCTTCGCCCGCTCGACCGCCGCTTCCGCATCCACGCCCTTCACCCGCTTGACGATGAAGTCCGGGAGGCTACCGTCCTTCAGGGTGAAGTCCCGCAGGAACGTGTCCAGCGGGTGGCGGTCCACACCGTGGGCGATGGTGGCGTCGATGATCCAGACGCTGTCGGCCTGCACCTCGGCGATGGCCACATGGATCAGGTTCAACTCATCCTTCGACCCGGTCGCGTCCGCGATGGCCGCGTCCATCGACCCCTCTTCCGCCTGATAGTTCATCGGCAGGCCCACGAAGACCAGATCCCCGGTGCGAAGGCGCCGGTCGCAGGAACTCACCGCCAGCACGACGAAGCAGACAGCTATAAAATAGAAAACGCGTTTCATGTTCTTTTCCATATCAACCCAAAGGTAAGCATTATCCGGCAGAAATAAATAAGAAAACCCCCGCAAAATTGCGGGGGTTTGTGGTGCTGGGAACTATAGAAACGGATTTAACGAAGTTTACCAGAGTATAAAATTTCGCTCGTAACTATCGAACTTTCAAAGATTTGCAATAATATTTGTTTATTCCAATTTAATGGCGTATCTTTGCGTTGAGAGAAAAAGTGGGACGGAAGTGGGACGGACTTTTTCCCCTCTACAAGGAAGAGGCGAAAATGGCCACTCTCGCACTTGTAGGGCCGTTTTTGAGTTGTGGCGGAAAATCGCTTCAGCGGCCAAAATCGCTCAACCAAGAGCCGTTTTTCGGTGGGACGGAAAAAAGCCCCCAGTGGGACGGAACGCGGATTCTCTTAGTATGACGTAGTCATACTGGAAATATGCTTAACCATTAAAGGAAGGAAACAAATGAAGATCAGGTTCTACCTCAAGAAAGGCGACCTCAACAAGAAGGGCGAATGTCCGATCCGGGCGGACATTAACGTGCGCGGCACACGTATCCAGAAACTCATAGGCTACTCCATCAGCGAGAAGAAATGGGACCTCAAGGCTGAAGAGGTAAAGAAAGGCTGCATAAATGTAGATGGCAAAGACTATCGAGTCATCAACTCCCGCATCACCGACATTAAGACTCAGTTCACCAGCTTCGACCTCCGGCTCGATGACAAGCCCACAGTTGAAGCCATGATTGAACAATTCCAGAAGGCCATCAACAAGAACGCCGCCAAGATTGCGTCCATCAGCAGCAACGATTCCGCAGAAGTGACGGAGCAGAAGGTCGAGGAAGCCGAGAAGAAAGAGAAGAAGCCCAAGGTTAAGCCCGCCGCCGACTACATGGATGAATTCATCAACGAAGAGAGTCGTATCAAAGGCTGGAGCATGGAGACCCGCAAGATGGTCAAGTCCTTCAAAAATCATCTTATCAAATTCCGTAAGCACGAAGGTCTGGACTATTACAATGCCGCCGGCCTGGAGAAATTCATCAGCTATCTTCGCTCCGACTGCGGCCTTGAGGAGAATTCCGCCATGAAGCAGTACAAGAACCTCACCTGGTTCCTTCGCTGGGCCATACGCAAAGGTTACACCAAAGTGCGCGATGTGGAAACCTACGAGCCTGTCTTCAAGATTGTCCAGAAGCCCGTCATCTTCCTCAACCAGGACGAATTGATGAAACTCTTTACCCTGGAGATTCCCAAGAACGGAACCAAACTCAAACTCCACGACATGAACGGCAACGAGTACGAGAAGGTCGTCGAAGAATCCGCCGGCATGTCACGCGCCCGCGACCTCTTCTGCTTCTGCGCCTTCACCAGTCTCCGTTACTCAGACGTTGTTGAAGTCCGCCGCACCGACATCAACGATGGCGTCCTCACTGTCACCACCCAGAAAACCCACGACCGCCTTCCGATCTTCCTTCACGAGAACGCCATTGCTATCCTGGACAAATACAAAGACGAGGACTTCCGCGGAAACAAAGCCCTTCCTTACATGACCAACCAGCAGATGAACCGCTGCCTGAAGGACCTCTGCGAGATATGCGAATTCAATACACCCGTCCACATCACCCTTTACCGCAATGGTGTCCGCCACGATGATGTTTATCCCAAATGGTCTCGAATTGGCACCCACGCCGGCCGTAAAACTTTCATTTGTTTCGCCCTCTCCAACGGCATCGCTCCGGACGTTGTGATGAAATTCACTGGCCACTGCGACTACAAATCCATGAAGCCTTACATCGACATCACGGAGGATGCGAAGAAGGACGCCATCAAGAAAATGGAGGAGGCTTTCAAAAAGAAGTAATTTTTACGGAATCTACGGAATTCACGGAAAAGCACCCCAAGATAGCCAATCCACCCTGCCATAAGAATCGGCCCCTGGTTCTGCCAGGAGGCCGTTTTTCATTCAATCCTAAAGTGTTACAGTGTAAAATGAAGTGAAAACGAGTAGAGTTTTCAGCCAGAAATCGTTAAATTTGTTATTGTTTTCGTTTGCGTTGAGAAA
>Ga0310696_10002675_pt1 | contig 23209 bp, 15 predicted proteins | sample AusTroGonzalo_MG_4_FD_203885 | JGI IMG/M metagenome (GOLD analysis project Ga0310696, IMG submission 203885) | Bovine rumen microbial communities from tropical cattle in Woodstock, Queensland, Australia - Gonzalo_02 (v2) (version 2) | ecosystem: Host-associated > Mammals > Digestive system >...
GATATGGTTGAAGGAATGTTACGGGTTTCTTATAAGTGCCTCGGCAAAAAACCGGGGCTTTTTTTACACGAAATTCCCTGGCGAATCAGCAGGTTCCCGTCAGCACGAGGTATTTAAAGATTATATTAGATAGTGATGACAAAGAAGAAAGGAGAATAAAATGAAAAAAATAGCCTTATTACTTTTATGCCTTTCTGCAATTGTTTGGGGTAGAACATGGGATAGTTTTACCATGATGGGCAATAATGACTATTATGTTTTTGGAACAGATTCCTTGGTTCATCTGGAGACAAACGATAATCTAAACGGGGTCTATATCTATTCGTACCGTTATTGTTATGGGGGGTTAAAGCATGATTTGGATTATGATATGCATCTTATAGATCGTGTGCTTGCTTTTAAAAGGACTCCCTTTGATTACATTACAAAGGATTCTATTTGGTTACCTAGAAAAGACTTTGGCGAGAGAGCCTCGGATACGGCGAAGTTTTTAAATGGCGATTTTTCTAAAGATGATTTTGAGTATTATGATATTTCTAAAGATACCCTTTTAAAAATTGTTACAAGTGCCAGCTATAATCGTTTTTTAGATGCGTTTGACTCTTCATTAAATCATTTTTGGGTTAATTTATTTGTTTATCAAAAATATAATGGTTATAGTGCTTTATGTTATCGTTTTTTCCGAGCGACTAGCGATGGCTCCGCTTTTTATTGTCGGTATCAGGATGATGAAAGTTGGAATTTTGAGGGTGGGGTTCATTTTGAGTGGGCTTTATGGAATGACGATGGACCCTATTGTGATGATGATTACACTGAAGTTTGTTATGACGAACGTAACCATCCTTATTATTGCCATTCAGGAATAAAAAGGAATAGTTTAATTTATCGGCCTCTTAGTAAGGATAAATCTTTTCCATACAAAGTTAACGGCATTCCTGCAACCAAAAATTCTTCGAATATTGTCATCCAGAATAAAAAACAACCGAAACTCAAGCTCAAAGGAATCCGTTAAAGTTTCGGCGATTAAATAAATTACAGACCGACGTCATGACGGATTTGATTCGTCCTGACTCATGTCATTTTGGACTCTATCCCCCGGCTCGGTGGTTCGACTGGCCCACCAACCTTAATTCGGGGCTAAAGGCATAAATGGCTTCGCCCTATAATGGGATTCAGGAATGTCCCGCACACTGTCATCCTGAACGACTGAAATCTTGCACAAAATGCTATATATGCACGCATGGCAAGTGTTGGCTACAGTCTTTTGCTCGTGTTGACGGCGTTTATTTGGGGATCGGGTTTTGTCGCCCAAATCGAAGGGAACGCGTTTGGACCTTTTGCCTTTTCGTGTATCCGGTGCTTTATCGCCGCTGGGTTTCTCGCTCTTGTTTTCAAAATTCTTGATGCCTTGGGCAAAAGCCCTCGCAGACCACGCAACCGTAACGAAACGATTCTCCATTGGAAAGCGGGATTCTTTTGCGGGCTTGCTTTGTGCACAGCCATGAACTTGCAACAACTGGGGATGTACCTTGGCACCTCCGCTGGCAAGTCCGGATTCCTGACGGCTTGCTACATCGTACTCGTGCCTGTAGTTAGCTTGTTCTTGGGCAAGCACGTTTCTGTCAAGACATGGATTTGCGTTGCCATTACCACCGTAGGGCTTTACCTGCTCTGCATCAAGGATGGCTTTTCGCTCGAACTTTCGGACGGCGTTTCGCTACTGTGCGCACTCGCATTTTCAATCCACATTTTGGTAATAGACAAGTTCGTGAACCACATCGATCCGATTCGCGTTTCGAGCATTCAATTTTTGACCATTGGCGTTTTGACGGCTCCCCTGATGATTGTTTTTGACTTGAAATTTCCTGCCATGGATTTCAGCACCGTCATCACGGCCTTCGCAAACCCTCGCGCCGTTGCCGGGCTCCTGTTTGCGGCTCTTTGTTCAAGCGGAATCGCCTATACGCTCCAAATTGTTGCCCAAGATAAAGTAAGGCCCACCATCGCATCGCTGACAATGAGCCTTGAATCTGTGTTTGCGGTATTTGCCGGATGGGCTGTTCTGGGAGAACAACTTTCGGCTCGTGAGTTAATCGGCTGCGCAATCATGATGGTTGCCATCGTGACTGCACAGATTAAGCGATAAAAACGTGGTTAAGAGAATTTTTTCTTGACGATAAGGAGTGCTCCTACAACAAAAGCGACTCCTAAGGCAAATGAAAGCAAGGCGCTTCGTGTAAAGCCCGCCACGATATAACAGATAAAGCTGATGGAAGCGACCGACAGCGCATAGGGCAGTTGCGTGTTCACATGATTCACATGGTTACACTGCGCACCGGCACTTGCCATAATCGTCGTGTCTGAAATCGGAGAAATGTGGTCGCCGCAGACGGCCCCCGCCATGCAAGCCGAAATCGAGATAATCATCAACTCAGGATCGACGCTGGAGAACGCCGCGACAACAATCGGAATCAAAATGCCAAACGTGCCCCAGGACGTTCCCGTCGAAAAAGCGAGCCCGATTCCGACCAAGAAGATAATCGCTGGCATAAAGTTCATGAGAGCGGTTGCCTTTCCCGACACGATGCCTGCAACAAAGTCTTTTGCTCCAAGCGTATCGGTGACGCCCTTCAAGCTCCAGGCGAGCACCAGAATGATAATTGCGGGAACCATCGCCTTGAAACCTTCGGGCAAGCATTCGAGGCACTTCCCGATTTTCAGGACACGGCGCCCGAGATACCAAATCACCGTTACGATAAAGGCCGTAAAGCTGCCATACACAAGCCCGACGGATGCATCGCTCCCGCCAAAGGCTGCGACAAAGCCCTTGTGCGCATCGCCGCTCGAGAAAAATCCGCCCGTATAAACTAGCCCGATCACGCAGAAGAAAATCAGCATCACGATCGGGAATACCAAATCGAGCATGGTCCCGCGTGCCTGTTCCACATTCAATTCCTCCATTTTCGCATCGATTATCTCGGCTGCGGACTCGTAACTTTTCATGGGGCCAAAATCGACTTTAAGGAGGACCAAGGCAAACAGGGCGACAATCGTCAATAACGCATAGAAGTTGTATGGAATGGACTTTACGAACAGTCCCAAACCGTCTTCGCCTTCGACAAAGCCGGTCACCGCCGCTGCCCACGAACTGACCGGAGCAATAATGCAAATCGGGGCCGCCGTTGCATCTATCAGGTATGCCAATTTTTCATGGCTAACCTTGAATTTGTCCGTGACAGGGCGCATGACGCTGCCCACCGTAAGGCAGTTGAAATAATCGTCGACAAAAATCAAGATGCCAAGGATGATAGTCGCAATCTGCGCGCCGACTTTAGATTTTATATGCAGCTTCGCCCAGTTTCCAAAAGCGGCTGCCGCACCCGACTTGTTCATCAGGGCTACCATCGCCCCAAGCATCACCAGGAAAAAGAGAATGCCCACATTCCACGGATCGGACACCTGTTTCACCATTCCATTCTTGAAAACGGCATCCAAGAACTGCGGGAAACTCCCCTGGCTAATAAAAAGCCCGCCAATCACGACCCCGATAAAAAGGGATGAATAGGCTTCCTTGGTAATAAGGGCTAAAACAATGGCAACGACAGAGGGCACCAGCGCCCAAAACGTACCGTGAAATAATGAAACGACTTCTGCTGCTTGCTGTTCCATACAATCTCCTTATTGCAAATAATAACTAAAAAAATTGCCAAGTTCATAAACCTGGCAATTCAATTTTTGCATCTATAAAGATTCCCGCTTTCTCCCCAAAGAGGATTATTCAACTACGGCATCAACTTGCCAAGTTTCATAATAGCGGGAAACAATAACCGCGAGCCTAAATTCTCATCGAGATGTCGAGCGCCTTGACGCTGTGCGTGAGTGCACCGACGGAGATGAAGTCGAGACCGAGCGTCGCGATTTCCTTCGCGCGTTCGAGCGTCATGTTGCCGGAACCTTCCACAAGGCACTTGTCACCGCTTTCCTTGATAATCTTCAAGGCTTCGGCCATCATCTCGTTGCTCATGTTGTCGAGCATGATGACGTCCACGCCCTTGTTGAGGAGCGCGCGGAGCTGGTCGAAGTTTTCGACTTCCATTTCGACCATCAGACCCTGCTTGTTGTTCTTCTTGACGACTTCAAGCGCTTCGAGCACGCCACCGGCGGCAGCGATGTGGTTGTCCTTCACGAGCACCATGTCGAAGAGGCCCATGCGGTGATTGGAACCGCCACCGACGCGAACGGCGTACTTCTGCAACGTGCGGAATCCCGGAATCGTCTTGCGGGTGTCGAGCACCTTCGTCTTGCCTCCCTTCAAGGCTTCCTGGAATGTGTGGGCTACCGTCGCGACTCCGGAGAGCTGCTGGATAAAGTTCAAAAGCGTACGTTCGCCCGTCAAAAGTTCGTGCGTCGTCCCGTCGAGTTCGGCGATCAGGTCGCCCTTCTTCACCACGTCGCCATCTTTCTTGTGAAGCGTCACCTTGGCGTTCGCCTTGAGTTCCTGGAACACAAGTTCGATAATCGGGAGGCCGGCGAGCACGCCATCTTCTTTCGCGATGAGGCGAGCATGCTGTTTCTGGTCCGCGGGGATAGTCCATTCGCTTGTCACGTCACCCGTGCGAACATCTTCCGCCAAGGCAAGGCGGATCATTGTCAAAGCATCTTCGGTAGGGAATTTGGGAGTTGAGTTATCGCCGTACATAGGTAGGTTTTAGGTTATAGGTTGTAGGTTATAGGAATAAGATACTAAATAGACGAAAGACCGCTTCGCTGGTAGACGAAAGACGATAGAGTCTAAGTTCAAATCTTTCGTCTCTCGTCTGTAGCCCGAAGGGCGTTCTCTCGTCTGTTACTGCGCTCCCTTGCCGGTCAGCACGACATACACGGTTCGTACAAGTATCTGGAAGTCCAAAAGCAAGCTCATGTTCTCGTAATAATACATGTCGTACTGGAGCTTGATCTGCACATCTTCGATGCTCGTATCGTAGTGGTGGCAGACTTGAGCCCAGCCCGTTAAGCCCGGTTTCATCTTGAGGCGGCTGATGTAGAACGGAATCTGTTCGCGGAGCTTTCCGATAAACACGGCGCGTTCCGGTCGCGGCCCCACCATGCTCATGTCGCCTTTCAGCACGCAGAAAATTTGCGGAAGTTCGTCGATGCGCGTCTTGCGCAGGAACTTGCCCACCTTTGTAATACGCGGGTCATCCTTGGTCGCCCACTGGGCGCCGAATTTTTCGGCATCGGTTCGCATGGTGCGGAACTTATAGACCATAAACGGTTTTCCGTAAAGACCGATGCGTTCCTGCGAATAAAATACCGGACCACGGTCTTCGAGCTTGATGGCAATCGCAGCAAGCAAGCAAATCGGCAGTGAGATAAGGCCGAGGAACGCTCCAAAGGCGATATCGATAAAGCGTTTGATTCGTACTTGCCAAGGCGGCATCGTAAATGCAAAAAGTTCCTGCAATTCAAAACCATAGACCAGATTCGCCTTGAAACGACCGTTCACGACGTTGTAGAGTTCAGGAACAATGTAAATATGAATCGGGAGTTCGCAAATCCACACAAGTACGCGCGTAATCTCTTGCGGCGAAGAACTTTCGTGAGCGATGATGATACCGCTGACTTTATACTTTCTTACGAGTTCGGGCAGGTCGGAATATTTTCCGAGAACGGGAACGTTCGCAAAGGTTTTCGGCAAGAGCTGGAAACGTTCATCGACAAAACCCACGACCCGCTGGCCGCGAGCCGGCGTATTGGCGAGGTCCTCCGCAATTTTTCGACCGGCCTCTGTCGCTCCGAGAACAAGAATGTTGTTCGCCCCGTAGCCCAGTCTTAAGAGCGCCCGCAAGAACACGTAGATGAGCATGCGGAATATGGCGACAAGCATAATGGCGAGCCCGCCGTATATGAAAATCCACGGGAAGCGGGATCCGTAGAGGTAGCCTTCGCTGAGCGGCTGGTTCGTGAAGACTTTTCCCATGAATTCGGCGCCGAACAGGCAAATGATAATCAGGACCACACCGATGACAACGGCGCGTAGCACCCTCAGCACCTGGTGAGTCCTGGATTGCAAAAGCCAGGAACGGTAAAGCCCGGCAAAGGCGAACAGCGTTAGCCATCCGGCGTTCAGGACAAGGCCGTACTGCCAGTAGCTTTCGAATGTTTTGCTCGGGTCGAACTTGTCTAGAATCCAGCCACTGTGGAACTGGACCCAGAACGCCAAGGCGAAGCAAATCGACAAGGCTGCGAAATCCGAGAGGATTAAGAGAATCCGTTCCAAAGTAGTTGCGCGAATCATATACGACCTTAGCGTGAATTACGCGAGGAAACGGATGACCTGGCTCTTTTCGACGATTTCCGAGAGTGCGTTCACGGCATCGACTGCCTTGGTAAGTTTGCTGTCGAGAGTCTTTTCCGTGATGACGACAATGGACACCTTGCCCGGGTCGTTGACGTTCTTCTGGATAATCGTTTCGATGGAAATGTTGTTGTCTGCAAGAATCTTCGTGATTTTCGCAAGCACGCCGCAGGCGTCACGGGAAGTGAAGCGCAGATAGTAGCGGGCGCTAGTTTCGGAAATCGGGACGAGCGTTGCAGAGTTTTCGACGTTGAACCAGCCCATCGGGAGTGCCTTGCGGCTGCCCGTGTCGGTTGCGCGGGCGAGAGACACGAGGTCGGCGACGACTGCGGATGCGGTCGGAAGGCGGCCTGCACCGGCGCCAGTCTGAACCGTTTCGCCAAGATTGTCGCAGCGGAGATAGACGGCGTTTATGACGCCGTTCACGTTAGAAAGCAAGTTCGAGTTCGGGACGAAACACGGATGGACGCGTGCATCGACGCGGTCACCGTCGCGGTGGTAAATGCCGAGGAGCTTCACGCAGCAGCCGAGTTCCTTGGCGAACGAGATATCCTGGGCGGTAATCTTGGAAATGCCGGTCACATGGATCTTCTCGAAATCCACGCGCTTGCCGCTGCAGAGGCTAGCAAGCAGGGCCGTCTTGTGGGCGGAGTCGATGCCTTCGATATCGAAGGTCGGGTCAGCTTCGGCAAAGCCGAGCTTCTGTGCGTCCTTCAGCACCACGTCGAAGTCGAGGCCTTCATCGGCCATGCGGCTCAAGATGTAGTTGCATGTTCCGTTGATGATGCAGCTCAGATGTTCGACCGTAGAGCCCAACAAGCCTTCCTGCAGGCTACGGATGATAGGAATGCCACCGCCAACCGCGGCTTCGAACAGTACATGCAAGCCCTTTTCGGCTGCGAGCGGGAAAATCTCGTGACCGTACTTGGCGAGGAGAGCCTTGTTCGCGGTCACCACGTGCTTGCCCGAATTGAGGGCTGCCAAGATCCACTTGCGCGGCATGTTGTAACCGCCGGCAAGTTCCACGAGCACGTCGATATCGTCACCGGCGATCATTTCGTCGGCGTTGGTCGAAACCTTGTAACCTTTGGCCTTGTACGGGGCAACTTCTTCTTCGGACTTGGCGCAGATGCAGGCGAGTTCCAGTTCAACGCCCAATTTTTCCTTGTATTCTGCAATCTTCTGTTCAAGAATCTGAATGACACCACCACCAACGGTACCTGTGCCAATTAAACCAATACGCAACATAAAGCGTCTCCATTTTAAATTTTCGATGCAAAGATAGCAATTTTAGACGAGAGACTAGAGACGAAAGACGTGAGATTCGTGCCATTCTGAGCTATACGAAATTTAGAACTTTAGTCCTGTAGTTGAGAACACGTTCACTTTGCGGCTCCCGTTTCCAACCCGAAGCACGAAACTGCCTGACGTTGGTACGTTCACGTTGAAATTTGTACTGTTGGCCGTTCCGCGAAGGACCATGTTGCCTTGCATGTCGAACAGGGCGTAACGGGCTCCACGGCGTACATTCGCCACCTGCAAGGTATTGCCCAGAACAGTCACGCTAAACTGCGGCGCGAGAGCGACATCTATGCGGTTCGTCTTGGAACTGCTCGACTTGCCCTTAGAACTGCTCGAACTAGACGTTTTTGCAGAAGAACTGGATGACTTAGCCGAAGAGCTAGACGACTTGACTGAGGAACTGGAAGATTTTACAGAACTAGAGCTGGACTTTGCAGAAGAACTACTTGATACGCTCGAAGACGATTTTGCGGAACTGCTGCTCGATTTCGGCGGTTCCGCAGAAGAACTAGACGCAACGCTCGACGACGATTCGCTAGAACTAGACGCCACAGAACTGCTGGAAGGCAACTTTTCGAAATGGGCAACAAGACTGACCGTTTCCGTTGCTGTAAAATTGCACGAGGCATAAGTTCCGCACACCGTATTCCACTCAACAAAACGATAGCCATCATTAGGCACTGCCTCTACATAGACTCTCTTTCCATAATCATATGTATCATATACAAAGGCAAACGTCCCATTAGACCAAGTACTTCCAAGCCGTATTCTACCCGCATTGGCTAGATCCGCTTCAACAAAGACATTCACTCGCTTTATTTCCCATTTCGCATAGAAATCTAGATCGCCTGAATCCGTCGGAGCAATTTTGGCAACTGAACCTCCCGAGAATTCGGCATTCCTATACCAGCCCTCAAACGTATAGCCCTCACGTTCTGGCACAGGCAAAGAAACGGTCTCTCCGGGCGTAAACATAACAAAGGAACACGAACCCGAAGTATCCTTGTGAAGAACAGCAAAATTCCGTTTCTCTTTTTGGGCAAACACGGGATAGTAATCTCCCTGTGTCCAAACATCGCCATTGATGCCACCGGCAACCGCATTACCTTCAGAATCCTTCTGCACATAATCGTGCAATGCTGTAGCGAGCGTACCATTCTCAAAAGCATCAGCCGAGACTGCCCGGACCCTATCATCTTCTATCCCGGTCGCAGACAAATAGAATGTATTATCGATAATCCATTTGTCTGCACCCTTACCGTATTCATACTTGTCCGGGAACGATCCCTTGTTGTAATTATTAAGAATAAAGGATTCCTTCGGGTGGTAGTGCACGACATCTTTCTTAGAAACAAGCACTGACACGTCCCCATCAGAACCGATCAATCCGCCAACCATACCCGAAGAAGGGCCTTCAATGTCAGAGACACTGTAGTTATTCACAATAAAGGCATTACCGAGAAGATGACCGACTAGTCCCCCTGCGCTAATTGTACGCTCATAAACATGAGGTGTTCCATCAATATCATGGGTTACCGTATCCGCATACAGCTTCATGGAACCTTCATGGAAGTTCTGAACAAGCACCAAATCGGTATAGCTGGAACCAACAAGGCCGCCCATATAGCCACCACCCTTTGCCGACATCTTCCCGCGATGGCTGCTATTTTTTATAACGAGCGTTGTATCGGAGAACGAAACTAGCCCACCCTTCGCACCATCGATATAGCCTTTAAAGTGGCAGTTTTCCAATGTCAGCGGAAGTTCCGCATAGCCAACTATACCGCTGCCTTCCGAGTAAGTATCGTCAATTGTCAAGTTACGAATGACGGTCTGTTTCTCTCTATCCGAAGATAAAACTTGATTAAAAAAGCCGCTCCCATCCGTAATAAACAATCCCGAAATCTTATGCCCCTGGCCATCAAACAATGCCAGGGAACCGATAATTTCCGGCCATGGCAGAAATTCTTTCACCCTAGATTCATCAAGGGTTCCATCACGTTTTAGGACATTCGAGTTTACCACGATATTTTTCGTGAGTTTACCACAAAGATGCGGTTGCGATATAACTTCTCTTTTATAATGATTGGCATTGACTATTCGTGCGAAGCCGTAAAGTTCCTCCACATCCGAAATCTCATAGCAATTATCCGCTGCATCCAATGCAGGCGTTTTCAATTTAAACCATTTTGCATAAAAGTCCTTATTGCCTACATCTGTAGCAACCATTGCATCTATGCGTTCCCCCGTCAGTTCCTCGTTATCGTACCACCCTACAAGGAAAAAGCCTTTCCTATTAATATTATAGATACCATCTACCGGCAACACTTTATGAAAGCCTTCAAGATACCTGCAAACCGCAAAATCATCCTCAGAATCATAAGAACAATATCCATAATTTGCGTCCCAGGCCGATTCAAAATACCCCCCATTTAGATGGAACGTTATTTTATAGATATCTTTCAATTTCGCCCAGTATTCAAGATTGCCAGTTTCATTGGTAGAAATAGCCGTATCCCTTTTTCCACTGAATTCCTTATCTTTGAACCAGCCAAGGAAGGCGGTATTTTCCTTGACAACCGTATCGGGCAAATCGTATGAAAATCCAGAAATGTAACTTTTGAAATAATCAGCCGTATCTCCTGTAAAAGTATGGAACGTTACGCTGTATCGGTCCACCTTGGAATTCTTGATGGCGCCCGAAAAATTCGGGTATTTATCTTTCTGCACATTCTGTCCCCAAATGGGGTCGGCCTCGTGCAGGGCGAACGCCACTGCACCATTCCTGAACTGGTCCGACGTCACATGCATAATACCGTAACTGTCGAGTTTTTCCTTGCTATCCAATATGTAGGAATTTTTGACGTCAAACGTTCCACGATTACTTCCATACAAGAAACCATCTTCCACGCTGTAGCTATTTTCCATTGTCAATACAACATGCTCGCCAATTCGTTCCACAAGGTTTGCGTCCCTTCCATAACCCTTAACATAAATCTGGGACTGATTATAGCAGTTCAATATTTTGGCGTACGAATCTTTTCCGTCTTCCAAATCAGAATCAATCACGTCAACCACGAAAATTGCTGCACGCACCCCTGTATTACCCATCATTTCAAAATATGAATCGACTATTCCCAAGTTCTTTATGACCGTCGGTGTTTCGGGTTTTGCGACCAGCACGCGGATAAAGCCCAAATTCTGAGCATCGGTTTCCTCTGTCACATTCTGGAAGAGGCCCGAAATCGTATGGCCATTTCCGTCAAACGAACCCGCGAAGGTGTCTAACGGATTCCACGGGATTAAATTATCAGCATCTAAATCGTCGTTGACGACAATATCTTTTTTAAGTTTACCGCAAGCAGACTTGTTCTTGGAAAAGCCGTCGGTTCCGTTCACGATGGAGACAAAACCGTAAAGTTCTGCCGCATCCGAAATTTCGTAGCATCCACCCGACAAGACCGGAGCTTTAGGAGTGATGGTAGCGGCATTTGCCGTAATCACGGCAAAAAAAATAGCCTCGACAAAATATGGTAAATATTTCATGATGCCCCTTTGAATTTTTTTCTTAAAAATTACTGAAGAATAAGGTACAAACATTTGTTTTCCCAGAACATGCGAAATAGAATTTTGCGATTAGCGGTTGAAAACCGGCCGCGAAATGTCAAAAAAGAAGCATAAGTAACACTTCCAGTGATAACCCCTAAATCCTAGCCCCTAAAACCTAATCCCTAATTTTCTATTTGCTATATTATCAGCTATGGAACAGGAAGCCATAAACCCATCAATTGGTTCGATTCTAAACGAGCAAAAGTTAAAGAATATCGTCTATCCGGCCAGGCTCTTCAAGGCTCGGTTGAACGAGGAGTTTCTTCGTGCGAATCGCACACGTAAGCCGTTCCTTTTTATAAAGATTTATTCGCACCAGTACGATGTGCTCGGCTGGGGCCGTCCTTCAAGGATTGTCGAGAACACTTGGAAGATAAGTGTCCTCACGATGTTTTCTCATTTGCGTTTTATCGATGTGTTGGGCTACTTGAGCGACAACAGCGGTATCGGCGTCATTCTTCTGAATTCGGACATGAGTACGCTCGAATCCATCCGCAAGGAAATTCTCCACAAGCTGAACGATGCCGGACTCATCCAGGCGCTGCGTCACAAGCCAAAGGCTCCGATTTTCCAGGCTTACCTTTACACGGGTTACCAGGAAAAGGACAACCTCGAAATGGACGGCAAGTTGAAAGAGTTTAACAGCACGAACGGGAGCTTTTTCACGCTCAACAGGTTGAACCTTTCGGACATCTGGCAGCATCCGCACAAAATCCGCTTCAGGCATATCATCAAGAGAACCGTTGACATCACTTGTTCCTCTATTGCCTTGATTGTTCTTTCGCCTCTCCTCTTGTTCTGCGCTTTGGCGGTCAAGATCAGTGACCCGAAGGGGCCCGTTATTTTCAAGCAGACCCGTGTCGGACGGAACGGTACGCTGTTTACGATGTACAAGTTCCGCAGCATGTACGTTGACGCCGAAGAACGCAAGAAGGAACTGCTTTCGCAAAACGAGACCGGCGGCAAGACGTTCAAGATGAAGAACGATCCGCGAATTTATCCGTTCGGTCACATTCTCCGCAAGTTCAGTCTCGACGAACTGCCGCAGCTCATAAACATACTCAAGGGCGAAATGTCCATCGTCGGGCCACGTCCGCCGATTCCAGAAGAAGTCGCCGAATATGAACCTTGGCATCGCATGCGTCTTTCGGTGACGCCGGGCCTCACTTGCATTTGGCAGGTCAGCGGTCGCAGCAACATCCCGTTCGAAGGGCAGATGCGTCTGGACAACGACTACATCCGCCGCGACGGAAAGCTTGGCGACGACATCAAGCTCATTCTCAAGACGTTCAAGGTCGTGTTCAAGGGCGACGGCGCGTACTAATAGATTATAGGTTGTAGAAATTAGTTGGTAGAGCTTAGATGTTTTCTAAGCTCAAGCTCTACCTCCCCCCCTATTTCCAAGTAACTAGCAGCACATAACGGCTCGCTAAACCTTGTATTTCACACCTGTATTTTATATCTTTACATCTCAGGGGATGGATTTGTGGTGTGTGATTTAAGGAGATGTTATGAAAAAATTTTTGATTTCTACGGCATTGCTCGCATCAAGCGCATTTGCCGCGACTATTTCTGTTAATCCAGCCTCAACTGCACAGAAGGTTGTCGGTTTTGGTGCCGGTGCCGCCTACTACCAGAGCTGGATTACCGCCATGAGTTCTTTGAAGTTGAAGGACTTCTACGACACTGCGTTCACGGGCCTCAACCTCTCCCTGCTCCGCATCGGCAACTGGAGGCAAGAAGACACCACGAGCATCGCCGCCGATGCCGCCATCGTGAAGGCCGGCAAGGAACGCCTCGGCAACCACCTCAAGATCGAGATGTCGAGCTGGTCCGCCCCGGGCCGCCTCAAGCCGAGCGGCAGCGTAAACGGTAGCGTGAACGGCCAGAAGGTCAAAAAACAGAACACGCTCAAGACATCGAGCAACGACCCGTATGGAAAGTTTGTCTATAGCGAATTCGCCCACTGGTGGAAAACGTCTTTGCAGTCTTACGAACAGATGGGAATCACTCCCGACTACATCAGTTTGCAGAACGAACCGGACATGGAAGCGGATTACGAAGAAACTCTCTTCGAGCCCACCGAGACTGGTGAAATCGCAGGCTACAAGCAAGCTCTCCAGGCTGTGCGCGACTCGATCAGCACTCTCGCGAACCCGCCGAAAATTCTTGGACCCGAACCGCTCGGCATCGGCTACAACAATTTCGAAAAGTACGCAAAGGCTCTTGACGACAAGAATCTCGACGGTTACGCCTACCACCTGTACCACGCCGGCGATGGAAACGACAACTCCGGCACGAACTACCTGAATCCGGAAAATTTCCGCAAGGCGATGACTGCCATCGGCAAGAACTACGGCAGCGACAACAAGCCCATCATCATGACGGAATTCTGCACCATGGAAAACGCCGTACGTGAACAGGACATGCTTGGCCTCGCTCACATCATGCAGGTCGGCTTTACGGGCGGCAAGCTTAACGGCTACATCGCTTGGGAACTCTTCTGGGGCGAAGAGAACGGTCAACTTATCGGCGTATGCCCGGGCGAAGGCTGGAGCGGTTGCAAAGAAGCGAATATCTACATCAACCCCGAATACCACGCCATGCGCCACTACTCCAAGTTCGTGAACCCGGGCTGGCGCGTAGTGAATACCACAAGCGACGGAAACGATCTCTACACGGTCGCATTCCGTAGCGCTGACTGCGATTCTATCTCCGTCATCGCCATCAACAAGGGTTCGGCCCAGAGTCTGAACTTGTCTGTCAACGGTTACAATCCGGTTTCAGCGGTACAGTCTGTCGAAAGCGGCGAAAAGAGCAAGTCGATTACCGCAGGCGCTGTCATCGATGCCCCGGCAAAGTCCATCACGACGGTCGTGTTCACTACAAGCAACACGGAAGCTCTCCAGTGCGAAGATTCTCCTATCGAAGATCCTTACGTCGATCCATCGAAACTTCTTGCGGATACGCTCGTCATCGTCGATTACGCCAACGAAACTTCCGCTGGCACATGGAAGAGCGACGAAACGCTCGGCAAGGTCACCTTCGAGACGACCGCCCTTGATGGCGTTTCCAAGTACGTAAAGATTCCGCTTGCCAATTGCGCGCAGGATGAATGCGGCTACCAGCATGCACTCTTCACGCTCCCGGATGCTGCAGCCGTTAAAGAACCGTTGACCAAGTGCAAAGAACTTGTATTCACCATGCGCAGCATCGACACCGAAGACGCCTCCGTGAACATCGGCGGCGCTGGCGGCAGCACATGGAGCAGCTACCAGTACGGCAACACCGCCCCCGCGGGCGCCTGGGCCGACGTGTCCGTTCCGCTCGACAACGAAATCGATTCGACCGGCGCCCCCTTCGGCTCCACGCAGCTTTCGTTCAACAGCGATAACGCTGGTCTCCTCATTGCAAAGATTGTTGCTGTGGGTTGCGGCGGAAACACGGACGTCATCAAGGAATTCCGCACGAACTTCGCTGTAAGCGACATGAACGCTAATGCGCAGGTCTTCGACCTCAACGGAAATCTCGTGTGGAAGGGCCGCAAGGGTGACGCTCTCAATGACAACGGAACGCTCAAGCCGAGCCTCCGCCAGGGCGCCTACATCTTGAAGACCAAGGCTAACGCCCAGCGTGTCATCAAGAAGTAGTGCAGAACGCGTTCCCTAAACGCTGACTTTGCTTGATTTTATACTTTGTTCAAATTTGAAAACGGCCCGCGAAATGCAGGTCGTTTTTATTTTTCTTGAAATTCGTCGTTTTTTACGTGAAAAAAAGTGAATTTTCAAAGATTTTTACGTAAAATTACAAATAAGTTAAGCTAGTTTTCAAAAAAAATGTCGATTTTCTCCTTTGCTCGTTTATTTTTCGTGCGGTGGTGTACATTTTTTTTGCCCCAAAACTCAAAAATCGCAAAAAAATGGTTTCTATTTATGCAAATAGCTTGAACAAAGTCATTTTTTTACGTAAAAAAATGAAAATTTCTCAATTTTTCACGTAATTTTCGCCATTTTTTTAAATTTTGCTTTTTGATGGCGGTTGTAAATAAAATAAAACCGCTGCGGTTGTGCAGCGGGTTTTATCTTCAGCTGTATTTTCGCCGAGGCGAGCGCTCTGGCGCGACAGAACGGCGGGTTTCTATTTAAGCCCAGTTTTCGGCCTTGAGTTCGCGGCCCCAGATTTCCTTGACCACGTCTTCGACCTTTCTGTTTTCGAAGAGCATCTGATAGACGGCTTCGACAATCGGCATTTCGACGCCGAGCTTCTTGGCGAGTGCGCGCGTGCTGCGGCAAGTCGGAACGCCTTCGGCAATCATCTTCATGCCGGCAAGTACCTGGTCGAGCGTTTCGCCTCGACCGATATGTTCGCCTACGTAGCGGTTGCGGCTGTGCTGCGACAGGCATGTCACGATGAGGTCGCCCATGCCGGCAAGACCTGCAAATGTTTCTGGCTTTGCGCCGAGAGCCTTGCCCAAGCGGCACATTTCGGCTTGACCGCGGGTGAGGATGGCCGCGCGGGTATTGTCACCGATTTTGTACTTACCGCCAGCTTCAAGTCCGTAAAGCACACCGGAGGCAATCGCAATCACGTTCTTCACGGAACCGCAGAGTTCAACGCCAATGATATCCGTCGATGTATAGACGCGGAGGTAAGAACAGCTCATCGCCTTTTGAACAAGTTTCGCGGAGTCTTCGTTCACGCAGGCGGCGACAATGGCCGTCAGCACATGGCGGCTCACTTCTTCGGCGTGAGACGGACCGCTGAATGCGACCATCTTGTCTTCGGTAAGCCAAGGAACCTTTTCGAGGATGACTTCGCTCATGAGTTGGTCCGTGCCTTCGAGAATGCCTTTCGTGGCGCAGACGACAATGGGTTCCTTGCCTTTTTCTGGAGTCCAGGAACCGAGATTTGCGGCTACACCCGCCATGAATTGCGACGGAACAACGATAAGAACCATGTCGCAACCTTCGAGGGCGGCATGCATGTCGGTTGTATATTTAAAATCAGCCGGGAAAATAACGCCAGGGAGCTTATCCTTGTACTGGTGTTCGGTAGAAAGCAAGTCGACTTCTGCCTGTGAGTTCGTCCAAAAAGTGAGTTCGTTCTTGTTTTCGTAAACTACTTGGCCGAGCGTAAGGCCCCAGCCGCCGGTACCTAAAACTGTAACTTTCATAATATCGTTTCCTTATTAAAAGCTATGAGCACGGTCGCCTACGTTCTCCACAAAGCGGATAACTCTACTAAGACACTAAAGTGTCAAGTATCGTTTACCTCTGAGGTTTGAGCACACTACGTTTTGGGCTTTTAAATGCGACCTTTTCGCTATAATCTATATAATTTACAGAATATAGACCTGGTATAAAGCTATAAAAAAGGCCTCATATCCCAAAGCGAGCATCGCGAGCGACCCCATAGCCCACTTCCGAATTAGTTGGACTATCGCTGCGCTCTAGTCCCAAATGCTGGTTTCGGTCATGCCCAAGCAAGCTTGGCCGCGACACTCAACCTACGCATTTGTCTTCCGCTTGGAGCCGAACCCGTTCTCGGTGCCGTTGAGGAGGCGCTTGATGTTCGACTTGTGCTTCACAATGACGAACACGGCGACAATCACGGCGAGAATCATCTGCCCGAGGTTTACGCTTTCAAAGTAGTATTCCGGGCATACAAAACCGAAAATGGCCAAGAGCCCGAGAAGGGCGCACCCGAAAATGCTTCCGACGGAGACGTATTTCGTCGTGACCGTGAGGATAATCCAAAGGGCAAATGCCGAAAGCACCGTGAGCGGCAAAATCGCAAGAAAGACGCCGAGCGCTGCAAGCACGCCTTTGCCTCCGCGGAACCCGGCAAAGCAAGTAAAGCTGTGTCCGAGAATCACGAGAAGCCCTGCGACAAGTGGAACCCAGGCGCTGTAGTCTGCACCGCCGGCGGCCACTTGGGCTTCGCACATTTTTTGGGCGATGAACGGTCCAAAAAAGCCCTTTAAAAGGTCCATGAAAACGACAGGGAGTGCAGGCTTCCAGCCTAGCACGCGGAATGTGTTTGTAAGGCCCGCATTCTTGGAGCCGTAATCGCGAATGTCGAAATTCTTACCTTTCGCGAGTTTTGCGATCCATATGGCGCTGGGAATCGACCCCAGCAAGTACGCTATTGGAAAGCTCAGTAAACTGTTCAAGTTCTTCGTCCTTTCTAAGAGTTAATTTTCTATCGAAGTTCAAGCGGAGCGGGGCGCCCTGCAGCTGGAACTCGTCATAAAATTTTTTGAGCAAGTAACGCTTGTACGATTCGTCAACAAGCTCCGGCGTACGTGTTTCCACGGCGATGACCGGCGGCTCCACCATGACCTGGCAGGCGCGTGTGAGCATGACGACTCGGCCGTTGTGGCTCGGAGGTGCCTTCTCTTGCAAGAAGTTCGCAAAACTTTCGGCAACGCGGTCACGGCCAAGCACGCGACGGCAGTTGGCATAGACGGTCTGAATGGCTTGGATTACACGGCCCACGCGCTGACCTTCTTTTGCGCTAATCGAAAGAATAGGTACAAATTCAAGCATCGGTTCGCGTTCCAGGAGGTCACGGATCATGTGGTCAAAAGACTTGTCGTTCTTGTTCGGGAGAATGTCCCACTTGTTCAAAACGACAATAAGGCCCTTGCCAGCCTTGCGGATTTCCGTAATGATGCGGTAGTCCTGGATTTCCAGACCGCGGGTGCAATCGACGACGAGCACGGACAAATCCGAACGACGAATACTTTCGAGAGTGCGCATGTTGCTGAACACCTCGACTTCGTCTTCGACTTTCGCCTTTTTGCGGAGACCTGCGGTATCTGTCACCACGAACTTTTGTCCGTCAACGATAAAGTCGCAGTCAATGGAATCACGGGTCGTTCCCGGAATGTCCGAAACCACGGCGCGTTCCTCGTTCAACAGGCGATTGAGAAGCGTACTCTTGCCTGCGTTCGGGCGCCCGAGAATCGCAAAACGGATCGGACGTTCTTCGCGGCGTTCTTCGCGTACCGGAGTCGGGAGCACGGAAACAACTTCATCCAGGAGCGAGAGACAGGCATAGCCTGTCAATGCACTGATGGTGCGCGGCTGACCAAAGCCGAGTTTCAGGAATTCGTAGCTTTCCTGGCGGTCGCCTTGTAATTCGCTTTTGTTTGCAACGAGGATGACCTTCTTGTCTAGCTTGCGGATGAGACGCGCAAACTGCTGGTCAAGTTTTGTAATGCCCACGCGGATATCGACCATGAACAGCACGAGGTCGGCCTCGTTCACGGCGTTGAAAATCTGGGCGCGGACGCTATCAGCCAAGACGTCGATGGAATCATCGGGCAAGAATCCGCCCGTATCGACGACTGTAAATTCATGGCCCTTGTAAATCGCATTTTGGTAATGACGGTCACGAGTGACGCCATCGCGGTCGCTTACTACAGCAGCCCTGCGGCCAAGAATGCGGTTGAAGAGCGAGGACTTCCCGACGTTCGGACGTCCGATTATGCAGACTATAGGTAATTTCATCAGCCCAAATATAGAAATTGTGTCTAGGGGGGAGTGCGATAGAACCTACAGTGACGCAACCAACGAAGTCGGGCATGGCCGAGCCGATTGTCTTGGTTCTCCTCTGAATGAAAGTGCAAAAACCCAAAGTTCCTGTCCGTTTATCCCTGAATTTTGTCGTTCATTTCACTTTTTTGGGGGGTCGTCAAAAGCACTCTTTAATTTTTTCTGCAAAGAATTACTTTTCGCAAAAAAGAGAGGGCTATTTTGTACCGCAAATTGTTGATTTTGCTTGCATGTTTTGTGTTAACCGCCTTCGGTGTGGAATTTCCGAATACAGAACATGTCAATCCAGTCCCGCATGGCGTTGTTCCTTTGTTCTCGATTTCCGCACAAGTGCCGCTCGAAATTCCTTACGATTCTGTCAACATCGGCTATACCGTTACGAATACGACATTCGAAGATTCACTTGAAATCGACGTTTTGAATAAACCCAAAGAATTGTCCCCATTTCTTGTCTTGGGCGAAGTCCTTGGATTTAACGGACTTATTTGGGCGTGGGACCGCTACGTTTTGGATAAGGATTATGCACGTACCGGCCCTAGCTACTGGAAACGCAATCTTCAGGAAGGTTGGGAATGGGACCACAATCATTGGGCCATCAACTTTTACGGACACCCTTACCAAGGGTCGGTTTATTACAACTTAGCGCGTGGTGCTGGCTACGGCTTTTATGCAAGCCTTTTATTTTCTGCGTTGGGGAGTTATACGTGGGAAATGTTTGCCGAGACGGAATACCCATCCATCAACGACCTTATTGCGACATCGATTGGCGGTTCCGTTTATGGAGAAGTCCTTTATAGACTCTCGCGAAAACTTTACGGAACCGACGAATCGTCTTGGTATAATCAGGTCGGGGCATTTGGCATTGCGCATGCCGCTTACTTACAAAGGAAGGTCTTTGGCAATCGCGATGGCATCACGGGGAATACGCCGATGGATTTGAATATCTTTTTAGGCGCAGGTTCTCGCTTTGGCAACATTTATAGGTACGGTGGCCGCAATGAAGATGACCTGGACCAGCGTTGGGACGACAAGCATTTTATGTACGGTGCGGAAATTGAATATGGCAAACCGTTCAGAAAAGTCAAGCGACCCTTTGATTATTTTACTTTGTTTACTCTTGGTGAAGTTGGACCCGATGGAACCCTTTTTCAACTCGATGTGACGGGAAAACTTACGAATGCAGGCGTTCATGGGCGTGGGCATTGGGTCGATTTTGCCACATATCTCGACTACTGTACGTTCTATGGCGATTTTGCGACGGTCGGGACGATATCCATCGGCACGGGAATCGACTTCTCGCTTTGGCTGTTGCCGTCATTGCGTTTCCGTATGTACCACCAAATTTACTTTATCTTGCTTGGCACGACAGATATGGGTTACGATGATCTGATTCAGGCGGTACATCCGGAGTATGTTTCGGACATGGACAATTACCAGTACAATATGGGTGCAAAGTATGTCCTTGGAATAGAAGTTCTAGTTGGAAAAAAATTCCGCTTCAAGAACAAGATGATTGTCGATGCCCTGCATACGATTCCCGGCTCGCTTCCGCACTACGGCGCCGATGGCTGGGACATGCTGCTGATGAACTATACGTCAATGGAATACGATTTGACTGACAAGATATCTATGGGCGGTCGTCTAGACACTTACGCAAAAATTGCCGCCTATTCGTCCGAGTTCTTTGAACCGATGAGCCGTGGCGTATTTGCGTACACCCTCTACTTTAGCTATAAGCTGTTCTAGGTGAGTTCCGAAAATAGGGTATGAGGAATTAGTTGGTAGAACTTAGAACTTAGTAGGCAATGACGTCATAGCCCAAAGCGGCGCGACCTCATAGCGAGTTTACGAGCGTGCCCATAGCTCAAAGCCCAATTGACGTTTCCCCAACATTTTACTAAGATGTTCCTATAATGAATAATTATCCTTTAAACAAGAATGGAAACATCCGCACTGCGGATTTTTCAATGCTGAATTACCTGCAACAAGTAAGTCTTTTGCCTGACAAAATTGCCATGTTTAGCAACCTCAAGGAATTTGGGCTGCAAAATTACGTCAAGGTTCAGGCAGCCGTACTCCTCCTCATAAGGCGCGGTTCTGTCGATGTTGAACTCGATCTTAAGACGTACCATCTCGAAGCGGGAAGCCTGTTGATTGTTTTCCCGGAGCAGGTCGTGAAGGCGGGAACGGCATCGGAGGATTTCGATCCGATATGTATTGCTTGTTCTAAAAACATGATTGAGGAACTGATTATTCGTTTTGACGACAATACGCGATTGATTCTGAAGTTCCGTGAACGTCCGTTGCAGCAGTTGAATCAGAGTGAGTTTGAACAGTTAAACGCTAGTTTTGAATTTTTAAAGAAAAAATTTGAAACAACAGAGATGAGTTCGTGTCGTCTGCAAGTCTTGAAGAACCTTTTGATTGGACTTTTGTATGAGTGCATCGGGATTCGGAATGGATCGATGGCAGCGGATAGCGTCAAGAGTCGTGGCCAGGTTCTTTTTTCTCAGTTTATCGACCTCGTTGTCGAACATCATCGTGAACAACATTCCGTGAAGTTTTACGCCGATGAACTTGGGATTACCCCGAAGTATCTCTCAGCCGTTGCCGAAGAGCAGACCGGCAAGAACGCCAAACGCTGGATTGACGAACATATCGCGCTCGATGCGAAAGTCCTGTTGCGCTCGTCTTCCAGAGACATCCAAAAAGTCTCCAAGATTCTGAACTTCCCGGATGTTTCGTTCTTTGGTAAATTCTTCAAGCGCCTCGTCGGAGTCTCGCCCAAAGCATACCGTAAAACGACTGAATAAAGATTTTAGATGAAAAATTTGAATTTGTTTAAAACCTTTAGCCCTTTGATAAAGGGAATATCCAAGATATTCCTTTTTTTTGTCGTTACGATAGCCTTGATGATCGGCTTTTGGTATATCCATCGATTTGATGACAACGTGTATTTTCCGGATCCTTTAATTCCTGATGAAAATGTTTTTTCAGCATTTCATTCCGGTACATTATGGAATTTGAAGCTTTTTGTACCGAACGATTGGTTCTATAATTACGATGCTCCTGAGTATTTTTGGATAAATTCTGTGAAAAAGCAATTAGATTCCCTTAAACCAAGAAATGATTTTACAGTTTATACTCTAGATTCTCAAAAGGGAATGGCTGATGATACGATTGCAAAGGGCGATTTTATTTATACGCAGGGGCGGATTTCAAAAACAATCGTGAACGGAAAAGAAACCTCTTTTTATTATGATAAAAATGGAATCGTCGACAGAAAAGTGACAAAAAATCCGTGTAAAACGGTTTTACAAATGCGAAATGATGGCCTTTTGGAAGTGGATTCCATAGAGGAAAAACAATATGAAAGCGATGATTCTATTGGCTTTTATACAAAATATTATCATGATACCCTTGTGGAAAGTTTTGGAAAAAACTGTAAAAGAGAACCTGTATGGTGGAAATGCTATGTTAAAGATGCCTTGACAGGCTATTTGTCCCGTGAATATGCAAGTGACGGTTCCTTGAAAAAGATTGTCAAAAAGAATGCTTCGGGGGCAAGACAGGTCGTCTATTCTCATCATTGTTCCTTAGAACGTTGTATAGAAAATAGGGAGGACTCTTTTTATAAATACCAGCATTACGTCCAAAAAGAAGAAAATCGAATTGTCGATGAAAAAATAAAGGCTGTTAAATATTTTGGACCGGATGTTGAAATTTTTTCGCATGCGATAACTTACAAGTACGCCCCTGACGGAAAGCTACTTGAAAAGAATTTTTTGAACGAAAAAACTCAAGAAAATTTCAAGGAAACATTTACCTATGAAGATGACGTTGAAAAATCCTGGTTCGTAAAATCAGGAAAAGACACGTTGGGTTGGGTGTTCAAGAAAGATGGAATTCTTGATGAATTTGCGATATCTTTAAAATTGCTTGACGAGAATAAAACAGGTTTTAGAATCGTAAGGTTTGTTTCGAGTCCGGAATTGTAACGGATGTAATTATTTAGCTTTATATTTACAATAATTTAACCTATTGTCTATAATCAATTGCGGGTGCAAGTTGTAAATTGTTTTGGAAATGTCATCCTGGCCCTTTGCTTCGGCTAAGCTCAGCACAGGCTTAAGTTCAGGGTAAACTCCGTCGAAACATCGTCATGGCGGACTTGATCCGCCATCTTTTAAAGAATTGGTAAATTTGCAATTAACGAGTTTTATTATGAAATTGAGAAAAGTCATTTTATACACGCTGCTTTTTGCCTCCATTTTGCTCCTCGCCGCTTGCGACAAAGAAGAACGCAAAGAATATTACAATAGCGGACCGTTAAGATCTATTACGACATATCGTGATAGTGTAAAAGACGGCCCGTACATCT
>Ga0310696_10002676_pt1 | contig 23207 bp, 18 predicted proteins | sample AusTroGonzalo_MG_4_FD_203885 | JGI IMG/M metagenome (GOLD analysis project Ga0310696, IMG submission 203885) | Bovine rumen microbial communities from tropical cattle in Woodstock, Queensland, Australia - Gonzalo_02 (v2) (version 2) | ecosystem: Host-associated > Mammals > Digestive system >...
TACTGCCGCCGCTCAGCGTCAGCAGGGCCAGGGCGGTGGTATGGGAGGTCGGGGCGGCGGCCGCGGCGGCCGTCAGCAGGGCGCACAGCAAGGTGGAGGCTCGAGGAAGGAATTCATGGTCTGCCTCGACCTCGACGGCAAGGAGATCTGGAGGACCACCACGGGCAGCGCCTGGGAACGTTCCTATCCCGGCGCCCGCAGCACCCCGACCTATGTGCCCGGCGAAAAAGAGGGCGAAGGCCGTCTGCTGGTGACATGCGGCGCGGGCGAGATTTTCTGCCTGAACGCTGCCGACGGCAAGATCCTGTGGCAGAAAAATATCGCGAATGATTACGGTTCGACCTTCGGCATGTGGGCCATGGCCGAGTGCCCGGTCGTGAAGGACGGCGTCGTCTTCGTGACTGCCGGCGGCAGCAAGGCGCTCGTCGTGGCGCTGAAGGTCGCCGACGGATCCGAAGTCTGGACGGCCAAAACCAACGGCGACACGCTCGCCTACGTGACCCCGGTCATCGTCGGAGACCAGCTGATCGTGATGACGGGCAGCAAAGTGAACGGCGTCAGCCTCAAGGACGGCACGGTCATGTGGGAAAACAATTACGCCCAGACCGTTAATCTGCGCGGCATGGGCGGCGTCAACTGCAACTCCCCCACGGTGGAGGATAACCGGTTCTTCGTGTCCGCCGGATACGATGGGGGCGGCGTACTGTACGAACTGAAAAAGGACGGCAAGGGCGTCGACGTCATCTGGACAAACAAAGCCCTGGATCCGCACCACGACTGCGCCGTGCTGATCGACGGCAAGCTCTACGGCTCGAACTGGACCAGCAACAACAGCGGCAACTGGATGTGCGTGGACTGGGAATCCGGAGAGACCCTCTATGAAGTGCCGTGGGGCAGCCTCGGCAAAGGCAGCGTGATCTACGCGGACGGCCTGATCTACATGTACGAGGAGAAGCGCGGCACGCTCGCCATCGCAAAACCCGGCAAGAAGCTCGACGTCATCAGCAGCTTCCAGATCAAGTACGGCGACAAGGAGCATTGGGCGCACCCGGTGATCTGCGACGGCGTGCTGTATCTCCGCCACGGAAACGTCCTCGGCGCGTTCGACATCAAGGCGAAATAAGCCTGTCGCAACCGTGCCGTTCCGGCAAGGTTTGACCTCGAGTCTGCGAACTTCAAGGACGCCTTGCCGGGTTTCCGCCGTCTCCCCGGGGCGTGCGCCGAACTCGTTCGCGCGGGATTTCCCGTATCTTCGCGGTTCCGATTTTCCAACCCTTTCCTGCGCGCGTACGTGCGCGACCTCGGATTGAACAGAAACAAAACGACCCTTCCCACCGGAAGAAACAGACCATGACAGGCGAACCTCCGATGAAACCCGAAAAAATCGTCATCTGCTTATGCAGGAAATACCGGAAACTCCCGCAGGACGTCCTGGACGAGGCCGTGAAGGCCGCGGCTTCCGAAGGCGTTCCGTGCGAAATCGTGCCCGATCTCTGCCGCGAGGCTGTTTCCGGCCGGACTTTTGCGGACTGCGAAACGATCCTGGCCTGCCAGACGCGCGCGGTCCGGGCGATGTTCGGCGCGGAGGTCGACTGTCTGGACGCACAGAAAATCCGGCCTGAGGAGGTTCGGGAGACCATCCGCGCTCTCGCCGCGCCGCCGGACTGGGTCCCGTGGTTTCCGGTCATCGACGACACCCGCTGCGTGAACTGCGGCAAGTGCGCCGACTTCTGCATGTTCGGCGTGTACGAAAAAGTCGACGGCAGGTTCCGCGTCGTAAAGCCGGCGGCCTGCAAGACCGACTGCCCCGCCTGCGCCAGAATCTGCCCCGCGAACGCGATCATCTTCCCGAAATCGAAAGAGGAACGTCTGAACGGCGCTCTGGACGAACCCGTCAAGCCGTCTCCCGCCGACCAGACGTCATTCCGCGAGCGGCTGGAATACCGGAAGAAAGTGCGGCTTTTCCGCGACAGCTGAACAGGACCTGAGGAACGCATGAGACTATCCGCCATCACACGAATCATGACCGGATGCTCCTGGCGGGCGCAGCGGAATCTGCTGCGGTTCGCCTGGAACGGACATCGCGCTGTCCGTGCTTTCGAACGGCGGATGAAGCGGGGCGATCCATTTTTCCCGGCGTTCCTGATGCTCTCGGTCACGAACCGGTGCAACCTGAAATGCCGCGGCTGCTGGGTCTCGCAGACGGACCCGCCATGCCGCCTCACGCTGGAGCAGATGCAGGGCATCATCGACACCGCCGCCCGCTACAGGTCGCGCTTCTTCGGCATTCTGGGCGGAGAGCCGCTGTTCCACCCCGACCTCATGACGCTCTTCCGCAACAATCCCAAAGCGTATTTCCAGCTGTACACAAACGGGACGATGCTGGACAAAAGAACGGCGGACGATCTCGCTAAACTCGGCAATGTAACGGCCCTCGTAAGCATTGAGGGGCTGGAGACCGAATCCCGCCGCAGACGAGGCCGCGACGACGTGTTCGCACGCTCCATCGCCGGGCTCGAGGCCGCCGTGAATGCAGGACTTTTCACCGGGGTGACCGCCAGCATCAACAAGAAAAACTTCGACGAGCTCGTGAGCCGCGAATACCTCGATTTTCTCGTCGGAAAGGGCGTGCACTATATCTGGTATTTCATCTACCGCCCGTGCGGACCCGACCCAGACTGCGAAAACGCCCTCGATCCCGACCGCGTGCTGAAGCTCCGTCGGTTCCTGGTGGAACAGCGCAGGACCGCGAAGATCCTGATCCTGGACGCCTACTGGGATGCCGACGGACGGGCGCTCTGTCCGGGCGCGATGGGCCTCTCGCACCACATCGCCCCGAACGGCGCGGTGGAATTCTGCCCGATCATGCAGACCGCGGGCGGTTTCCTGAACGCCGACGCATCCAATCTTGAAGCGATCTTCCAGCGGGAAACGCTGCTGGCGGGCCTGCGGAAGTTCAGTGCAAATCAGGGCCGCGACTGCATGGTCCTGCATTCGCCGCACGAGCTTTGCGATTACCTGAAATCGAACGGCGCGCAGGATTCCTCCGGGCGCAACGCTTTCTTCCGCGAGCTCGCCGAACGCGCCCCGATGTGCTGCCACGAAGTCCCCGGCGTCGAGATCCCCGAAAAGTCCGCGGCCTACCGCTTCGGAAAACGCAACTATTTCTTCGGATTCGGAGCCTACGGATGAGCGAACTGAAACAGACTGTCCCGCAGGATGCCGCAATCCGCGAAAGGATCCGCCTCGAAGCCGCCGATCATGTGCGTGCCGCCGGGCTGAATCCGCCGTTGAGCCTGGGTCTCCTGACCCGGCATGCAAAGCAACTCGCCGATGAACTTGAACTGAACGGGCGCGGCTTCGACCATTACATCATGATCGAACTGAACAACGCGCTCTGGCATTCGTATTTCCCGCACATCGCCCGGAAACAGCGGCTTCTCCTTCTGCCGTTCTGCCTTCGCAAACAGCCCGGATGCCCCGCCGATCACGACGACCTCGGCCTGATCTGCCGCAACTGCGGACAGTGCGGCATCCCGCGTCTTTCCGCCGAGGCCGATGCGCTCGACATGCCCGTGCTGGTCGCGGAGTCCAGTTCCGCCGTGGCGGACTGGGTGGAGCAGGGCGAGATCCAGGCGGTCGTCGGCGTTTCCTGCCTCGACTCGCTCGAAAAGTCTTTTCCGGCCATGCTGCGTTCCGCAGTGCCGGGGATCGCCGTCCCGCTGCTCCGCGACGGATGCAGGGACACGGCGTTCGACCCCGAGGATCTGAAGCGGGCGTTGGCCGTCCCGCAGGATACCGTCCTGCACGATTTTTCTTACAGCGCGATCCGGCAGAGGATCGACGCGCTGTTCACGCCGGACGGCGTTTCCATACTGATCCCCGACAACCTCCTCAAGGAGGAAACCGTCCGCGCTCTGAGCGCGCACGGCAAGCACTACCGCCCGAAGATCACGGCAGGCTGCTGGGCCGCGCTGATCGCTTCCGCGCCCGACCTGCCGGATTATCTCGAACCGGTCGCACTGGCAGTGGAATGCTTCCACAAGGCGTCCCTGATCCACGACGACATCGAGGACGGCGATGCGGAACGTTACGGCGAACCGACGTGCCATGTGCGGCTGGGCCTCGCGTCCGCGCTGAATCTCGGCGACTACCTGATCGGCATAGGCTACCGTCTATTCTGCCACGAAAGCGTCCCGCCGGAAATGCGCTCCGAACTCACTGCGGAGGCAGCCGCCGCCCATTGCGAACTGGCGCTCGGTCAGGCGCGCGAATTCGAGGCGCTCCGGCGGCCCGCGGTCCGTGCGGAAGAATGCCTTGAGATTCACCGTCTGAAAACCGCGCCGGCTTTCCGCGTGGCCCTTTTCGCCGCCGCGATCGCAGCCGGACGCTTCGACGAGCTCCGCGCGCTGTTCCATGCGTTCTCCGACAAGCTCGGCGTGGCATATCAGCTGTATGACGACCTCGAGGACGAAGGAGATAATCCGGCTTCGGCGGTCGATGTCCTGATGCGCTCGAACGGCTGGGACCGCGAAACCGCCCGGGCGGAGACGGCCCGCATGTATCAGGCGCAGCGCGAAGACATCTGCGAACTGCTGGAACAGGTCGGCGACGTGCCGCTGAAGATCTTCCTGTACCGCCTCGCCGGAAAGGTGCTGAAAGATGTTTGACCTCGACTTCCTGAAGACTTGTTCCGCCGGGTTTGACCGGATGTCCGACGAGGCGCAGGACGCTCTCCGCGGCATCGTGCAGCTCATGCAGAGCCCGAGCGGGCTTTTCCCGGACCGGAGCGGACGGGAGGATCTGTATTACACGCTGTTCGGGCTGTGCCTGGCATACGTCTCCGGCGCGAAGATCGAACGGGACATTTGCGAAAAAGCATTGGAAGAGGCCGCGCCCGTCGACCTGGTGCACCGCGCGGCGCTGGCGCACAGCCGGAACCTGCTGAAACTGATGAAACTGCCCCGTGCGATCCGGAAACTGCCTTTCTCCGCGCCGAAACTTGATTTTCCCGACCTGCCGGACTCCGCGTTCCCGCAGGGCGACCGCCATTCGCCGTATTCATGTTTCCTGCGGAACGACGCGTCCGCCGACCTGTCGCCTTACCGCCTGCCGGACGGTCTGTACTCCAACCTGAAAGGTTCCGGGGAATACGGCGTGGCGGCGACCGCGGCGGCGTTGTGCCTGCATCCGGACGAAACGACCGCGGCGGCGCTGGCAGGGCTTCAAGCCCCGGACGGGACATTTCCCGGTGGCGACCTGCTCTCTGCCGCAGTCGCGCTGTACGCGCTCAAACGCGCCGGACACAAGGCGGAATACGATGTGCGTCCTTTCCTGAGCGGGTGTTTCCGCCCGGACGGCCTGTTCGGCGCGGTCCCGGGCGACCCGTCCGGCGACCTGGAATACACAGTCTACGGGCTTCTGGCCATGGGGGCGACGGCATGACGGACGCCCTGAGACAATTCATCCTGTCGCACCGCCGGGAAGACGGCTTCATCGAGGGGCGTCTTTCGAGTTCGGCAGTCTCGACCGCGGTCGCATGCGTGGCGCTGGAGCTCTTCGGCGGACACGAGGACGCGGTCGACGCGGGCAGGAATTGGCTGCTGGAACACAAAAACGCGGACGGCCTGTACGGCGATTCCCCGGAGTCTCCGACCAATCTGACCGCGACGTTTCTGGCCTACGCCGCATTGCGGAACACCCGTGCGGATGCCGTCCGCGAGGCGGAAAGTTACCTGAATCGGACGTTCGGCGGCCTGGACTTCGAACCGGTCCGCGCCGGATTGCTGAAGGAATACGGCAAAGACCTCACATTCTCTGTGCCGCTGCTTGCTCTGGCGACCGCGTCCGGGTTCTTCCCCGATGCGGCTCACGCCTGGCGGCGCATGCCGAACTTCCCGTTCGAGGCCGCGGTCCTTCCCGAATCGTGGTTCAAATACCTGAATCTACCGGTCGTGAGCTACGCCATCCCCGCGCTCATCTGCGTCGGCCTGGCCCAGCTCAGGCACCGTCCGAACAGACTACGCGCGCTCGCCGTGAAGAAGGCGCTCCGCGTACTCGTCGAGAAACAGCCTGAAGACGGCGGCTTCCTGGAGGCGGCCCCGTTGACCGGGTTCTGCGTGATCTGCCTCTGCGCCGCCGGACTCCGCGAACACCCCGCGACCAAGCTCGCGGTGCGGTTCCTGACGGAGACGCAGCGGGCGGACGGCTCGTGGCCCATCGACCGCGATCTGCGCCTGTGGACGACCTCTCTGGCGCTGGACGTCATCGCACCCTCGCTGAACGCGGAGGAAAAGGCACTCTACCGCACCCGGCTGCTGGCCGCCCAGACAAAAACGGTACACCCCTTCACGCGCTCCGCGCCCGGCGGCTGGGCCTGGACCACGTATTCCGGCGGAGTGCCGGATGCGGACGACACTTCTGCGGCGCTGATCGCGCTTCACGCTTTGGGCAAAGACGCGTCCGAAGCCGTCTGCCGGGGCATCGAATGGCTTCTTGGCCTTCAGAACTCCGACGGCGGCATCCCGACCTTCTGCAAAGGCTGGGGCAGGTTGCCGTTCGACCGCAGCTGCCCGGACATCTCCGCCCACGCATACAAAGCGTTCTCCCTCTACGAAAATGAATTGCCGCCCGCGCTCAAACGCCGCGTGATCCGGGCGAAAAAACGAATCGTCCGGTATCTTCAGCACGTCCAGCGGCCGGACGGTTCGTTCGTCCCGCTCTGGTTCGGCGACCAGACAAACCCGTCGAAGGAGGCTCCCGAATACGGCAGCGCGGTCGTGCTGTGCCATCTCGACGGCGCGGATTTGCCGTTCCTGGAGAAGACACGCGCCTATCTGAGGTCGGTCCGAGGGCCGGACGGCATGTGGAAGACCGTCTGCGTATCGGCTCGTTGTGCAGCTGCGTTGAAGCTGGACGGCGCGTTTCTGAAGCCTTTCGCGGCGCACCCAGAAGCGCTCCCGGCGGAACCGATCGGGCTGTATTTCGCGCACTTGTGGTACAGCGAGGAGCTGTACGCTCCGGTTTTCCTCGCAAAGGCGGTGAACGCATGACGGCGCAGATCCTGAACATTCTTCTACGGGCATTCGCCGTCGCCGTCGCCTGCCTCGGCATCTGGCATTACCTGACGTTCACCACACCGCGACAGATCGAAAAGGCCGTGGAGGGCCGCGACAACTCCGCAAACCACGTGGTGAAGAAAATGACGACGGAGATCGGAGCGGATTTCACAAAATACGACGTCGATGCCGATGTCCGCGATTTCGCGCCGGAATGGCCGTGTTTCCGCGGACCCGAACGCGACAATCAGGCGCGGAGCGACGTCCCCCTGACGAAGGAATGGGGCGAAGCCGGCCCGAAAGTCCTCTGGCGGAAGCAGCTCGGCGAGGGGTATTCCGGCGCGATCGTCGCAGGCGGCCGCGTGTATGTGCTGGACTATGTCGAAGACGATTCGTCCGACGCTCTGCGCTGTTTCGAACTGTTCAGCGGCGAAGAACTCTGGCGGCGCGGCTACAAAAACCCGATCCGGCGCAATCACGGCAAATCCCGGACAATCCCGGCATATTCCGACGGCGTGGTTGTCACGCTCGGCCCCGCGACGCACGTGATGGCCGTCGATGCCGTTTCGGGCGATCTGCTGTGGGCCCGTGACCTCGTGGAGGCTTACGGCTGCGAAATCCCGCAGTGGTACGCCGGACAATGCCCCCTGATCGAGGACGGCAAGGTGATCCTGGGCATCGGCGGCGAAAAAGTCCTGATGGCCGCGCTCGACCTGAAGTCGGGCGAAACGGTGTGGGAAATGCCGAACGGCCACGGGCTGAAGATGTCCCACGCCTCCGTGCTCTCCGCGGAACTCCTCGGGACGAAGCAGTACGTTTACGCCGGGATCGGAGGCATCGCCGCCTGCGACATGCAGGGAAAAACGCTATGGACCTGCACGAAGTGGAAACCGGCTGTCTGGGCGCCGACGCCGCTGGCGATCTCGGACGAAAGGCTTTTCCTGACCGCGGGCTACGGCGCCGGTTCGGCCGTCCTCGCGGTGAAGAGGGAAGGCGGCGGATTCGCCGCCGAAATCGAACAGGAATGGAAGCCGACGCAGGGTCCCGCCTCGGAACAGCAGACTCCGATCCTGCTCGGCGATACGATGTTCGTGATCCAGCCGAAGGACGCCGGAGCGCGTCGCGCGGAGTTCATCGCTGCGGACGTTTCCGCGTTGCCCGAGGTCAAGGCGGAAAGCGGCAAGGATGCACGGTTCGGACTCGGCCCGTACCTGTACGCAGATGGGGCGTTCTGGATCGTGGACGACGAGGGTGTGCTGTACGTGTACGAATACGGCGGGAACGGGTTCCGGCGGCTCGCTTCCCATAAAATCCTGCCGGGAAACGATTCCTGGGGGCCGATCGCCTTCGCCGGCGGGCTGATGATCTTACGGGACAGCACCTCGATGGTGTGTCTCGACTTGCGGAAAGAGGTGCAACCATGAAAATGACTCGACGGGAATTTCTCGTCTGGCTCGGCGGGGCGTGCAGCCTCGGGCTGCTCGGATGGCTGGTGGGGCGCAAACTTCAGACGCCGCCCGCGCCCGTGGCGGAAACGCCGTTCGCGCCGCCGGAATTCGCCGTGCGGCCGAAGCACACGCTGAACGGCATTGACTTCTATGCGGACCGAGATAAACGGACGATCTGCGCCAGACAGGGATCAGGCGGCGGCTTCGTGTGGGAATCGCATGGAGCGGACAAGTTCATCGTCCCGGGCGCGGCATTCCCGCTGGACCTGTCGCCGGAAGGCGAACTCTGGGCGGCGAACATCGGACGCAAACGCCTGGAGCAGCTCGACCCGGCTACGGGGCGTTTCATCGCCTCATGGGAACCCCGCGAGATGTTCGGCGGCTGCTGCAATCCCGTGCGATTCGCCGCGCTTCCCGGGGGACGGTTCGTAACCATGGAAAAAGGTGTCCGGCGTGCTTGCGTCTATCTGCCGTCCGGCGAACTTGAACGCGTCATCACGGACAAGCTCTCTGATTCCGAGTTCAATTACTACCTCGGACGCGACGGAAACGGCATGGTCCACCTGTACGACACCGGCACGAAACGGCACTGGGAGGTCTCATGAACACGAACACGACCCGGTCCATGACCCGCCGCGAGTTCATCCGCGGAGGCATCCGGCTTCTGCTTCTGGGCGGTCTCTCCGCACTCGTCTTCCGCCACGGTTCGTCCCGCCGGAAATCGCAGGACATCTGCACCGATCCGAAGGGCTATTGCCGGTCATGCGCCGCGCTGGACTACTGCGGCCACCCCACCGCCCGTTCGTTCAAGGCCGCGCAGGCGCAGGAGGGCCCCCGTCCATGACCCGTCGCGACATGATCCGCACCGGACTTCTGGCCCTGATCGCCGCTCCGTTCGCCGCGCTCTTCCGCAAACGCGGAGAGACGGGCACGGGTTATTTCTGGCAGATCGATCCGGACAAATGCGTGCAGTGCGGCAAGTGCGAAACGGAGTGCATCCTGGCGCAGTCGGCCGTGAAATGCGTGCACCAGTATGCGTCCTGCGGCTACTGTCTCTTCTGCAGCGGATACTATCAGGACAAGCGTATCAGGTTCAACACGGCGGGCGAGAACATGCGCTGTCCGACCGACGCGATCACCCGCACCTACATCGAGGATCCGTATTTCGAGTACAGGATCGACGAGGAGAAGTGCATCGGCTGCGGCAAGTGCGTGAAAGGCTGCCTGGCGTTCGGCAACGGCTCGCTCTTCCTGCAAGTGAAGCGCGACCTGTGCAAGAACTGCAATGAATGCCGCATCGCGAAAGCCTGCCCGGCAGACGCCTTCGTGCGCGTCCCCGCCGACCATCCGTATATCTACCGCAAGCCGCCGGAGGTGAAGTCATGACGCGTCTGCCCGTGCTGCTGGCGGCCCAGGCCAGATTTCCCGCGCCGGAGTTCGAGAACTATACGCTGCCCCGGATGTCGCTGGAGGAGCTCGCTTCCGACTCCGTGCTGTGGCGCGTGCTCGTCCTGGGCGTATTTCTGGCCGTCGGTTCCCTGTGCTTCTACAAATGGCGTTCCCGCAAGGCCATGCTGGCGTATTCCCTCGCCGGACTCGCGGTCTTAGGCTTCCTGTTCGCGTCCTGCCCGTGCCCGGTCGGCATGTTCCAGAATGTCGCGCAGGGCATCGCCGGCGGCTCGTACATCCAGCCCGGCGTCCTGCTGCTCTTCGCGCTTCCGCTGGCGGTCGCATTGTTTGCCGGACGCATTTTCTGCGGCGGGGCGTGTCCGCTCGGCGCGGTCCAGGAGCTTCTGCACTGGAAGAGCGTGTACATACCGCGACCGCTGGACCGGATCCTGCGCCTGATCCCGGTGCTTCTGCTTCTTGTTTTCACTGTTTGCGCGTTATTCGGGATCGGATTCCCGCTGTGCTATTTCGAGCCGTATCTTCCGGTCTTCCTGCTGGACTTCGCCTCGCCGTTCGCGATCCTGAGCGCGGTCTTCCTGATCCTCGGGCTCTTCGTCTCGCGTCCGTTCTGCCGCTATGTCTGCCCCTACGGCGTGCTCCTGCGCTTCTTCTCGATGTTCAGCGCACTGAAACCGCGCATCACCGCGCACGAGTGCGTGAACTGCCGTCTCTGCGAACAGGGCTGCCCGAACGGTGCGGTCCTGCCGCCGGAAAATGCCGGGACCGCGGCTCAGCACCGGGCCGGTTCCCGCCGGATTTCCATGCTCGTCGCCTGCATCCCGTTCGCGCTCGCCGCAGGTGGTCTTTTCGGATATCTCGGCGCTCCGGTCCTGAGCTCGTTCCACCGGGACATCCGTCTGCTCAACGAGCTCGAAGCCGGGATCAGGAGCGAAGCAGTGGAGGCATTTGAGAGCTCCGAGACGACCGAGGCGGAACTCCGCGCCCGGGTCGTGAAGCTTCAGAACGGTATCCTCCTCGCCTCGACCGCCGCGGGCGTGCTGTTCGGAGCGCTCGTGATGGCCGAGCTGATCGCGGAGGCGCGCCGCCGCAAGGAAGAAGAGATATACACCATCGACCCGTCGCTTTGTTTCTGCTGCGGCAGATGCTACGCCGCATGTCCCCTGGAACGCAAGGAGAAGCACCATGAAAAATGACGAAATACGCCGGACTCTGCGGTTCCTGCAATGGACGGCATTGACATTCATCCTGACGCTCGGCCTGCTGCTGGCGTACGACATGTACCGGAGCCGCGCGCCGATCAAACAGGCGCAGGACGAACTCGCCGCGCTGAAACAGCAGGACCTGGCGGACGCGAAGTTGTCCCAGACCGTGCGCGACCTGGACTACCTGTACCGTTCCGCGTATTTCCAGACGAAGGACAAACAGCGCCGCGGCGTGCTCCTGCTCGGCATCGCGTTCTTCGCTCTGTGCGGCCTTTTCGGAGCCGAAATGTTCTGGTTCGCACCGAAACTGAAGGTGCCGCGCGGAACGGGTGCGGCTCCGGAGAAGGAACGCCGCCAGCTGCTGGTGTTCGCGTCCTGCGGGATCGTCGTGCTGGCAGTTGCGCTCGCAGTCCTGCGGTTGACGCTTGTCCCGGCGGAAAAGACGGAAGCCGCCGGTACAGAAGCAAAACCGGACGGAACGGAAAAGACGAAAAGCCCTGTTCAGGCCGCTGCCGGAGACGCCGGAACGAAGGCTCAGCCGGGCTCGGCGAAACCCCTCCCGACCGAAACGATCGACCTGGCGGCGGCGCTTGAGGCCGAACGCGCTCAGTGGCCGCAGTTCCGCGGCTCCACTCTTCCAAACGCCAACGAACTCCCGGCAAACTGGGATTTCCGTGAGAAATGGAAAAGCGCCATCGCGCTGCCCGGCAACAATTCGCCGGTGATCTGGGACGACCTCGTGTTTCTTTCCGGCAGCGACGGCAAAAACTGCGCTGTCTTCTGCTACGACGCCGCCAGCGGCGAGCTCAAATGGAAAACGGAGACGCCCCCGGCGGCCCGGTTGCCGGAAGTCACCGAGGACACCGGATACGCCGCGCCGACCATGTGCGCGGATTCCAAACGGGTTTACGCGGTTTTCGCCTCGGGCGAGGTCCTCTGCCTCGCACACGACGGCACGACTCTCTGGCGCAATCAGCTGCCCGATCCCTCCATCATGTACGGATACGCGTCCTCGCCGCTGCTGATGGGCGACAAGCTCGTCGTGCAGTACGACCTGGACGAAACGCAGACGGTATTCGCACTGAACGTGTTCAACGGGGAGATCGTGTGGAAGAACGAACGCGACGCTTCGGCCTCGTGGTCGTCGCCGAAGGGGCTCGTGGTCGACGGCAAGGGCATGATCTTCACGGCGGGGAACGAGCTCGCCGAACTCTTCGACCTCGAGACCGGCGAAGAGCTCTGGTGGCTGGAGTGCATGGGCGGCGAGGTCGCCGCTTCGGCATCCGCCCGCGACGGCAAGATATTCTTCTCGAACTCCGGCGCGTTCACCGGCGCGTTCAGCGCGAGCGACGGCGAGATCCTGTTCCAGAATGAGGAATCCCCCGCCCCGGACGTGGCGTCCGCCGTGCTGTTCGGCGACCAGTATCTGCTGTTCGGCAGCGGCGGCACGATCATCGCGATCGACGCGACGGACGGGCATGAGCTTTACGAGGTGGACCTCGACAACGGTTTCTACTCCTCGCCCGTGGCGGTCGGCGGGAAGATCGTGGCGGTCGACCTGGACGGTGTGCTGTATGCGTTCATGCCCGGCGCGGACAAACTCGAAACCGCGGGCAAATACGAACTCGGCAAAAAAGTCGTCTGCGTCCCGGCGTTCCGCAAGGGCAACATCATCATCCGCACGTCGGACAACGAACTCATCTGCCTGGAGGCAAAACCATGACCTCCGGCTCCGATCCCCGCATCGACCTCATCGATCCGCTCCTGCCGGAGCTGATCGCGCTTCAGCGGCGCGACCGCTGCCTGCTGCCGGAGCCGATGGCCGAGCTCGCACGGCGCCTGCACGTGCCGCTGAACCGCGTGTACAGCGTGGCGAGCTTCTACCAGGCGTTCCGGTTCACCCCGTGCGGCAAACATCAGATCAAAGTCTGTGTCGGGGCCGCCTGCTACGTGAAGGGCGCGGAACACGTTTACGATGCGTTCCGCAAGCATCTGGAGGTCCCGGATGACGGCGACACCTCGCCCGACGGCCTTTTCACGGTCAGCAAGGTCGCCTGCCTCGGCTGCTGCATGCTCGCCGTGGCGGTCCAGATCGACAAGCATATCTTCGGGCATGTCACGCCCGCCACGGTCGGGACCGTGGTGAAGGATTTCCTGCGCATGGTGCGCGAGGAGGAGGCGTCCGGCGCGAACGCTGCGACGGATTCCGCTCAGGAAAAGCGCCGGCCGGAAATCCGCATCTGCCGGTGTTCGTCCTGCCGTGCTGCCGGAAGCGGACGCATTTTCGACCTGTTCGAGGCGGAACGCCGGGGCGGCAAGTTCGATTACAAGGTGAAGGAAGTCGGCTGCCACGGCATGTCCTACCGCGCCCCGCTGGTCACGGTCGTGCTGGAAAACGCCGTTTACCACTACGACAATGTGCAGGAATACGACGTGCGGCAGATCGTGTCGCAGCATTTCTCCACGCGCGAACTCGGCTGGAAGGGCCGGGCGTTCCTGGACGCCTTCTACAGCCGCCGGCCGCAGGGCTGCATGAAACTCGCAGAACTTCCGCCGGAACTCGACAAACTGCGCCTCGTGACCCGGAACAGCGGCATGGACGATCCGGAATCGCCGGACGATTACAAAGCGCACGGCGGGTTCGCCGCGTTTGAACGGGCTCTCTCCATGACGCCCGCGCAAATCGTAGAGGAACTGAAATCTTCCAAACTGCGCGGACGCGGCGGCGGCGGTTTCCCGACCGGGGAGAAATGGCGCATGGCGCTGGATGCTCCGGGCGAAAACAAGGTCGTGATCTGCAATGCCGACGAGGGCGACCCCGGGGCATTCATGGACCGCATGCTGATGGAATCGTACCCGTACCGCGTGCTGGAGGGCATCCTGATCGCCGCCCGCACCATCGGCGCGAAGCTCGCCGTCATCTATATCCGTGAAGAATACGCGCAGGCGGTCTCCGTGCTGGAACGCGTGATCGCGAAGCTCCGCGCGTCCGGCGTTTTCGGGCGGCTTGCGCCCGGTTTTGACCTTGTCCTGTTCCGCGGCGCGGGCGCGTTCGTCTGCGGCGAAGAGACTGCCCTGCTGGAATCCATCGAGGGACGGCGCGGCATCCCGCGCAAACGTCCTCCTTTCCCCGTGAACGGCGGTCTCCGCGGCCTTCCCACGCTGATGAACAACGTGGAGACGTTCGCCTGCGTCCCGATCATCCTCGCGGACGGCGGCGCGGCGTTCAACGCTGTCGGCACGGACGAATCCCACGGCACGAAAGCCTTTGCCCTCGCGGGAAAAGTCCGGCAGGGCGGCCTCATCGAAGTCCCCATCGGCATCACCATCGACGAAATCGTGGATCGCTACGGCGGAGGCGCGGAGAAAAACCACGAGATCAAGGCCGTCATGATCGGCGGCCCCTCCGGCGGCTGCATCCCGAAACGCCATTTCGACGTCCGCGTCGACTACCGCACGCTTCAGAAAAACGGCGCCATGATGGGCTCCGGCGGACTCATCGTGATCGACGAATCCGACTGCATGGTCGATATCTCCCTGTATTTCCTGCGGTTCCTCCGCAACGAGTCCTGCGGCAAATGCGTGATGTGCCGCGAGGGCGTCGCCCATCTCTGCGATCTCGTGGAAACCCTCACGCACAAGGGGCAGAAACCGGCCGGCCTGCTCGACCGCATCGAAGACCTCGCCCGCCAGATCCAGAAGGGCTCGCTCTGCGCCCTCGGCCGCACCGCACCGAACATGGTGCTGAGCGCCCTTCACGAATTCCGAGGCGAATTCGAGGCGCATCTCGACAACGAGTGCCCCGCCGGGAAATGCGTGGAACTGACCGAATTCAAGATCACCGACGACTGCATCGGCTGCACCAAGTGCATTCAGGCGTGCGCCGCCGGGGCCATCGAGTGCGAACCGCTGGAAAGCGCCCGCATCCTCTCCGAACAGTGCGTCAGGTGCGGCGTCTGCCGGAGCGTCTGCCCCGAGCACGCCGTCGTGAACCCATGCCGCGAGCGCCCCGAACAGGAACTGCCGTTCCCCGAGGAACCCCACGCCGCCCCCGTCGACGGCAACACAGTCCGGATCGACGGCGCGGAGCACCCGTTTGTTCCCGGCCGCACCATGCTGGACTACGTGGAACTGCCTACGCTGTGCTTCCTGAAACAGGACGGGACGGGGGCCCACTGCATGGTCTGCGCCGTGTGGGACGACGTGCTCGGACGCTTCGTGCCCGGCTGCGAACAGCTCGTCCAACGCGGACACATCTACGAAACGAATTCCGAACGCGTCAAGGCTTTCCGCCGCGAGGCGTTGTCGTTGATGCTGGTCCGTCACGATCTCCGCTGCGGCTCCTGCGCCGCGAAAGGCAAATGCAAGTTCTTCGCACTCGTCCGCGCGTACGGCGCGAAAAAGCCGAAAAACGAACTGAGCTTCCCCGCTCCCGTCGAATCCCCGTACTTCGTTTACGATGCCGGAAAGTGCATCCTCTGCCAACGTTGCGTCGGCGTCTCCGGCGAAAAGCTCGCCGTTCACAACCGCGCCGACCGCGCCGTGATCTCGCCCGGTCCCGACGGCTGGGAGTCTTTGGATGCGGAAACCGCCGTGACGGTCTGCTCGGTCTGCCCGACCGGTGCGCTGTCCATGAAACGGAGCTGACCCGCCATGAAGATCTTCCGCATCGCTCTCCTGATCGTCCTTTTCCTGCTGGGGGGCGCCTGCGTCGTGTGTTATTTCTACAGCGGTCTTCGCGGGGACACGCCGGACGGAAAAACGGACGAATCAAAGAAAGAACAGTATTCCGGCATGCTCCTGACGGACACGTCCCCGCTCGGCGAACTCTCGGTCCTGTCCGACGGGAAAACGCTGGCCGCCGGGAACGCCCGCGGCGAGGTGAAGTTCTTCCGCCTGGGGGAACCCGTTCGGACCGTTTCCGTGTCGGACATTTCGATCTCCGCCCCGGTCGCGGAATTCGACGGCGTCTGCTACGTCGGCGACGAGAGCGGCAACTTCGCGGCGTTCACGCCGGACAAAGGCGTGCTGTGGACCTTCCGCGCGGGCAACCAGATCACGGGCGGCGCGGTGCGCGATTCCGACGGCCTCGTCTGGTTCGGGTCGCACGACCATTCGTTGTACGCGCTGGACGCTTCGGGCAAGCTCGTTCACGAGGTCGAGTGCAACGGGCAGATCAACGGGACTCCGGTGTTCGACGGCTCTTTCGTGTATCTGGGCAGCTGCGACGGCAAGCTCCGAAAGATCGACATCCATACAGGCGAGATCGTGAAATCGCTGGATTTCGAGTCCTACATCCCGGAAACCCCGGTCCTGTCCGGCGGCGTGCTGTACATCCTCACCCACGGCGGTGAGCTCGCGGCGGTCAACGCCGACAGTTTCGAGGTCCTCTGCCGGGTCAAAACCGAAAACACTTTCTTCACCTCGCCCTTCGTGACGGAATCGAATATCTTCCTGACGGACTCCAACGGTAAGATCCACGTTCACAGGCGCGCGGACGGCGCATACCTCGCCGATCTGCCGGTCGACGAGCCGCTGAACCCGATCTGCGCGGGCTCGGACATCGGCGTTTACACGATTTCCCGCTGGGGCAAACTGAGCTTTTTCGAGGGAGGAAGCTGGAAGGAACACGTCATCTCGCTGTTTCTGTCCGATTTCAAATCGGGCGTAATCGAGGCGGGCGACGATTTCCTCGCCGCCGCCGATGAATACGGCAGTGTCTTCTATACCATGCGCGCCACAGTCTTCGAAAAAAAGGAGCCCGAACCATGAACCTGACCGTTTCCAATTTGAACAAGACCTTCACGCGGGCGGACGAGCGCATCGAACTGTTCCACGGTTTCAACCTCGAACTGAACGCGGGCGAAGCGCTGGCCGTGCTCGGGCCATCCGGCAGCGGCAAGACCACGCTCCTGCGGATGGTCGCGGGACTGGAGCCGCCCGACGAAGGAGAAATCCTGTTCGACGGGCAGGACCTTTTCAAAATGTCCCCGGAGGAACGCCGGGCGTTCCGCCTGCGCCATATCGGGTTCGCCGACCAGTACGCCCGGATGCTGCCGCAGCTGACTGCGCTGGAAAATGTGCAGATACCGGCGGCTGGGAGCGGCAGGGATGTTTCCGCCCGCGCGAAAACGCTTCTGGAGGAATTCGGCCTCGGGAAGCGGACGGACCATTTCCCGTCCGAGCTCTCCGGCGGCGAGCTTCAGCGCGTCGCGCTGGCGCGTGCGATGGTCCTCGAACCGGGATTCCTGCTGCTGGACGAACCGACGTCCGCACTCGACGCAGCCCGGAGCGATTCCCTGTTTGAACTTCTGAGGCACGTCAACGAAAAGCACGGAACCGCCATTTTGCTCGTCACGCACAATACACGCGTTCTGGACTTCTTCCCCCGTTCGGTGAACTTATGACTTCTCTGTCCCGTCTATTTCTGCGCGATTTGCGGTACCGCTGGAAGGGCTTCGCCTCCCTGACAGCCGCCGCGTGCCTGATCTGCGCGATCCTGACGGGCGCATTTCTGATCGGCGACAGCGTCCGCGGGACTCTGCTGGACCATGTGGCGGACAACGCGGCGTTTGCGCGTTACCGCCAGCGGTTCCCCGTTCCCGTGACATCCCCGATCCGAAACGTTTTCGGCGTGCTTCATGTGAAAGGCTTCGCGAAAGACGGCGTCCCGGTCAACGTGTACGCTCTGCCGGACGCCGCCATTGCCGGGCGAGACGCCCGGGGAAGCAGTGCGCTGGCGAAAAAACTGAACTTGCAGGACGGCGAGATGATCTCCATCCGGATGCAGGAGTTAAGCACGATCCCGGCGGAGAGCGCCATGGGAAAGCCGCCGGAACTCCGGAAAATACCGTTTGTCTGGCGCGGCGAGTGGTCCGACCCGCGAGCCGAGGCGAATTTCGACGATCCGCAACTGCCGCCGTGCAATCTTTTCGTGAGTCGCGAGGCGCTTACGCAGGCGCTTGGCCTGCCGGAGACTGCCGTGAACGAAATCTGGTCGCAGGAGCCGCCGGTCCTCTCCGACGACGTCCTGTGGGAAATCTCCGGGCTCACGGTCGCCGAGTGGGAAGGTCAAACCGTCCTGAAAAGCAACTCCTATTTTCTGCCGGAAGCCGTAGCCGACGCCGCGCCGGAGGACGCCGCGCGGGTGCTGACGCTGTTTGTGGAAACTCTGTCGGACGGCACGACGGATCTGTCCTATTTCTTCGCGAGCGCCATCAAGGGCGGGCCGATCCCCGTCGAACGCGGCCGGATTCTGGTCTCGTCCGGCCTGAGGGAGCAATTCACGGGGCCCGCCGAACTGACGTTTTTTACCTCGGATTCCTTCCGGAAGATCCTCCGCAAAACCGAATCGTTCCAGCACGTCGGCGTCGTCGACGATTCCCGCATCACGGACACGCTTTCGCCGGAAATACCCGGACTGACCGATTCCGCGGAATGTTCCGGCTGGGAAGCCGCCGTGCCCGTGGATTTCGACCGCATCCGGGACGACGACGAAGCGTACTGGGACCGGTACCGGAGCAAACCGAAGCTTTACCTGAACTTCGAGCAGGCGCAGGAAATGTTCGCGCCCGGGGAATGCACGGCTCTGATCTTCCGGCGGGGGGAAACGGCGGAGCAGGTGCGCGAACAGGTCCTGAAAACACTTCGCGCCATGCCGGAATACAGCCGCGCGGAATCGCTCGCGGACATTTCGGCGGACAAGGTCAACCGCGGCGTGCCGTTCGCCCCGCTGTTCCTCGGGCTGAGCTTCTTCCTCATCGTCTCCGGCCTGCTCGTGCTCGCGATGCTCCTGAAACTCCACATCCAGGACCGTGAAGCCGAACTTGCGCTCCTGCTCGACTATCTCCCGCTGAAACGTGTCCGGCGGTTCCTGCTCGCGGAATTCGCCGCCGTGCTCGTACCCGGGATGCTTGCCGGACTTCTGTTCGGCGCATTCCTTTGCAGGTTCCAGATCTTCCTGCTGGAGCATTCCTGGAACGGCATCGTGCTGATGGAGCGCATCCGGTTTCACGGGCGGCCCCTGTCGTTCCTGATCTCGTTCGCGGTGTCGGCGGCGTGCGCGTGGGCGGTCGTAATGCTATCGGTCCGTTCCGGCCGCGGCAGGCCCCGCCTTGCCCTGCCGCATTCCGGAAGCGTGCGATCTGTCTGGAAGATCGGGTTCCTCTCGCTGGTGCGGCAATGCCGCCGGTACGCCCCGTGCGCGGTCCTGCTGGTGCTGGGCTACCTCGGCACGCTTGGCGTCGGCACGTTCGGCATCAAGTCGCGCGGCGAGGACGCCTTCGGATATGCCTTCGTCGCGACCACGCTTCTGCCCGTCGTCCCGGAATACGATGCGCCTTTCCCGTCCGGCGGTCTCCCCGTGCGCGTTCATGCCGCCGACCGCGCGGACTGCTCCAATCTTCTGCTTGCATCGGAACCGACCGTGTACGGCGCCGACCTCGAAGCGCTCACGGGCGACCCGGGTTTTCTGGCCGATGGCTCCGCGGCGGTCGACGAAGGTTCGCTCCTGTGGATCATGCAGAAGAAACAGCACGACTCCGTGGAGTACGCGAACGGCTCGCTCACGCTCGACCGCGTTTTGAAAGCCTCGGTGTTTCAGGGCGGCATCCTGACCGGGCTGAAGACGTTCGAACGCCTCTTCCCCGAAAACGAAGGAGCGCAATTCTTCCTGATCCGGAGCGAAGCCGATGCGGCCGCGTGGCGGGACTATCTGGAGCCGTACGGGCTGGAACTTGTCAGCACAAACGAGTTCATGAGCCGCGCCGAACGTTTCCAGAACCGCTATCTGGCGATCTTTCTCCAGCTCGGCGTGCTCGGGTTCCTGCTCGGCTTCGGCGCGCTGGTCCTGCTCATGACGCGCAATCTCCGCGCCCGCCGCGACGAGACCATTTTCCTCGCGGAGACCGGCTGGTCGCGCCGGATGCTCCTGACCCTGCATCTCACGGAAAATCTCTGCCTTTTCTGGTTCAGCGCGGGGATTTCCCTGATCCTGCTTCTGCTTCTGGCGGCGTTCGCTTCGCTGAACCTGAGCGTGCTGCTGGCCGGATTCCTGTTCCTGACCGCCGCCGGGACACTGCTCATCGCCGCGATCATCGAACTTCATTTTGCCCCGTTCGCCAACATCTTCCTCGGGGTGATCCATCCGGGCTGCATTTGGCTTGAAGGCCGTTTTTTCCAGCCCGATCAAACCGTCCGTTCCTACCGGACCGTCGAAAAAAGAGGGCGCGATCCGTGACCGTTCCGGCGGACATTCCCCGTCCGCCTCAAAAAACGATTGCGAGATATGCAAAGACAGGCGGTCGCGCGGCAGGACGCGGCTGCGATATTGTCTTTTTCCTGCCGTACTCCAACAAAAGTGAGTCATTATGTTCAAACGAGAATTTCTCGGTGAATTTTCGGGGACCTTTCTCCTGGTCCTCTTCGGCTGCGGCACCGTCGCGGTCGATACGCTCTTCGGGGAGCACAAAAGCCTGGCGCTGATCGCTCTGTTCTGGGGCATTGGCGTTACGCTCTCCATCTACCTCACGCGGCATCTGTGCTGCGCCCACCTGAATCCCGCCGTGACGCTGGCGATGGCGAGCAGTGGCCGCATGACCTGGAAAAAAGTCCCGACCTACCTGATCGCGCAGTTCCTCGGCGCGTTCGCCGCCGGATGGATCATCTATCTGCTGTTCTTCACGTCCATTCAGGACTTCGAGGCGAAAGAGATCCAAAAACTCAAAGAGCCCGCGGCCGTCCAGGCCTGCAACTGCGTGAAATCCGCGGACGAATCCCAAAAATCCGAACAGGCCGAGGCCGTCCAAACGGCGGAAGACGGGCAGAACGCCACGCAGCCTGAAGAGCAGAAGGGCGACGGACAGAAGGTTGCCCAGTCCGGCAAGCAGGCCGGGGATGCCGCCGCCGTCGAGGCGGCCGTTAAGTTGAGGACAGGGCGCATGTTCGGCGAATACTACCCCGTGAAGACCGTGCCGCTGTGGCTGGCATGCTTCGCGGAAGGATTCGGAACATTCCTGCTGGTCCTGCTGATCTTCGCCCTCACGGAAGGCTGCAACGTGGGCCGTCCCTCCAGCGACTCCGCGCCGCTCTGGATCGGGCTGACCGTCTCCTCGGTCATCTGCCTTGTCGCGCCGCTCACGCAGGCCGGATTGAACCCCGCCCGCGACCTCGGGCCGCGCGTCGTGGCCATGCTGGCGGGCTGGGGCAAATACGCCCTGCCGGACGCCTGCGGCGGTTTCTTCTGGGTATACATCCTGGCGCCCGTTGCCGGCGGCATCGTCGCCGCACTCCTCTTCACGAAAGTCTACGAACCCCTGATGAACAAGAAGCCCGGCGATTGCTGCTGCGGCAAACATTAAGGAACCTTTTCCCATGAGCAAAACGAAACTCATCCTCGTCGGCGGATTCCTCGCCGCCGGAAAGACCACCATGCTGAACGCCATCGCCGGACGCCTCACAGGACGCGGCTTCTCGGTGGGCCTCATCACCAACGACCAGGCTGCCGACCTCGTCGACACCGCCATCCTGACCTGCACCGGCGTGGAAGTCCGCGAAGTCTCCGGCAGCTGCTTCTGCTGCAATTTCCCCGGCTTCATGGCCGCCATCCGGTCGCTCATCGATGCCGGGTGCGACCTCATCGTTGCCGAACCCGTCGGAAGCTGCACCGACCTCTCCGCAACCATCCTCCAGCCCGTGAAAGACATGTTCGCCGATCTCGACCTCGCCCCGCTCACGGTCCTCGTCGACCCGGTCCGCCTGAAAGAAGCGCTGGATCTCGTGCCCTGCCTGACCCACCCGGATGCCCTCTACATCGTGAAACGCCAGCTCGAAGAAGCCGACCGCATCCTCCTGAACAAGGCCGACACGCTCACTGCTGCGCAGATCGAGGAAGAACTCGCGCTTCTGAAGCAGAATTTCTCCGCGCCTGCCGCGGCCGTTTCCGCGCTTCGGGGCGATGCCGTCGATGCATGGCTGGACGAGATCCTGTCAGGCGGTTCCGCTGGGGCGCACATCACGGAGGTCGATTACGACCGCTACGCCCATGGCGAGGCTGTTCTCGGCTGGCTGAACGCCGCCATTGAGCTCAAGGGCGCGGCCGACACCGACTGGAACGCGTTTGCGGAAGCGCTTCTGACGAAGCTTCGCGACGCCTTCCGCTCGGACAAGGCCGAAATCGGACACATGAAGCTCTCGCTCGACTGCGGCGGCAGGGCTGTCCTCGGCAATGTCGGCGCGATCGGCGGCTCCGTGAACATGCGCGGCGAGTCCGGCGTGAAGGGTGCGTCCGCGAACATGACGCTGAACGCACGCGTGCAGATGTCCCCGGAAGCGCTTCAGAAAGCCGTCGAGACCATCCTCCCCGAGACGGCTTCCGCGTTCGGCGTCTCCGCCTCAATCGCGAACCTGAAGTGTCTCATGCCCGGCCGGCCGAATCCGACCTACCGCTACAAAACCGTCATCTGACCGCATGATCCATTCTGTCGGCGGCGGCACGCGCCCCAGCTGTCTCCGCCGACAGAACCATCCTGTATTGGAACGACTTGCATCGCGGCGAGGATCGGGTTGGTTCACGCCGACATCTTATCGGCATCAGGTTTGAGGTCTCATCTTTCCCTCCCTCCGGCGGCAAATAAAACGAGGCTGCCGAAGTTTTCCTTTTTTTCAGGCATTCGCTTTTTTATGGAATAACTGCGGGATAACTGCTGTTTTTTTATGATGCGGATTTGATTTTTCCGGCTTTTCGGGGTATATTAAAAAATGCTTTCCGTCTGGTCCGGCGTCCGCCATCCGGCCGTCTCAGTCGCGCCATCGAAACCGCCTCGAAACAACTTCGCGGATCGGTCCGCCGCATGTGGCGGCGAATCCGGATGCGTTTCTGTCAGGACGGAACACGAAAGACAATGCACCCGTAGCTCATTTGGATAGAGCGACTGCCTCCGGAGCAGTAGGTGGTGGGTTCGAGCCCCGCCGGGTGCACCACTTTTTGAGCTTAAATCACCATTTTTCAGGTTCTTCGACGGTTTCTGACAGGGAAAAAATGGGATAATCGTGTTGAACCAATGAGATAGAGTTGAAAAAGCCGACATCGG
>Ga0310696_10002677_pt1 | contig 23203 bp, 17 predicted proteins | sample AusTroGonzalo_MG_4_FD_203885 | JGI IMG/M metagenome (GOLD analysis project Ga0310696, IMG submission 203885) | Bovine rumen microbial communities from tropical cattle in Woodstock, Queensland, Australia - Gonzalo_02 (v2) (version 2) | ecosystem: Host-associated > Mammals > Digestive system >...
GCTGAAGAGCAACGTAGAGCTGTATTTGGAAGCAACGGCTACGCTGAAGGCTAATCCCGATGAGAGTATTTACCGCCTGAGTGCTTTTGGTGCAAACCGAGGCGAGGGTATGTTGTGGCTTTGGGCCGAGCATGCCGAGAATATCAGCATTTGCGGTAAGGGTACCATTCATGGCAATGGCATCGCATTTATGGGTGCCGAACTCAGCGACAGCTACGAGCTGAAGCCCCTGGCCGATCAGACTTTCGACCCACGCCCACATGTACTCACGCTTACTGATGTGAAGAATCTTACCATTCGCGACGTAACGATTAAGGAGGGCGCCTACTGGACCGTTCACCTCATAGGTTGCAACGAGGCGGTGATTGATGGTATCAACCTGTTGAACAATCTGAAGATTCGTAACGGCGATGGTATTGATATCGACCACTCTAAGCATGTTCGTATTGCCAACTGCCATATTACCAGTGGCGACGACTGCATTTGTTTGAAGAACCGTCGTGAGTTCGAGCAGTATGGCTCGTGCCACGATATTACCGTTACCAACTGCGTGATGTCGAGCCGCTCGTGCGCCATCAAGATTGGTAGCGAGAATATTGACTCTATCTATAATGTGGTGTTCGACAACTGCATTATTACTGGCTCAAACCGCGGACTGGGTATACAGAATCGCGACGAGGGTACAGTTACCGATGTGGTATTCTCGAACATTCAGCTCGACTGTCGTTTGTGGAGCGATGTGTGGTGGGGTAAGGCCGAGCCTATCTACGTTACCAGCTATCCACGTGCCAACGGCAACCATAAGGATGCCAACTGGCGATTCCCCAAAGGGCAGATTGAGGGCAAGTGCGGCGAGGTAAGCCGTATCTACTTTAACAACATTACCAGTACGAGCGAAAACGGCTGTTTCGTTGGTGGCGACGTGCCAGGTAAGGTAAAGGACATTTATTTTAATAATGTACGCGTGCGTCTAGCATCTATCACCCACCACCCATCACCTAGCATGGACAAGCGTCCCTGCAAAGGCGAGGGCTTTATCAAGGCCGACCTCAAGGCCATGAAAAGCATGAAGGTACCCTTGGTAACCGAGAATGCCACAGTAACTATAGAATAAGAAAACAATAATTAATATCTCTTTTTTATACTAACTTTTAATTAATGATTATGCAAAAGATCCTAAATCTCAAGCAAGGAACTCAGAAGGCAATGTTCTTCGTGTTCTTTCTGTTGTGCAGTACAGTGATGCTGGCACAGAACAAGGTGTCGGGAACTGTACTGGACGCAACTGGTGAGCCTCTTATTGGCGTAAGCGTTCTGGAGGCAGGAACCAACAATGGTGTTGTGACCGATTTCGACGGTAACTTCACACTGACTGTAAAACAAGGCTCTAAGCTTACATTCTCGTATGTTGGTTATCTTACAAAGACCCTGGCTGCTGCCAACGGCATGAAGGTAACTCTCGAAGAGGATAACAAAGTGCTGAACGAAGTTGTAGTAGTAGGTTATGGTACCATGCGCCGTAAGGACGTTACCTCATCTATTACCACCGTTAAGTCAGAGGACTTGAATAAGGGCGTATTTTCAGATCCCGCTTCAATGCTGCAGGGTAAGGTTGCTGGTTTGACAGTTACTACCAATGGTGATCCTACTGGTGGTGGTACAATCACTCTCCGTGGTGCATCTTCACTGCGTACTGGTGCTATGTCGCCTTACTATGTAATCGATGGTATTCCTGGTGTAGATATCTCAATGGTTGCTCCTGACGATATCGAGAGCATCGATGTACTCCGCGATGCTTCTGCTACCGCTATCTACGGTTCTAAGGCTGCTAACGGTGTTATCATCATCACTACCAAGAGCGGTAAGGAAGGTAAGACCAACGTAAGCTATAATGGTTATGTTGCTTTCGACAAGGTTGCTAAGACACTTGATATGGCAACAGCTTCTCAGCTCCGTTCATCTGGTCTGATTACTTCTGAACTTGATGGCGGCGCTGACACAAATTGGAAGGACGAAGTTCTTCGTACTGGTTTCAGCCACAATCACAATGTAAGCATCTCAGGTGGTAATGCAAAGACCAAGTATATGGGTTCTTTGAACTATATGAAGCGTGAGGGTGTTATTAAGGGTACTGATATGAACCGTATGAATGCTCGTATGCTTCTTACCACAAAGATTTTGAAGGATCGTTTGGACCTGTCAGTAGGTATTAATGCTATGCAGGGCAAGTATGACGGTATTCCAAGAGGTAATCAAGGAACTAGCGTACTCGATGCTATGTACTATTATTCTCCAACAAACCCTGTTCGTAATGCAGATGGAACATGGTACGAGTCTTACATTGGTTCACAGAACTATAACCCATTGTCTCTGATTTATGAGGATAATAACCAGAACGAATGGCGTCGTATTCAGTACATCGCTAAGGCTTCTCTGAAGATTATCGATGGCCTGATGTGGCATGCTAACTATTCATACGATAGCGGTCAGAACACCTATAGCTGGTATCAGACTCAGCAGACTCAGATGGATAAGGGTTACAATGGTCGCGCTCATCGTGACACATATATGCGCCACAACCAGACTTTCGAGACTTACGGAAACTATGATGTAACCTTCAATAAGGTACATAAACTGAATCTGATGGCAGGTTACTCATGGGAAGAGCGTGAAGATGGTGACGGATTTGGCGTTACAGTTAACAATTTCTATAACGACGATACTTGGTTCTGGAACCTGCGTTATGCAAATAACATCAATGGTATTACAGACGTAACAGGTTCTTCAAAGGCTAAGGTTCGCAACATTTCATTCTACGGACGTTTTAACTATAGCTTCAACAGCAAGTATATGCTGCAGGCTACAATTCGTCGTGATGGATCTTCTGTATTCGGTGCCGACCACAGATGGGGTACATTCCCATCAGTATCTGCAGCATGGAACATCACAGAAGAAGGTTTCATGAAGAACCAGAAAGTATTTGATCAGTTGAAGCTTCGCGTAGGTTATGGTATCAGCGGTAATGCTATGGGCTTCGGTGCATATGACGCCATTGTTACATATGGCCTGAATGGTAATTCGTTCGAGTATATCATGTCCGACGGAACATCTAAAACAATGTATGGTATCTCTGCCAATAACAATGCTAACCCTGACTTGAAATGGGAGCGCACAGCTATGCTGAACATTGGTATCGACTATGCATTCCTGGGGGGACGTATCAATGGTAGCATCGAGTACTATAACAAGAAGACCAGTGATCTGATTTGGAACTACTCTGTATCTACAAACATCTATCCTGTAAACTGGATTATGGCTAACGTAGGTAATATTACCAACCGTGGTATTGAGTTTACCATCAATGCAACTCCTATTAAGACCAAAGACTTTGAGTGGCAGACCACAATTAACCTGTCACACAATAAGAATACTGTTGACAAGCTTTCTAATTCTACATATAGTGTAGATTATGTAGACTGGAGTGATCCAGACATCGCAGGTATCGCAGCAAATGGTAATACTCAGCGTATTATGGAAGGTGAGCCTCTCGGCACATTCTGGACTTATCAGCATGCAGGTTATGACTCTAATGGTAACTCAGTATACTATGTACACGATTTGGATTCACATAAGGATGTTGACGGAAATGTCGAGGCAACTACTTATCAGGATGCCAACGGTAATTGGGTAACCTCATCTCCACATTGGGGCGATAAGACTAATTGCGGCAATGCACAGCCTAAGCTGGTTTATGGTTGGAACAACACTCTGACCTACAAGAACTGGAGCCTGACCGCCTTCTTCCAGGGTGTACTTGGCAACAAGATTCTGAATGCAACAAAGGCTCACTACAGCTTCCAGGGACATCTTGCAGGTGGTAAGAATGTATTGGCAGAAGTAATTAATGACAAGACATGGCAAGCCGATGCTAATGCACACATCCCATCAGACAAGTATATTGAAAATGGCAGTTACTTGCGTCTGTCTTCATTGACATTGGGTTACACCTTCAAGAATCTTGCCGACTGGGCTCAGAGCGTACAGCTTTATGCTACATGCAACAATGTATTTACAATCACTAAGTACAGTGGTATCGACCCAGAAGTCAACCTTGGTGGTTTGGATCCAGGTGTTGACTATCGTCAGTCAAACTATCCTCACACTCGTACATTTATCATTGGTGCTAAGATTAACTTCTAAAAATACAGATAAAATATGAAAACTAATATAAAACTATTTTTCGCAGCTGGTCTGATGGCTTTGACCGCCAGCTGTACAGATCTGGACGTTAAGCCTGAGGCTCAGTTCACGGAATATCCCACCAGCGATGCAGCTGTTGAGGCACAGATGGCTGATGTATATTACCATCTGCGTGGTACTCTTGGTCGTCGTTATATGGAGGCTCAGGCTTTGTCTTCAGATGAGTGGGTAGGAATCAGTTTTGATGGTGATTATGCTGAAAGCGGTATCTATTCAGGATGCTCACTACATAACTTTAGTACTACTAGCTCATGTACAGACTGGTATGAGGATGTTTCTGCTGGTATTGTAAAGGCTAATAAGGTTATCCTAAATATGGGTGGTGAAGAAAACGATGCTACAGCTCAGGCTCGTTATATGCGTGCTTACTATACATGGATCCTGATGGATAGCTTTGGAGACACCCCAATTCTAGACAGATTATTTGGAGAAGATGAGCAGGTAGATCGTTCTCCACGTGCAGACGTTGCACGTTGGATTGAAAGTGAGCTTAAAGCTATTATTGATCTTCTTCCTACAAATGTAGACGTAAGTACATATGGTAAGCCAACTCGCTATGTTGCTGAGGCTCTGCTGGCTAAGCTGTATATTAACTGGCCTGTTTATACTGCTAGCAGCGTAACAGCCTACGATGCAGCCAGCTATAGCAATGAGCATTTGAATGATGTAGTTGCTCTTTGCGACGACATCATTAAGAGTGGCCAGTTCAGCCTCTCTGAGGGTGCTAATGGCTATCGTTCTAAGTTCTTCCCAAACAATGGCGCTCAAATTAAGGATTTTATTTATGCAATGCCTTATGATGCAATCACAGCTCAGGGATTCCAGTATTGCCGTCCTCGTATTTGGCGTCAGGGTCGTAACGATGGTGATGGTGGACCTGGTTACTTTGGTAGTGATATTGGTAACTCTACTGGTGGTAACTTCTCTATTTCTCCAGAGTTTGCAGATGTTCTGATGGAATTATCAACAGATGATCGTCAGGAGAACATTCTGGCTGGAAAAATCTATATGTTCGACGCTACAACTTATGCCAAGACCTCTACTCCATATAAGTATAAAGGTCAAGAAATTGTGCTCGAAAAGACTATCCGCCTGAAGAATAGAACAGAAAGCAGTGTTGATTATTATGAGTGGGGTACTGATCCTTCCCTTTATCCTGCATCTACTGACATTTCATACCTTAATACTGGAAAAGATGTTCAGGGTTGGAGTCAGGGTTACAAGTCTGTGAAGTACTTCGTTATTCGTGAGGACTTCATCAATGGACGTAACCAGTCTAACGACCTGCCTATCTTCCGTTATGCAGATATCCTGCTGCTCAAGGCCGAAGCTATTAAGCGTGGTGCATCTGCAACCAACGGACAGACAGCCCAGAGTTTGATGAATGAGATTCGTTCTTATGTTAACGCACCAACCGTTAATGGCGATCCTACATTGGAGGAGATCTATGCCGAGCGTGGTCGTGAGCTGTTCGATGAGAACTGGCGTCGTAACGATATGATTCGCTATGGACACTTCGAGGATGAGTACGGATTCCACCGCAAGGGCTTCCCAACAGCTCGTTTCGACAAGGAATGCCGTATCTTCCCAATTCCACAAAGTGTTCTTAACAAAAATACTAACTGGAAGCAGAACCCAGGTTATTAATCTCATGTAGATTATACAAACTCTAAATATCAGGGCAGTCACTGCGGTGGCTGCCCTGAGTTTTTATTATATACACATTTTTTTAGCCAAAACATGTGGGAGTATTCATAGTTTTTTCCTATCTTTGCAGCATGAGGAAGAAAGTATTAATTGGACTAATGTTACTGATTGGAGCGATGACTGCTGTTGCCGCTCAAAAGCATACTCTGCGTACTGACCAGCTGAAGATTCCTGCTGATGGGAAAACGCTGTGTACACAGGCATTACAGCAGGCCATTGACGCTATATATAAGAAAGGTGGTGGTCGACTGGTGCTCTCTGAGGGTACGTATCTTACTGGCGGACTGATGTTGCGCGCTGGGGTGGAGCTGCATCTTGACGAGGGCGCTACATTGCTTGGCAGTACTAATCCTTACGACTATCAGCCTATCAGCATAGCCCATAGTGAAGATACGCGTAACGACAATGCCTCGATGGCGTTACTGATGGCCGATGGGGCAGAGAACATGAGCATAACTGGCAACGGCACCATAGACGGGCAGGGCTTGCAGCTGGCGCTGAACATCGATAGTTTGCACCATACAGGCGAACGGGTTGATGCTAACTACAACAAACGACGCCAGCGCCCCAGCGAGACGGTTCGCCCCAAGCTGCTGTTCCTATATGGCTGCAAGAACGTGCTGGTAGAGGGCGTAAAATTACGCAGTAGCTCAAACTGGGGGCTGTCGCTCCACTTGTGCGAACAGGTAAAACTACACCATTTGGATATTGAGAACCGGGCTTACTGGAATAACGATGGTATTGATTTAACAGATTGCAAGCATGTGTTAGTGGCCGACTGTAAGATAAACTCTGCCGACGATGGGGTTTGTTTGAAATCGTATCATGTAGATAGCGAGTGTTACGACATTGAGATTGCCCGTTGCCACATACGTAGCAGCGCCTCGGCCGTTAAGTTTGGTACGGCTTCGTGGGGCGGTTTCCGCAAGGTGTATGTACACGACATCAAGGTGGAAGATACGTTCCGCTCGGCTATAGCCATTGAGAGCGTGGATGGCGCACAGATAGACAGCATACTTGTAGAGCGAATAGATGCAAAGAACACGGGCAATGCGTTCTTTATGCGATTAGGACAGCGGGCAGGTAGTCGCAAAGGTTCGCTGCGAAACGTTACCATCCGCCATCTATCGTGCCAGGTGCCTTTTGGGCGGCCTGATATCAACTACGACCTGCGAGGGCCTGAGGTAGATTATTTCCATAACGTCCATCCTGCTCCTATCTGCGGTATTCCTGGTAACTGCATAGAGAACGTGCTGCTTGAGGATATTCATATCAGTTATCCAGGACGAGCAACCAAAGGTATGGCTTACGTGCCCCTGTGGCGAAAAGGCGATGTGCCTGAACAGATAGACAAATATCCGGAGTTTACCATGTTTGGCGAGTTGCCTGCGTGGGGCCTGTACTTGCGCCATATACGTCATATAACCTTAAAAGATGTGAAACTGTCGTTAGCCGACGATGACTTCCGCCCAATGATAGTAGATGATGATGTAGAATTTTTAACTTTTTCTTGGTGAATATCGAGAATTTTCCTATCTTTGCAGCGTGAAACTAAAGGTGAAATTATTTATTACTGCTATAACGCTTGCTGTATGCTTGCCGTTGCTGGCTCAGAAGAAATATACTGGAAAGTTTATCTTCACGCCACAGTGGACTGCCCACGCGCAGTTTGCTGGCTATTATGTGGCTAAGGAGAAAGGCTTTTATCAGGAAGCTGGGCTCGATGTGGATATTGTGCACCCATCGGTATCCGAAACAGCCATGCATCGCATTCAGGAGGGCGAGAGCCACGCAACAACCTTGCCGTTGTGCCTGGCTATGGAGATAATAGATAATGGTGTGCCTTTGGTTAATATCCTGCAAACATCAATGAATAATGCCACAGTCATCGTGTCGCGCAGAGGTAAGAATCCACTTACCCAGAAGGGCGCTCGTGTGGGTACTTGGCATGCCGGCTTCGGCCAAGTGGCTATGTGCATGAGTCATAAGGAGCATCTCGATTACCAGTGGATACGCTTTACGTCTAACTTCGACTTGTTTATCAAGGGTGCCATAGATGCCACGCTGGCTATGAGCTACAACGAGTATTACCAGCTGTTGCAGATGGGTTTTACCTTCACCAAGGATAACATCTACCGCTTTTGCGATCACGGATATAATATACAGGACGATGGTCTTTACATGCGCCGAGACTATTACGAAACGCATAAGGCCAAGGCCAAGAAGTTTGCCCAAGCCAGTAAGAAGGGTTGGGAGTGGGCCAGCGAGCATCCTGAAGAAACACTCGACATCGTGATGAAATATGTGCGTGAGAACCACGTAACCACCAATCGCACCTTGCAGCGCCTGATGCTGAAAGAGATACTGCGACTACAGGTGGATCGCGACTCGAAGAAACGTGAATTCCGCCTGCGCCCGGATATGGTGAAAAAAGCCAGTCAACTGATGCGGGCAAGCAAGCTGTTGAAACAAGATGTGACATATCAGCAACTAACAGACCGATAACAGTATGAAGAATCCCAGAGACTATATACGCTACTCCCTATCACGTCGCCTCAGTATTATTATTGTACTGATGGCCTCTGTATTCTTCCTGGGAGCTCTTGGATTCTTGTTTGTTGAGTCGCGTAAGGCTGTGCGCCAAGAGGCTATCAATGGTGCAGCGCAAGTGCTGGATAATACCGTACAGCGTGTAAACACACTGATGCAGCGCGTTGAGATAGCATCCGATAACTTTATGTGGCTGCCGCTTCGCCATCTGGATGCGGCCGACTCCATGTTTGTGTACTCTAAGCGCATACTGACTTGTAACCCCGACTTGAACGGTTGCTCGGTAGCTTTCGAACCCGATTATTTCCCTGAAAAAGGTCATTATTTCTCGGCCTATACCCTAAACGATAATGGTAAGTATGATACCACGCAGGAGGGTAATCCGTCGTACGAATATTTCTATATGGACTGGTATCAGGTGCCTAAACTGCTTGATGAGCCTGTGTGGATTGAGCCTTTTGCCGACTTTAACCCTGAAGATGTGTATGCCGAGGAGATTATTGCCTCGTACTGTCGCCCCATGAAGGATTCAAAGGGACGTTATGTGGGTACCCTGTCGGTCGACATCTCGATGGAGTGGGTATCGAAAACTATCTCGGAGGTAAAACCCTATCCTAATTCGTATTGCATTATGATAGGTCAGAGCGGTACTTACTTTGTACACCCCGATACAACCAAACTGCTGCGTGAGAGCATTTTTACGCCTACACTTGAACACCCTGATACAGCGCTTACCAACCTTGGTCATGCCATGCAGCGTGGCGAAACAGGTATGCGACAGCTGGTGTTTGAGGGTAAGGAGAGCTATGTGTTCTACAAGCCGCTGGGCATTACAGGTTGGAGTGTGGCTATGGTTTGTCCTGAAAGTGACATCTTTGGCGGTTACATGCGACTGTATAAGATTGTTATCGTCATCGTTATCGTGGGCTTGATACTCATGCGCCTGGCCTTCAGCCGTATGATTAAGCGCGAGCTGAAGCCACTGAACACGTTGGCACAGCAGGCCGAGACTATTGCCTCTGGACAGTTCGACAAGACGCTGCCACGCGATAACCGCATAGATGAGATAGGAAAGCTTAACCAGTCGTTTAGCGACATGCAGCACTCGTTGGTGAACTATATCGACGAGCTGAAGCGTACGACTGCTGTAAAAGCCTCTATCGAGAGCGAGCTCAAGGTAGCCAGCGACATACAGATGGGTATGATTCCACGTGTGTTCCCGCCATTCCCTGAGCGTCAGGATATCGACCTCTACGCCTCTATGACCCCTGCCAAGGTGGTAGGAGGCGACCTATACGACTATTTCCTGCAGAACGAGCGCCTTTACTTCTGTGTAGGCGATGTATCGGGCAAGGGAATTCCTGCAGCTATGTTCATGGCCATTACACGTGATTTGTTCCGTATCATAGCCCAGCAGAACCGTTCGCCTTGGGATATTGCCACGCAGATGAACAACTTCCTGGTAAAGGATAACGATCAGAGTATGTTTGTGACCATGTTTATTGGTATGGTCGACCTGCCAAAGGCTCGTCTGGAGTATTGTAACTGCGGTCATAACGTGCCTATACTGGATGGTAAGTTCCTCGAGATGGGTAGCACCAACCAGCCATTGGGCTTGTGGGAGAGCAAGGCCTTTGAGGGCGAGGTGATAGAGGATATACGCAATCGTCAGCTGTTGGTTTATACCGACGGACTGAACGAGGCTGAGAACGAAAGTCAGGAGCGCTTGGGCGATGACCGTCTGCTGGAGGTGATGGCTAATACCGAGCAGCTTACATCTGAGGAGATTATCCACCGCCTGAAAGTGGTGGTTGCCAACCATCGTGCCGGCGCCGAGCCAAACGACGACCTCACGCTGTTGTGCCTCTCAATACGCAAATAACACTTTATATACAAGTTTTTTATTATCAACCATTATTATTAAACATTTATGAAAAAGCTTTTCGTTTGCCTACTTATGGCAAGTTCGGTTGCCGCTCAGGCACAAGTTGCACGTTTTTCAGGAAAGACAGCGCTCGAAGAGATTGCTGCCGACAAGTTCTTGGCCGCTGGTAACATGACCGATTACGATCATTTACCACGTACTGCTCTCACCCCTGCACCTAAGGGTTATGAACCTTACTATTTGTCGCACTATGGACGCCATGGTGCTCGTTATCTGTTGGAAGAGAATGATTATGCCATGCCAGTACAAACCCTGCGTAAGGCAAAATATGCCGGCAAGCTTACCCCACTGGGCGATAAGGTGCTGGCTAAGCTCGACTCGATGCAGAAGACTACTAAGGACCGTTTGGGCGACCTTACAGCCACTGGTCAGCGTCAGCACCACGGTATTGCTAAGCGTATGGCTCAGAATTTCCCAGAGATATTCAAGACGCCTAATCTGCCTATCCACTCTGTATCAACCACCTCTATTCGTGCCATTATATCGATGATGGCCGAGTGTGAGGAGTTGCAGGCTGCTAACCCCAGCGCTCGCATCTTTAACGATGCCAGCAAGGCCGATATGGTGTATATGAACTATTCGCCTTCGCGTCAGGAGCGTGGTATGGGTATGTCGCAGATGAATGTGATGCGTGCCATGCAGAAGCAGCAGGCTATGAGCGACAGCTTGAAGCACCCTGAGCGCTTGATGCAGCAGCTGTTTAACGATCAGCACTGGGTATATCTGAATGTTACCACAGGCTCGCTGATGAGCAAGATTGCCGATGTGGCACTGAACATGCAGAGTCATGATGGCGACGCCAGTCTGTTGGAGCTCTTCACACCTGAGGAGTTGCGCGACTTGTGGCGTAGCAACAACCTCTACTGGTATCTGCTTTACAGCAACGCTCCACAAACAGGTGGAAAGATGCCTTGGAACCAGAAGAATCTGCTGAAGAACATTATCGAGACTGCCGACACTGTTACCCAGCCTCAGGTATCGCTCCGTTTTGGTCACGACACCGTTGTGCTGCCTCTGCTCTGTATGCTCGACATCGATGGTGCTGCTGTTCAGGTAGAGAACCTCGACGAGCTCGAGAACTCATTCCGTACCTACTATCTCATCCCCACAGCCAGCAACGTACAGATTATCTTCTATCGTCCCAAGAAGGGAAAGACTGGCGATATATTGTTAAAGGTGCTGTTTAACGAGCGTGAGGCTCATCTGCCTATGCAGACAGCCACCTGGCCCTACTACAAGTGGCAGGACGTTCGCGAGTATTATTTAGCTAAGTTGGCCGAGCAAGAGAAGAAATAAACGAGGAAACTCAAAACGAAACAACCCAATGCACTATGATGTACATTGGGTTGTTTTATTTTGTGGACCAGCCTGGGCTTGAACCAGGGACCTCCAGATTATGAGACCAATATAATGATATTTCGTGATAGTCTATAATTTGTAACTATACTGATATCCAATGAGTTACATTTTTATGATTTTCACTAAAACTCACAAAATACCCCTAACTGAAATAGTTTGTTTACGCATTGTTTACGCAGTTTTTCTTCTAAAGTTCTATAAAAATCAGTCTTTCGACGATATCTTTATCTATCTATGGTTTCTATCAATTCATCTAACCCAATTGATAGGTTCAAAATGTCATTCATATACCCCAATAGATCAAATTCATTGTCAAGGAATAAATCTTGACTACTTAATACCCATTTGCGCATTCTACCAGTTTGGTGAACTTCAGGTGTTCGGAAGGTATCATCGAGATGAGAAATGGATGCTATTAACGATTTTATGCTAGACGAATCAAGATGACCTACCATTTTTTTCCCAAATTCCTTCTTGCGACTGTCTGCTTTAATAAAGGAGTCATAATCATCAGGACATAATGCTAGCACAAGAATACCCATAAATTTATCATAAAAAGCTCTATAGCGTAGAGCTATGTCAATATTTTTATGAAGCATTTTCAACTTCTTCTTGAATAGTACAGGATTCGATAGAATATTTATGTCATCTTTCCTGTTTATAGAATTACCGTCCGGAGTAGCCCTAATTGAATCAATGAATAGAAAAGCCAATGTAATTTTCAAATCAACGAGTGCCGTGAACAAGCGCCCACCTTTTGGTAGAGTCATGCATTTGTCAAACCATGAAGGAAGAGTAATGGCATAAAATGGTATGTTGGTTTCGTCATGAACATAGTCCTCCAACAACTTGTTAAACCTAACCACTTCAGATTTATCATTTAATTTGAACTCTTGATCTTTGAAAGTATTGGCATCAATACCGAAGAACTCTCGCCTTCCTTTTTCAGCTGCAGAGGACATCACGTTGTTGTTCGTTTGTGTCTTAACGGCCTCTGTTGCCTCCGCAATTATGCTGTCTTGAGATGTATTATCCATAATTATACTATACATTACAATCTCATACTCCTTTCCTGAAATCCATCCTTATACATATTGTTCATGTTTTTATAGGGGTCTTTACTGCTGTTTTTTTTATTTACATTGTTGGATTAATTGCATCGTGAAAATGTCACCCAAAGAATAAACCCACTCTATGAATGGCACGAGTGGGTTTGTCATTTTATGAAATAGGCAGTGCCTTTATACCGTATAAATTATATCTACTCGACTCATATTTATATCTCCATGCTACGATGTTGAAATCCAACGAGTATTCAGATGATAGTTTTTTGAGTATTTTGAGGATATGCTGGTTTGATAGATTCTTTGTGCCTGTTGACATCATTTTCTTCCATGTCTCTTTAGGAATTAGCATGTCTTCGGCGAATTCATTGGCTTCTCTTTCCTCTTTGTTGTCTCTTGAATAGTCATTTTCGGATGAGATAAATACAGAGCACTGACTATCTTTTTCAAATGACATATGCTTTTGTATATGTCCTAATTCATGAAGTATATTAAAAATCAGTCGGCTCATGTCATTATATCTATGCGTTGTAATGATTGACGGATATCCCGACATTTGAAGAGACGCAGCGTCTATAGGTGTCTTTTCTAATTTCGGTATAACACTATATGCTATACCATACTTATTTAAGACTAATTGAATCCCCTTTTCTGTTATACCCCCTATATGAACAAATTTAGATATCTCTTCTGCCGCTTTTTGGGCATTCCCATATAGATACTGTTTTTCTGGCTTTATATTTCTAGACTTGATATAAGCAAGTGTAAGCCATGTTGTTTCGTTTCGTTCATCTGTTTCATGTTTCTCATTCTTTTTGAAACAGCGCTGGAGGATGAATGGTTGGGAACTTAAACTTAGAACTTTAAATCCCATTAACTCTTCTAATCTGTCCAATTTATCTTGAATAAATAGAGAAGAGTTAATACTTAGCCGTTTATACAACTCTGGTAGATTGATAATGTTTGTAAGCATTTTCTCTATGTTAAATGCTTCACGTTCCTTCTCGTCCCTTAATGCAATGTTCTTGGTATCAACCTCATACTGAGCTTGCAAATTCAACCAAAATTCTGCAGGGATGTCTAATGCAACTTCTAATTTAGCAGCTATTGCAGGAGTTATGTTTTCTCCTTTCAAGAAGCGACTTAGATTAGAAGTCTGCATGTCCATTCTAGAGGCAAGTTCTTTTTGTGACATGCCTCTTGCTTTAAGCTCATCTTTAATAATTTCTGTAGGATGTGCTACTGCAAATGGAATGTTTTTAAGATCTTTACTTGTCGCCATAGTGCTCATTAATTTCTATCAGATTAATTCTGATTCCGTTTTCAAACTCTTCGAAGACTAACCTATATTTTGAGTTATAACCAATCCGGACGCTATTTTTACCAGCTAGGTCATATTTTAACGCTTCGTAATGAAGTTGTCCATATCTTCCTAAATCTTTTGCATTGGAGACAGAACGTAAAATAAGAATGACTTTTGAAAGATCTCTTTTGAAAGATGCATTGCTGGCTAGTTTCTTATATCTCTTGTCATTGCTTTTGCCGGTTTTGATTAAAGTCTCTATAGCTTCATCCTCATATTCTATAATTAGCATGCGGTGATTCTTTATTTCGGTGCAAAGATAACGAAAAATTATCAATTATGATAACTTTTGAATGAATAACATATAATATTTAGTGTTTTTTATACTTTTGTCCTTTGTTATAGTTGATATATAGCCAAATTTTCACGTAATAAGACAGCTTTTTGATTGGTCTTGTTAGCATTGTTTCTTTTTAAATTTTCATACTCTACCCAAGTATGATAGTTAAAGATACTCAAAGGCACTCACTTTTATGCGGATAGACAGGAATAATTGAAATAAATAGAGTACCTTTGCATTGCATTAGCATCTAGAGCAGACCATGAACGTAATGTTGCTCTTCTTGTCTTGACAGGAAAGTGAGTCCGCTCGCCAGAACGTGAACTGGTATAAATACATTCCGATGAATCATAGTGCGGAGGAAGTATTAGTCGGAAGATACCTCATTCAACTTCACACAAGAGGCTCTTCAGAGGGTGAGACCGATTAGCATAAGCCCGGTTCCCATACAGCGACAGGAGATGCCAAGATTGCACAGCTGCTTTTGATTATTGCTTCGGCAATGGTCAAACGCAGCTATTTTTGTATATATACATGTACTGAAATGGTTGCAAACGCGAGAGTAAACTTTTTTATTCATTAAACTATTTCAGTCGTTATGAAATTAACAAAATCATTACCAGTCATCAAGGAGCGTAACTGTTCCGCTTCCTTGGTTCTCGATTGTCGCACACAGAGGAAGAATGCGACAGAGTTCCCATTGGCCATGCGCTTCACTATTGATCGCAAGTTCTTCTATTATGTTGTAGGTAGTACCTACACCGAAAAACAGTTCTCCGACATCTGCAACGCCACAAAGAGCGCATCCGAAAACTACCGTGAGCAGCGTATGTGGCGAGAGACCATCGTTCCCAAGTACAAAAACCTGCTTGCAGAACTCAACAAAGGAAGTTTGTTCACCTATGAGATGGTACGTGTGGCTGTCACCACAGGCAACACATCCCTTCAGGAGGAAGATGACCGTTCCTTCATGAGTATTTGGGAGAAGATTATCCACGACCTCAAAACCAATGATGGAGGAACACAGTTTACAACTGGGCAAAATTATGAATATGCCCTAAAGTCATTCCGCAAGATAATGGGGTATGATGCTATTATGGGCTTTAACATCAGTGTTGCTGAGATACAGAAGTGGAAGGATGGCATGAAGCATGGCGTGAAAGGCAAAGGCGGCAAGCTCATAGGTAAAATCAGCGACACAACGGCTGGCATCTATCTTCGTGCGTGTCGTGCCGTATGGAACACCTGTATTCGCGAAGGTTTCCTCAAAGATGTGCCTTATCCGTTCTCAAACAAAAAAGAGAAGGGACTTGTCAGCATTCCTCCAAGCGCCAAAAGGCGCAAGTGCTATCTCCGTGTCTGTCAGATGACAGAACTCTACAATCTTTTTATTTCCAAGCAATACCCAGAGCATTGGGGTGAGTCATATACTGCATCAGTGCATTTTTCGCTTGGCCTGTTTCTGGTGCAATATCTCTGCAACGGATTCAACATGGCTGATGCAGCCCGATTGAAATACGACAACTACTATTTCCAGAATGAAGGCAAGGCATTCCGTTTCAACCGTAAGAAAACGGAAAAGACCAGTGCCAACGGTTCTGAGGTCATCATTCCTATCATCGAACCTTTACAGCGCATCCTTGATGAGATAGCAGCACCACCTACACGTGACGGCTATGTGTTCCCTCAGATATTCAATGGTGCAGAAACCGAGGAAGACCGCAGGAAGAGAACGCAACAGGAGAATAAAAATGTACGGGAAAGGATGGACAATGTCTGTCATGAGGTTCTTCAATGGGACGAGTCCATCAAGCCATCTGGAACTTGGTGTCGCCACTCCTTTGCCACCAACCTTCATAACGCAGGTGTGGAAGTGGATTACATCTCAGAGAGCATGGGACATTCAACTGGTGAACATGCCATCACACATATCTATCTTGATACATATCCATTGGAGAAACAGATGGAATACAACTCCAAACTATTGGATCTGAACACGGAGCACTCCAAGCGTGAAAAACTGCTTGCAGAATTGGCAGAGCTCTCGGAGGATGACCTGTCTCAACTCCTGAGTAAACTGAAGTCGTCTAACCAATAATCTACAGAGTTATGTTTAAGTTGAATTTTTCAAAGATATTGCCAGACTTCTCGCTGAGAAAAGAGAAAACAGACCTGCTCATCCACACATGGAAGAATCAGAACAAGGCTGTCTATGCTGATTTCAAAAGAGAAATAGGCAAGGTGCCTGAAGGTGATTTCACCACATTGTATAACATGTATGCCATGATGAAGGATTGCGTTCCACCGGAAGCACAGTCCTTCTATGACTGGTTCCTTACTTTATTCACACAGAATCCATCCCAACTCCAGCGCATGATGTCTGGAAATGTTCAGTGGGCAGGCGAACACACCGAGAAGATTGCCCAGTGCATCGTCAACCGCCAGTTATGGCTAGGCATCAATCTGAAGACGGGCAAGGTGGATATCTATAAGTCATGCCAAAAGGGTTTGCTGATGGTCAAGTCTGGCACACCAGTTGAAACATGGAACCGTCTGCCACAAAACATAAAAGCCCATTTCATCGAACAGCTGGATAAACTCGCACGAAACTCCAATGGTTGTATGTTGCTCAGTAAATTGGAGCGCAAGCAGCTGTACCATGCTTTGTCTTTCTTCGCAGACATCTTCATACTCTCTCATGCCGTGTTCTTACCAAAGTTCCTGGCGAACCTATATGACAGGATTATAAACCAAGGAGACACGTTGGCCTATTGTATGTACTACTTCGTGGTGTTTGACCATGGACTTGTTCTAATGACGGAAATCCTCAATGGCGTATTGACCAAAGAAGAAGTAGATGAGAGCGGATTGACATTGGTTCACAACTGCATCCACATGCTCGTTCATCATAGCATGGAAATGAGAACTGATACCAAAGCCTCTTGGGAGAATGCAGTTGAGGATTGCCACCCTGAAATCTGGAAAGATGTCATGTTAGCTCTGCACAAGGCTAAAGGGAAGAGAGGGAAAAAGAAATCTATCCGCACGTTGGATGAAATTCTGATTGGTGACGTTGCAATTCTAAAGAAAAGGATATGCCAGTTTCTTGACGAGAATACAGATGGTATTTGTCTTGCTTATCTGCTTTGTGCCTTGATACGTGCAAGGAAGATAGAAGCGAGCATCCCCTATATGACTTTTCACCGAGCCCTTGAGCAGTTCACGGGACAACATACAGGTCATGATATTCCGCAGAAGCGATATGGTGAGCTGAAGATGTTCACACTCAACTCTTCGCCCTATGGTGACAGCTATAAGCGAGCCAAACGTATTATCGATAAATGGGCTCAAATCTTCATTGAAGTCGGTTGAGACCCCATATTTTCCTCCTGTTTAGTTAAAAGTCGGTCGGTTTTATTTCTTGCAAATAAAGCCGACCGACAACCTTTTTGTTCCATAGTACCTTTGCCGTAGAATTTGATTTCAGAGAATGTAAACGAGGCTCAAAATGCCTCAGATGTATAATTTCTAATAATAATAAATTTTATGACAACTCAATTTGACATCAAACAACTCCTCCAGAAGCCCATCGCCATGATGACGGGCGAGGAACTGACCTTTTTGCTCAACAGCAGCATGGAGGCAAAGGCAAACGAACAAACACCTGTTGTACAGAAACGTACCTACTATGGTATAGAGGGCATAGCCCAGGTGTTTGGGTGCAGTGTACCAACCGCCAATCGTATCAAGCGAAGCGGCATCATTGATGCGGCTATCACCCAGATAGGACGGAAGATTATTGTTGATGCAGACATGGCACTTGCATTGGCAAAGGAAGCAGAAGCCAACAAAGAAAAGAAAGAATAATCTATGGAACAGAATGACGAGTTTATTCGTGTTGGCACTACTTATTATAAGATAGTTGACCAGCCGTTGGTCAATGGGGAAACCGTAAAGAGACGTATTCCGTGGAGCATCGAAGCCCTACGACAGGACTACGGCAAGAACTTTATAGCCGATATACCGAAATACGATGGTTTCTGTACGGTTCCCAATCACCTGGATTATAATAGAGAGATTGGAACTTTCTACAACCTGTATGAACCAATCACACACCAACTTGAAGCAGGTCCGTTCCCTCGTATCAAATCGCTGATGGAACACATTTTCGGCGAACAGTATGAGTTAGGGATGGATTACCTGCAAATCCTTTACGAGAAGCCGACTCAGAAACTTCCAGTTCTCCTGTTGGTCTCTACGGAGCGTAATACTGGCAAGACCTCTTTTCTCAATTTCCTTAAACTGATCTTTCAGGACAATGTCACGTTCAACACGAATGAGGATTTTCGCAGCCAGTTCAATGCAGACTGGGCAGGTAAGTTACTAATCCTTGTAGATGAGGTATTGTTAAGTCGCAGGGAAGATTCCGAGCGACTGAAGAACCTGAGTACAGCTCTTACCTATAAGATGGAAGCCAAAGGAAAGGACCGAAACGAAGTTCAGTTCTTTGCCAAGTTCGTATTGTGTTCCAACAACGAGTCTTTTCCTGTCATTATTGACCCGGAGGAAATCCGCTATTGGGTTCGTAAGGTGGAGCCGTTGGAAAATGATGACCCTGATTTCCTGCGACATCTTGAAGCAGAGGTTCCTCACTTCCTGTTCCACTTGAAACACGAAAGAGTGTTGTCAACGAAAAAAGAAAGCCGAATGTGGTTCAATCCTGCGCTTATCCATACGGATGCTCTTGACAACATCATTCGCCACAACCGACCACGTGCCGAACTGGATATGGTGGAACTTTGTCTGGATGTGATGGAACGGAACAACCTGACACAATACTGTTTCTGTCCCAATGATATTCATGCACTCCTGTTGAACACGCATGTTAAGATTGAGAAGTGGCAAATTCTGAAGGTTCTGAAGGAACGCTGGCAACTGCAACCAGCTGCCAATGCCTACCGTTATACGACCTACAACATCGACTATACCAATGCCACAAACTATATGGCTGTTCAACGAACTGGTAGGTACTACACCGTCCATCGGGATTTCTTGGAACCATTGCGTTGTTGATTTGTTGATTCGATGAAGATTTATAATAAAAGATATTATATCAATAGGTTACAGACAAGTAATCGCTCAACAAAAATACAACAACTATCAACGGCAGGACAGTAGTCGAAAAGCGTTTTTATTTTTCTTTTGATTGGCAAAAAATCATTTATAACAATGACAAATATCATCATCTTAACAAACTCGTCCTCAGCAGACGAGAAGAAAAAAGCCCAATTGCGTGACCTGACACCCCACACAACATCGTTCAGAAACGGCAGGATGTTATTTGGGGGTTGGGGGAGCAAGTATAGGTTTTGTGTCCCACTAAACCACGGCTCAGAAAGCCGAAAATGCCAGATGTCTCACTTAAACGCCTCGAACACATGAATACCCCAACCCCAAACAAAGGCGGTCGTCCAAGGAAGCCCGAAAGCGAGCAGCGGCTTCATCCTGTCAAGGTCTATTTCGACGAACAAAGCTACAGGAAACTGTTGAACAAACGTAGGCGTACAGGCATGTCCCTCTCTACGTTGGTTTATGAGCTAACCGTCAACGGCTATGTCAAGGAACCCTTTACCAAAGAGGAGACATCATTGCTTCGCTCCCTTACAGGCATGTCAAACAACCTGAATCAACTGGCACACGAGGCACACATCTATCACTTCTCTCAAATGGAAGAACGTGTGCGGCATCTGGCAAATGATATCGATGAATTACTAATCCGAATAAGTGAAAGATAAACTATGATAGCAAAGATTCATACAGGAAACAACTTCGGTGGACTAGTCAACTATGCCAACGACATAGTGAAGAAGGATGCAGTTGTAGTGGCATCCTATGGAGTAAGTCTTACTTCCAATGCCGCTATCACTGCCAGTTTCAAGGCACAGGCAAAAGCCCGTTCTGGAGTCAGAAACTTCGTCGGTCATATCTCACTCAGCTTCTCGCCTAACGATAAGGAAAAGGTGAATAATGACCTGATGGCACAGATTGCCCGAGAGTATATGCGGAGGATGGGAATCGTCAACACGCAGTTCGTCGTGTTCCGTCACCAAGACCAACCACATCCTCACGTTCACATTATCTATAACCGAGTCAATAACGATGGCGATGCCATTATGGGAGATTGTAACTTCCGCAAGTCTGCCGCCATTACTAAGGCTTTGACCAGAGAGTACGGACTCACCTTTGGTAAGGGCAAGAAGAATGTTCGTCGTGAACGCTTGAAGGGCAAGGATGTCATCAAGTATCGTATCTATGATGAGGTGAACGCATCCCTGAAAAGTTGTAGCTCATGGCAAGATTTATGCAGGGTACTTTCGCCCAAGGGCATTTCACTGGATTTTGTCCGAGACAGCGATGGCAGCGTTTGCGGAGTGACCTTCACCGACAACGAAAGCAACGTCACCTTTGCAGGTGGAAAGATAGACAATTCGCTGAGCTTCGACAGCATAAATCAACTATTGGAGAAAACCAATGGCATCGGTGCAGCCGTAACAGAAATGCTGTTGCAGCCGCATGTCGTACTATCATCTGGTGGTGGGGGAGGTTCCAGTTCCAAGGACGATGACGACGAGGACAAGGATAGAGATAAGAAAAACAATTATATACCGCGTAAACGTAAAAGATAAATTATGGCAAAAAACAAACTCACTCCATTGAAGGACGAGCCCACGACCTCGTTTGATGAACTTATTTCAAAAATAGACAATCTTGCTGGGCTTATCAACCAACAGAACGGTTATCTTCGGGTAATAGCACAAAAAGATGGTTTTGACAGCGAATACAACTTTCTCAGGCATCAGTTCAATGCTACCAGTGCTATCCATGAGGCATTAGTGAAGTATCTCAAAGAGAATAAAGCAGAGATTGTAGTAGATGGTGAAGAGAATAACAAATTGGCGAAAGCGGAGGAATTGTTGAATAAATATCAAGCCCTTTTGACTGAAGCAATGGAAATCATTAAGAACCGCAATACCGCTACATCACCCGTTACGACTGTGGTCATCCATGAACCGTTACCTACAGAAACAGTTTTGAAACCACAGCAGCCTCAGTCAACAAAGGGGATGTTTGCATACCTATTCCTCCACTTGCCTTGGTATCATATCAAATGTTTCTTCACATCCTCTTATTTCAAGCACTGGCTTATCATTATCATGGTGAGTGTCTGGTTCGTCTCTGTTTTTCTGACTTGTATCATGGCTGTTGACAATGCCAGGATGCACCAGATGTTTCATACTATCCTTATTCACTCAGGAATATAAAACGAAGGGTATGCCTATGACATCAATAAAGGTAAAGTTCAGACCATCCACAGTGGATGGCAAGAAGGGAGGTCTCTATTTCCAGATTATCCATAACCGGGTAGTCCGTCAGCTGAATACTGATTATAAAGTTCTTGCTGAGGAATGGGATGCAGAGTCGGAAAGCGTTATTGTAAATGGCAACCGCTCAAACCACTTGCTTGGCATTCAGGAACGTTTGGCATGGGATGTGGCCCGTCTGGAAAAGGTTGTCCGCTCGTTGGACACGGAGCGTCATCGCTTTACGGCAGACGACGTGATTACCATGTTCCATAAACTGACCAAGGAGTCCTCCCTCTTTACCTTTATGCATGGTGTCATAGCTCAACTGAAACAGTTGGGTAAAGTACGCACGTCCGAGACCTATACTGCCACGCTTAAAAGCTTTATGGCATTCCGGGACGAGCAGGATGTTCCTCTGGACGGTATCACATCTGACATGATGCTCATGTATGAAGCCTACTTGAAAACCAGAGAGGTACGCATGAACACCATTTCGTTCTATATGCGTAACCTTCGGGCTGTCTATAATCGTGCAGTGGAGAAAGGATTGACAGCACAGCAATATCCCTTCCGTCACGTCTATACGGGAGTGGATAAGACCGTGAAACGAGCTATACCTATCAAGGCAATTAAAGCCCTGAAGGAGTTGGACTTATCCATGAAACCTTCATTGGACTTTGCACGTGACATGTTCCTATTCAGTTTCTATACCAGAGGAATGTCTTTCGTGGATATGGCATATCTCAAAAAGACAGACATAAAGAATGGCATTCTGACCTATCGCCGACGAAAGACAGGTCAGGAACTGAGTATCAAGTGGGAGAAATGTATGGCTGAAATCATTGCCAAATATCCTGAAAACAAGACAGATTTCCTTCTCCCTATCATCAAAGAGGAAGGAAATGAGCGGAGGCAATATGACAATGCTCTGCATTTAGTCAACTATCGTCTGAAAGAACTATCCACAATGCTGAAACTCCAAAGACCACTCACGATGTACGTGGCTCGTCACTCATGGGCAAGTGCAGCCAAGGCGAAGAACGTACCTTTATCTGTCATCAGCGAAGGAATGGGACACGACTCCGAGGCAACGACACAGATTTACCTCGCTTCTTTGGAAACGTCAGTAGTTGATAAAGCAAACAAGATGATCTTGGGATTGTTGTAAACAAGGATTTGTTTAGCAAATTTCTCAATCTCTTCCTAAGAGACGTAGAGAATCAAAAAGTCATTGATATTCCGCGATTTTTGAGCGTTTTGCATAGCGATTTGCTAAACAAAGTATAAAAATGATATGCAAAAAGCGTGTTT
>Ga0310696_10002678_pt1 | contig 23203 bp, 15 predicted proteins | sample AusTroGonzalo_MG_4_FD_203885 | JGI IMG/M metagenome (GOLD analysis project Ga0310696, IMG submission 203885) | Bovine rumen microbial communities from tropical cattle in Woodstock, Queensland, Australia - Gonzalo_02 (v2) (version 2) | ecosystem: Host-associated > Mammals > Digestive system >...
AAGATAGTCTTCGAGATAACGGTCGACAAGGATCTGGCGGACCATCAGTCGTTGGGCGACTGGAGCTACCTGTGCATCAGTGAGACCTCGTCGGGGGCCATGCTGTGGCTGCAGTTCGAGGAGCCTGTGGTGGAATACACCGTCCACTTCTCCAGCAGCATGGGCAACCAGCCCGCCGATGTGACCGGAACCGCCGGTACCGTTGTGCAGTTCCCGACCATAACCAATCCGCTGTATCAGATCACCGGATGGAAGATCGGCGACACGCCCGTAGCGGGTGAGGCATACACGATCTCCGCATCTGATGCCGATGCCAACAACACCATCACCCTGACGGCTGTCTGGGAGAGGATCGTTCCGAATGTGCCGGAGTATACTTCCGTGCCCAGCGGAATCATCACGATGCCTCGCGGACAGGACTTCGTGTTCCGTCTGGACCTTACCCTGAGCGTCGATCCTGGGTTCCGTCCCTTCCTGACAACGACCACCGCCAGCGATCTCAGCGGCCTTGTCGCCCACACGACCTCCGGCTACGACGGATACGACAGCAGTCTGGCGTCGATGCTGAGCGTCACCACAATAGGCAGGGACAGCGGCAGCGGGAAGATAGTCTTCGAGATAACGGTCGACAAGGATCTGGCGGACCATCAGTCGTTGGGCGACTGGAGCTACCTGTGCATCAGTGAGACCTCGTCGGGGGCCATGCTGTGGCTGCAGTTCGAGGAGCCTGAACCTACACAGGGATGATACAATGCGCAACAGAACGGATAATAAAACTCTGACATTGACCTTGGCATTTGTTGCAACCATTGCTCTTTGTGCAGTGATCTGTTCCTCCTGTCTCTCGGATGCCGATTCTCCAAAAGTATCAATCACCGACGTAATCTATGATCCTACTACCGAAATGGTCTCTTTGTCAGGATCATCGCAGATGGATTCAGTGAATGTAATCGTCAGCAGTGCAGAGTACACTTCTTCAACCGCTCATTTCGAGGTCATTAACGGTGTGTATTCCGGTAATATGCGTGTTATCGCACTTTCTCCGGGTACGTATACCGTTACGGCATTCGTGAGCGATGCGACATCTGCTCAGAGGACTTTTACAGTTTCCGACCGCATAGCTGCCACATCTGCAGTTATGGATGAGAATGCCATAACCATTACCGGAAACGAATCCAAGACTCTGTCCGTTTCCCTACAGCCAGAGGCCACGACCGATGTCATAACTGATATACAGTGGTCCTCTTCGTACAACGGTGCATACGTGTCCGTTAGAGACGGTGTTGTCTCTATTAACGCCGTATCCAAGAATGTTCAGACGGTAACCGCAACGGTAACGACCGATGCAGGCGAGACATTCATCTGTACCTGTGATGTGACCACGGCGTACGGAACAATGGAGATGTCTCCTTCAGAGATGTCTCTTTATCCGGGGGGCACAGGAGAATTTGTATTGACTCTCCCGCCAGGTTTCACCGAATCCTCATGGATATCTGGTAATCCGGATGTTGCATCTGTAGAAGGTAGCGGAAACAAAGCAACCGTTACTGCTATTGACGTCGGTCAGACGGACATAACAGTTCTGGTCGGAAACAAATTCAAAGCTACCGCTTCTGTGGATGTTATAGATAAACCAATCACTGTGGACACCTATACGTTCACTTTGAAGATGGATTACGATGCGGATATAGCAAACTATGGCGAGTCCGGATACAGTGCATCCGATCTCAGGAACGGCATTATCTTGACTGCAACCGGGACTAATGCCGGAGAGGCTCTGGAATTCGCTCTCAATCAGGCAAAAATTCCCTGTAAATTCTGGACTAAGCCTGACAATACAATCAGGTATTGGGTAGATGGGATATTCGGTCTTGGTGATGTCAAGCTCGATGGAGGGCTGTGGAAATACTGGATTCAGTACCAGGTAATCAATGGTGAGAAGTCGTATAACCAGTGGTCTCTAGGTTTTTACACAGACGGAGGCGATTTTGTTCTTCTTTACGGCGTGACTGACGAAAGCGAGCATCCTGTACGCCCTGATGAGCCTGTTATTGAGCCAGAGATCCCTGAGCAGTTCGACAACTCCGGTTCCCAGACCACAGTTGAGGTGAAAGATAACGAGGACGGTTCCACCACTGTCATCGCGGATTCCACATCCGTCATCGACGGTTCACAGACCTCCACCACCGTCACCACGAAGGAGAACGAGGACGGTTCCGTGACATCAACGAGCACGACCGACGTGACCAACGCTGACGGTACCACATCCAGCACCGAATCCACCTCGAATGTGAGGGAGGAGAACGGAAGCACCGTAACCGACACGACATCCACGACACAGTACCAGGATGCCAACGGCAACGTCACCGGATCGACCGAGGTATCATCCACCACAACCGAGACCGGCAACGAGACCGTGACCGAATCCACCGTGACGGTGAAGGATTCCGACGGCAACGTATCATCGGTGAGCAATGTCACCGAGACCTCCACCGTAACGGTAGCGCAGGACGGCACCAAGACCACGGAATCCACGGTCACCGAGACCGTTAAGGATTCCAATGGCAACACCACGAAGACCGTGGAGACATCATCCACGGTCACGGAATCCACGACAGCTGACGGTTCCAGGCAGACAGTGACCGAGACATCATCCACGGTCACCGATGCATCCGGAGCAGCAGTCAGCGTGAGCACCACCGAGACATCCACCAAACAGGCGGACGGATCGGTGATGGTCGTCAGGAAGACCGACACCACCGAGAACGGTACCAAGACCACGGACATCGCCGCCGGTTCCATATCCGGTGACGGGAACGTCCACACGACCGCTGAGAGCTCCGCAGGAGCTTCAGCGGACGTGGTCACCAAGGTGAAGACATCGGCCGACGAGAGCAGCATCGATCTCTCCAAGGACGTGGTAGATACTGCGATACAGCAGCAGACCGCGGTCACCGCTGCGATGGAGGGCGTGGAGACCACCAACACCATAGAGGTGGCCTCCAAGCAGCGTGACGTCTCCGTCTCCATAGTGAAGGAATCATTCGGAGACATGGCCGAAGCCGATGTGGACCTCAGGATCTCGTCCACTCAGGGTTCGATGACCATGGGCAAGGACATATTGTCGAATCTTTCCCAGAAGGATGATGTCACATTGTCCCTCGCAGCCGCCGACCGCTCCTCCATGACCTCTGCCCAGAGGGAGAGCATCGAATCCGGTTCCACCACCGTCAGCCTCAAGGCGATGGCAGGCGGCGAGAGCATCGGCGACGAGCTCGGAGGGAAGGTAACGGTCTCGGTCAAGCATATCGCAGCCGAAGGCAAGAAAGCCGTCGCATACTACGTGGACGATAATGGTAAGATGACGAAGGTCGCCGACCAGGCCTACGATGCCGAGAAGGGGGAGATGACCATGGTCCTCGACCACTTCTCAATCTACACCATCGTGGACGAGGATCCTGTCGAGGAGAAGGAACTACCTGTAACGGTTCTCGTCTGCCTCGGTATGATCGTCATCCTCAGCCTGGCCATCATGCTGCCCCAGGTCTTCGGAAGGAAGAACTAAACGTGTTAATCAGAGCCCGCCCGGGAGGGCGGGCAATATCTATATCAACAATCAATTCTCACAGAGCCAATCTATCACATTGATGACCTCTATCCCTTCATACGAACCTAATCCCAGGCGGTCGGTCGTCAGAACTATCTTGCGATAGTTATCGGGGACCTTTTTGAGAGGATTGATCTCCCTGGTCTTCGTCTCTTCGGCGAGCATGGACTGTGTGACCTGATAGTACAGAATCTCATCACCTTTCTTCGCGGTGAAATCAATCTCCGAATCCTTGTAGCTGCCCACGGAGACCTTATAACCTCTTCTCATCAATTCGAAGAATACGGCATTCTCCAGAGGTCTGCTCAGATCTGCCAGGTCTCCAGGATTCAGCAATAGATATCTCATTCCGAGATCTGTCGCATAGTATTTTCCCTTGGATGACAGGTACTTCTTTCCAACGATGTCGTATTTGTCAGCATGGTAGAATAGATGGGCAGAGACGATCTCATCCATGTACTTGTACACATCATCTTTCGGAATGTCCAGTGCTTCCGATATCCTGTCGGGATTGGTCACGTTGCCGATGTTCGAGTAGAGGAATCTGCATATTGCAGTCAGTCTTCTTGGGTTCCCTGAGATGCGTGTTAGGATATCCTTCATCAGTACGGTATTGAATACACCTTCGGATTGATACATACAGATATTCTCTCCCTTGTCGGGATCTATCATCGGGAGTCCGCCGTAGGTCAGGTATTCTCCGAGTCTGCTCCCTTTGTCGCCCGGGTGCAGTTCCAGGTATTCGCGGAAGGAGAGCGGGAGTATATCGATCTCGATGTATCTTCCGGACAGTTTCGTGGACAGTTCGGACGACAGCATCTTGGAATTGGAGCCCGTGATGTATACATCGCAATCCTTCCTGGCAACCAGCATCGCCACCAGCCTCTCCCACCCATTCACATCTTGGATCTCATCGATAAGGATGTAATGCATGCCCTCTGTCCCCAAGGTGGGGTCTATCTGGGTCTGCAACCATTCCAGATCGGGTTCTTCTACCTGCAGATCAAGATTGATATGGCAGATGTTCGCTTCATCTATGCCTTCAGAACGGAGACGATCGACATACTGTTCTAATACAGTAGTCTTTCCGGTACGCCTCATCCCGGTGAGAACCTTTACGGTGCTGGACAGATCTTTAGACGAGGAGAGGATGTCCAGGTAATCCGTTCTAATGATATTCATATTCATGTGAATGTATTTCAATTATTAAAAAATTCTGAAAAATTAGAATTAATACTGAATATCGATAATTATTTCTGAATAACCAGAATAATTTATCTCATCAATATAAAGCGCGACTGAGGGTCAACCTCTTTTATAGCGGATGAAGAAGAGCAATCCTATGGCCGCCAGAGCAATCACCGGTATGATAACAAACAGGATATCGAATGATTTCTTATTCAGATCATCTTTGACCGTAACATCCGCCTGTGAACTATTCCAGGATTCATAATTGTCCTTGGAACAGTGTATCGTAACGGGGTCATTGAGGAACACCGTGTCATCCAATACGGGACACGGTCCATATGCGTAGATGTCCGACAGTCCGGTGCAGTCCGCAAAGCAGTACTTGCCCAGTGATTTCACCGTGGACGGGAGGTCGAACGACCTCAGCGACGTGCAGTACCTGAATGCACCTCCGCCTACCGATTCCACCCTACCGAGATACAGTCCCTTCAGAGAGGAACAGTTCCTGAAGGCATCGTCATCTATAGTTCTCACCGAATCAGGGATCCTCATGGATTCCAACGATGTACAGTTGTAGAATGCTGACTGTCCTATCTCATCCGGTTCGCATTCCATTTTTACAGTCTTCAGAGCGGTGCAGTATCCGAACGCTCTGACTGGTATTTTCCTGAGGCCCGAGCCTATTGCTAGGTTCTCGGCAGAGGAACAGATATAGAATGCACCGTCCCCGAGGAAAGTCGTACTGTCCGGTATCCTGATCTCAGGCAGACCGTGGCAGTCGCGGAAGCTTTCGAATCCTATGTAGACCAAGGATTCGGGCAATGATAGCGAATCTATCTTATCCGCATATCTGAAGGCCTCATCGTGGATGTTCAGTACACTGTCCGGAATACTCACATCGGCAAGGTCGCAGTAATAGAATGCACGTTCGCGGATGTCGGCGATCCCGCTGCATATCTCCACCGCCGTTATGTCGGTACGGCGCGAGACCTCGCCGCTGGGCTGCATGGTGCCCGCGAACGCATACGGCGCAACGGATGTGACGCTCTTCGATTCTATCGCGGACTCTATCCTTATCCTCCCGTCCGTGGGGGTGCCGCCCATGGCCATCCATCCGTCGGGATATTCTGCATAGGTTATCCCGTTGACGATCTCCGTCTCGGTCTCCACGCACGGGGCGCCCCAGCCGTCCTTGCCCGGAAGATAATGCATCGTCACATCACCGAATGCCCCGTCCATTGAGGGACGGTCACCCAGGAAGTACACGTCCGTCAGCGACGGACAGCCTGTGAAAGCATCTGCTTCGATGGTCATGACGTTCACGGGGATGATTGCCGCCGTCATGGGACAGCCGCTGAACGCACCCGAGGATATGATCCTTACATCATATCCTTCCAATACCGTCGGTATGTGCATTATCTCAACGGAGGACGTGACGGAGATTATCTCGCAATAGTAATCGGGATGCCCGGAACCGTATGTGCTGTGGGAATATACGGAACCGTCCGGGACGGTCTCCGTCGCATCCGCGACCCCGTCATCGCATACGGTTAACAGGATCGTCACCGAGAGGATGACGATCAGAACGGATGACAGCGCGATTGTTCTCATATCAATGCCAGGCCGATGCCCGCAGCGGCGATCGTCGATACCGTGCTGTCATCGGATCCTGCGATTATGAGCGCATCTCCTTCCTCGATGCCGACGGAACGAATCTTCGCCGCGAATTCCGGGTCTTCGGAATCCACATTGTAATCATTCGGGAAAATTATTTTGCCGTCCCTCATCACGAACACGGATGCACCGTCCGAACCCAGCCTTATCCCCGTGTCCCTCTGGGCCATACCGTCGTTTATCCTGTCTGCGGCGCCTTTCACGAGTATCCCCTGCTGGCAGTCCCCCTTCACGTACTTGGGATTGCTGATGTTCACGAACCTCAGCGGTATGGATTCCACCGTCTCCCTTCCCAGCGGGGTGAGTGACACGCCCTTGCGCTGTATCACGATCTGTTTCCAGCCTTCCATGGTGTTCAGGATGTTGCGTGTGCTGCCCTCTCCGAGACCGAGCTCCTCGGCCAGATCGCCGCGGCTGATGACGCCTTCCCTGTGGATTATGCTCAATGCGGTGAAGATGTGGGCGTCCGAATACCTTGCGACAGGCCCTTTCCTCGCACCTTCCTGGGACAGTTTCATGCCTTACCGGCCCCCGCATCGATATATGGGGCGATGGTCTCGAACACGAGCCCCAGCGGGATGTCGAGATCCATCGCGATCTTCACCGGCTTATCCCGGTTGAAATAGCGCATGAGTATGTCCGCTTCCATCGGCGTAGCACCGATCTTCTTCAGATAGACGTATTTCGAGTAATCGTCCGTCTGTTTCTTCAGGTCGTTGACCTCCTCCTCGGTAACCTCGCGCTTGACGTCCTCCTTCTGTTTGACCATGAAGATTGAATCCTTCGACACGGGACCGCAATGCGGACACACGACCTTCTCGGAATGCCAATCCATCCTGTTCTCCCAGACGGTGCCGCAGGTTCTGCATTTGACCTTCAGCATCAATGTGTCATAGGTCCTGGATTTGCATTGGGGGCACATCTCCGGCCTCTCGCGGTTGGTTTTCCATCTGTAACCGCATCTCGCACAGACGATGTTCCTGGCGTACGGACTGTTCCATATGGTCGAACGGCAGGACGGACAGGATTTCGGTTCGGGAGACGTTTCGCGGATCTTCCAGAAATGGCCGCAGATCTTGCAGATGTGGTTGTTCCCGACCGCATCGGGTGACTGGACGGGAGAGGTGCCCTCCTTCATCCTGTTCGTTATGCGTACCAGACGCGCCATTCCCATCTGATACTCGGACTCATCCATCATGTCACCTCTGAGTTGGACTATATCTCCATATCCGTCAATCCCTTTAACTAACTTATTTGGAAAATCTTGATAATGAGTAGGTAATCACGGGTAAAAATGCGGTTGAATGTAAAATCTTGACGATTGGTAGGTGAACAATGACGAATATACCGTAGGTCATCCGAAGGGTGCAGACGATCAATCGTCCATGGATTCGTACATGGCTATTGGGTCCTCCGTGAATATGGAATCGTTGACCACTATACCCTTATCGTCATACGCCTTCATTATCAGGTCGAATTCCCTCCTGATGTCCTTCAAGGGTCTGGACAGACGTATGGATATGACCTCCGGACAGAATCCGGAGAAATGCAGCGCAAGGATCTCCGCCATGGAGTCGTTCAGACCGAGACGCATCTTGAAGTACGGTATGTTGGCCCTGTAGTCGTCCCTGTGTGCGTACATGTATTCCGCAAGCTCCTTCCAGAACGTGTCGTGTCTGGGATCCGAGATCCTCGATATCAGTGCAGAGAGATTGATGTTGCTTCGTGAAAGCAGATGCTCCAGCGCCATGGCGTTCTCCGGATGGTCGTCCTTCCAGAGATAGACGCATCCGAAGCTGTATAAGTCTGTATAAGTAAGTTTGAACTCCCCGGATTCCCAGAGGGTGACGGATCCCTTCAGGGCCTCTTTGGAGGTCCTGCTCACCGGCAACCCGCATTTGGGGCACATCGGAGTCTCGGTCGAAGCTGAAGTCCAATCAGTGTGGCAGAACGAACAGTGATACGATGTGACCGAAGATTCCCTGTATTCCTCGGAGCAGTTCGGACAGCGCCTGTTCTTCTTCTGGGGAACGTATGCCGCCCCGCATCTCCCGCAGATCTTGATGCTCGGGGTCTCGTTCCACTTCGGCGATTTGCATGAGGGGCACACCTTGATCCCCTCGGAACCCTGGGGATTGTTGGTCATCCATTTGTGCCCGCATCTCTTGCACTGTAGCTTGAATGTGAGTTCGTTCCATTTGGTGGAGAAGCAGTTGGGACACTTCTTCGGATTGTCCACCTTGTTCCTCCATACGAATCCGCACCTCTTGCAGAGGAACTGGTTCATCTTCTTTTCGTTCCACTCGTGGGAATCGCACCTCGGACATCTTTCCGGGGTCTTATCGGTACGCGGCAGCCATTCGTGATCGCACTGGTTGCAGTGGCACACCCTCGAATCGGAGAACATGCTGAACGCGTGACCGCATTCCGGGCACTTGTCATCTATGGATTCCAATATCCAGGTGTGGCCGCAGTAGGTGCACTTGTGCTCCCTTCTCACTGGCACATCGTAACGGGAGGATCTGCATCGGGGACATGTCCTGGGACGCTTGTCGTTACGGACGGTCCAGAAATGGCCGCACATGTAACAGTATAGTTTCCTTCCGTTCCAGGATTCCTTCTCGGTCATGATAACCTATCGTAGTTGGATTATGCATCCTATCTATAAAATCAGGCGGTCATGTCTGCTGAGTGCGATCATCATTGGAACGGTCTTTCTTAAAACCGTCACATTATTATATCAAAATCGAACACATTATCATCGGTTCTTGGGTTCTTTTTTCGACGATTCCCCTAAAAATAAGAAAAATGCCGATAATCTGACTTGTCGAAAGTACAAAAATCTTCCACAGTCCTCGGTATGGTGACCTCAATCAGTTTCTTACAGTTAAGGAAAGCTTCCTTTTTGATCTGAGTAACGCTGTATTTTTTCCATCGATGATGACTTCCGATGGAATTGTAATCTTTCCAGAACAGTCTGGATGAACTGATTCAATGGAACAATAACCCATGAAAACATCCACCATTGCGTCATAACCGCATATCTTAACTCCACATTTGGCCATATTGAGATTATCGACTTGGTGGGTAATAACTGTTGTTTGAGTAGGGCAACCTCGACCTTTGCCCTACCTTTATTAATCATCAATATCTCCTATAATCGCAGAAACGACGCAGCTAAACATCTTCCTGGAAGTGCATAGCTATGTCGTTATTCAGAAGAAAGAAAAAAGCGAACGATGAGATCTTCATCGCATCGTTCAACAGAAGCAACGCGACCGTCACCGATTCCGAGCTCACCGAAGTATTCTCAGAGGTCGGATCGAGATACGGATACGCCGATGTGAAAGCGAAGTTCAAGGCTCTCAAGGATTTCAAGGTCCAGTGGCAGCGCTCGTACAAATGGGCTGAATTCACTGTTTCAGACTACATGGACAGAAACCCCGTCCCCGAGATAGTGCTGGAGCACGGGGCCACCACCATTTCCCATCATTCTCATTTCTTTATTGATTATACCAAAATCCAATCTTTTGCCCCGTTTTCTGCAGTTTTACGCCCTTTCCGAGGACCGTTCTTCCGATGATCTAACAGTTGTTTGAAACAGCCGATTTTTAATGAATGATGGGCTCAATGAAAAAATTAAGGGCGTTATGTGATACACTGGATGGCCGTTTTTCTTGGGTGTTTGAGATGAAAAATCGCTTCAGTATTGAACATAAAAGAGAAACACCCAAAAAAATCATTGAACACAACAAATACGGAAAAACTGCCCAATCTTTATAAACTCACAGTCGTTTTTACCAAATGTCGGGGAAAGTGAATGTATCACAAACCCTATAATACAACAAGAAAGTGATCGAATGGGAGGCAAAAAATTGCGTCCCGACCCAGAAGTGTTTCTTGTGTTCAAATCACAATGGGACCACCACTCACTTTCTTGGTTGTTTTATGTTTCTGGTGTAAGTAGCTGACAAGCGATGTTTTTTCTACTATCTTCGCACATTAAGGGAGCATGAGGGGTAGATTCGCCGCGGTTGCATTGGTCATTGTGATGCTCGCGATTTGTTTCGTACCTGTTTGTTCGGATGATTCCGATGCAGTGGCCAGTGATGAGTACAAGATCTCGATGCCCGGTTGGAGCGGTACGAAAGGCAGGAACCCGGTCACCCTCGAGAATGGCGGATCCCATACCTTCACGATATACATACAGAATCTGAGCAGTAGCGTCCTGGATGTTGCATTCAACACAGTGGCCCCCGGTAAAATGATACACGGGGACAATCTTACCAACTTGACCTTGGCACCGGCCGGGGATAAGAGCGGAAACGATCTGCTGAAGCAGGAATATACTTTGGCGGCGGCCGATGTTATGCCGTCCATTGATAATTTCCCCGTTAATCTGGTTATCAGAATCACGGATCTGACCGATGATACATACACCTTGGAAACGATCGAATTCGATGTATCCGTCGCATCCAGTTACGACATCTCAGTAAGCCAGAACAAGTTCCTGGGAATCTTCGACAACAATCTCCCGGCACCGTTCAACACACCAATCGTACCCTTCCTGGTGACGCTCCTGGTCTACATCGTAGCAGCCCTGGTGATAATGAAGGTCCTGATCATCATAGCAACCAGGTTCATGAAGGATAATTCGTCCGATCGTGAACGCAAGGTGATGAGGATGACCATAAGGTCCGGCGTATTCTTCGCCGCAGCGGCGCTGTTCGTGGACGTCGGCATCAGGATAATCGGTACGGAGCTCGGTATCTATCACACCGTCCACAACATCATGCTGACCATTATCACTGTCATGGTGGCGCTGATCATCTGGCAGATATATTCCGTGATCATCGATTACCTGCTCTGGAAGTTGGGACAGGAGGAGGAATCTTTCATCGACCCCACCCTTCTTCCGATATTCTCGGTCGTCGGTAAGATCGTTCTTTGCGTTGGCAGCGTAGCCTTCATCCTGCACATCTACGGGATGGATCTCTCGGGCATCTTGCTCAGCGCCGGAATAGTGACTTTGGGAATCTCATTGGGAGCACAGAGCGTGCTGTCGCAGTTCTTCAGCGGTATCGTGCTGTTGCTGACAAGGCCGTTCAACAGAGGCGAATATGTGGAGATGAACGGCCGTACGTTCATCGTCAAGAGGGTCAAGTTGATGTATACCGAATTCTACGGAGTGGAGAAGGACCGTGTCGTCACGATGCCTAACAACGCCGTCGTAGCATCCACCATAATCAACATGAGCAAGTACGACAAGGCATACAGGATGTACATCGATTTCGAGATACCTGCCAGCCTGGACGTGAAGAAGGTGGAGGAATTCCTTCTCCAGCTGGCGGAAGAGAGCGTATATGTCATGCATGACGATGCCAAGTACAGGAGGCCCCGCGTCAAGTTCATGGACTTCAAAGGTCAGAGCGTACAGTTGAGGCTGGATGCGACCATCAGGAACTTCGAGGACCTGCCCGAGATACAGTCCGAGATGAAGAGGGGACTGTTCGTCAAGCTGGCAGAGGCCGGTATGGAGGCATCCTACAGCAAGCTGAAGGTATCCGTCAAGGACAAGCCTGATGTGCAGGAAGCATCCGAAGCTCCCAAATCCGCACCGTCCGAATGATGCGATCGTTGTCGGTAATAGCTGCAATCACCGATTGTTTTATCTAATCGCACTCGGTCTTAGTGGTAAGGAGATGAAATGACGGCCTCGTGAGAGGCCGGATCCTTAAGGCGGATCAGACCCGATGCACCTCTACGGTACATCGATGACGATCACGACCTTGTCGATCACGATCGTCAGACGGAACACATGGCTCCGACGTTCGATGAAAACATCGATATTTTCACCTCCTGCCGGGATGGTCCCGTGCACGCCGGTGGGTGATAAGCTCGGCATGCACGAGCTGCCCGTTTCCGGCATTTCTACACACATTCAGATTGTGATTAAAAGCGGCCATTACAGTTAATCATTAACGTTCTCAGACAATAATTCGGCAAAGTAGACAGTCGAATCAAAGATCGGACGTCACATCATCCTCAGCAGGTCTGATCAAAAGGAAAGCCCTCAGGTAGATGATCGTCAGGATGACCGTGAAGACGGCACCTATGATCAGGGAGACGTTGTAGTCAAGCCTGAGTCCCTTGTCCCAATGGAGTATGAACGAGGAGACGACCATGGTCATGAATATGGCAGGTATTCCCGTGATCAGTGAGTACACTTTCTTCTTTGCGATCTTCATTATGAACACGGTGCATGTCCACAGCGTTATGCATGCCAGTGTCTGGTTGAACCAGGACATGTAGTACCACAGCGACTGGAAATCGAGAAGACAGAGCAGCACCACTATGCCGATGGCCACCAAGGTGATCGCAACGGAATTCTTCATGTTCTTGGAATTCCACCCTCTGTCATCCTGGACGATCAGCCTGAGGGATCTTACCGCCGTATCCCCCGTGGTAATGGGACAGACGATCACACCTATTATGGCAAGAACTCCTCCGACGGGCCCGGCAAGCGTTGTCGATATATCATAGACCACACCGGATGCACCTGATGCGGCAAGGGCATTGGACAGTGAGAGGGTGTCGGGGTAGAATGTAAGTCCCGCGGTGACCCATATGAGAGCGATGAAGCCTTCGACGATCATTGCGCCGTAGAACACGACATGTCCGTCCTTCTCATCCTTGATGCATCTTGCCATCAGAGTGGACTGGGTAGCGTGGAATCCCGATACCGCGCCGCATGCGATGGTTATGCACATGTCGGGGAAGATCGGTTCTCCCTGGGGGTGCAGGTTCTCGAACGTCATCGTCGGGAACTCGTATCCGCCGGTCACGAGTCCCGCTATGATGACAATAGCCATAACGATGAGCAGGACACCGAACACGGGATACACCTTTCCGATCAGTTTGTCGATGGGTAGGAGTGCCGAGACGAGGAAGTATGCCGAGATGACCACCAGCCAGACTCCCATCGGTATGTCCGTCAGGAACACCAGGAGGTCGCAGGCGCTCTTTGCCATCATGGCTGTGGCCAGTATCAATACGCCTAAGAGGAACGCCAGCACAAGGTATCTGGACCTTGCGCCCAGGTATTTGGGTGCGAGTTTTGTTATAGACACCCCGTTGTTGCGGACGGATATCATCCCGGAAAAGTAGTCGTGGACAGCACCTCCGAGGATGCAGCCGAAGATCACCCACAGATACGCGACCGGACCCCACTTGGCACCCATCAGCGCACCGAATATGGGCCCGGTGCCTGCGATGTTGAGCAGTTCGATCATGTGGTTCTTCCACGTGGGCATCGGGACGTAGTCCACTCCGTCTTCAAGAGCGTAAGCGGGCGTGGTTTTCTTGAAAGGTTTTATGATCTTCTCCGCCAGCTTGCCGTAGAAAAGGAAGCCCAGCAGCAGGGCGACCAGCCCGAAAATGAAGATCATCATGATAATCCGTCAATCCTGATTTTCTATAAAAACAGAACCCATTTCCCATTGGGTTGTATTGAATAATGTAAAAAGGAATGGAAGGGGGAAAACCCCCTTCACGGTTTCATCTGGCCAGCTGCTTGATCCACTTCTTCTCTTTCATTGAGATCTTGCCGTCGACGGCGCAGACCATCAGGCACAGACCGATGACCTCTGCCTGGAGGTCGAGTGAGATCATTCCGAGGACATTGACCATATCGTCGACTGCCTTCTTGTACTCCCTGGGCTTGTCGAGTCCTGCGTTCTTGAAGACCTCGACAGCATCCTCGTAGGTGATCTGCTTCTGGTAGACCTTCTCGATTGCGGGCTTGATGAGCAGGTACTCCTCCTCTGCGAGCTTTCCGTCTGCTGCGATGGAGCACAGGATGAAGTGCAGGAAGAGCTGCATTCCGTCAAGGGCATCGTTGGTTATGGCGCTGAGTGCCGCGATGACGTTGGCTGATTTTGCTGCGAAAATCTCCGCGAAGAGCTGGGGATCCATCTCCTCGATTTCCTTGCATAGTTTGTCGAATTCAAACATACTAAACAATAGTGATTATTCACTTTTTATACTGTCGGTGGAATTGTCATTGTATAATCGCTGATGATCTTCGTGAGTCTGCGTACGGTGCCGTCTAGATCATCCACGGCAACGCCCATGAGCGCACCCATGTAAGCTACGAGGTAATGCAGCATCTTGTCGCAGTCATAAGTCCCTCCGTTGGCGTAATGCCCGCAGACGTTGCCGATTGCACCGAGGAAGGTGATCATCTTCATCTCTGCATCTTCGATATCGGAGAACTCTATGCCGAACTTCTTGAGATATTTGGAGTACCACTCGATGTTAACCTGTACGTATTTGTCAACGGCAGCCCATATCTTATGGACCTCATATATCAGGCTGGCACTTTTGATGTCACGGCTTGAGAGGGAGATCTCCAAGGCACTTGGGATAACGGCGGCGATGAGTGGATTCTTCTCCTTCTCCAAGACTATCTCGCATTTGTCGAGAGTATCCTGCAGAGCATCCGTTATGATGTTCAACAGGATTTCTTCCTTGCTCTTGAAGCGGTTGTAAAGGCTTCCGTTGAGGATGCCTGTCTTCTTCACTATGTCCCTGGTCGTGGTGTTCTGGTAACCTTTCTCGTAGAACAGTTCCGCAGAGGCCTCCATTATGGTCTTGCGGGAGATCTCACGTTTCTCGTCTAGCGTGAGATGCTGTTTTTCCGGGGACATATCTGAATTATGGTTCTGGCGTTATATAATTTGAGCGGTGTTCAAAAATTGAATAAGCAGATGGACCACGATTGTTGCCGTCAGTAATAGATGGATTATACATCCAATTTAATAAGAGCAAGGCAATTCTGAATCATGGTCAAGATAGGCTGCATCGGCATCGGTTCACACAGCGGTTTCGTCATCGAATCACCGGCTGAGGAACTCCGCAAGGAGGGATACGATATCGAATTGGTGCTTGGGGATTCCGTCACGATGGATGAGGAGATCGATAAGCTGCAGGACTATCTCGACAGGGTAGCCGACTGTGATTTCATCTTCGTCAATGCTCACGGCGATGTTTCGTATTTCAGACACTGGTCGAACCTGAAGAAGGTCATAGACAAGCATCATATCTCCACCCTTGTAAGCGGCGTGGAAGATTCCTTCGCGGTATTGTATCGCGACCTCTTCCTCCAGTCCCAAGAGGATTATTCCCTGCTGTACAAGCTGCTGAGCATCGGCGGTGACGAGAACATAAAATCCTCGCTGATATGGGTGCTCAAGACCATCGGCGGCATCGATATAGAGGTGCCCGAACCGGTAATGCCTTTGGCCCAGGGTGTTTATGTGCCAGACAAAGGTATATGCACTCTAGATGAGGGGATTCCCGATGTAGGAAGATCGGGAAAGCCCGTGATCATGATAATGTTCGTCAATGCGTATTGCCTCAGGCACAATACGGCACCGATCGACATGCTGTGGAAGATGGTAAGGGACATCGGCGCAGAACCGTTGGCGATATTCCTCAAGTCCTATGAGAACGAACTCACCGGATCCTTAGGCATCTCGCGCATCGTCGATGAATATCTTGTCCGTGACGGCAGGCCGATTGTGGACGCGGTGATAAACACGATGGGATTCTCCATCACGCTCGTCGCCAAGCCGGGGACAGGTGAACAGATTGCGGATGACAACTTCTTCGAGAGACTGAACGTCCCCGTCATCCAGGCAGTCAATCTGTACGGCAGCATAAAGGATTGGAAGGACAGTCCGTTCGGGCTAACCCCTGCCGATCTGATCATGGGCGTGGTCGACCCCGAGTATGACGGACAGATAGATTCCGTTCCCTACAGCGGTAACGAGAAACAGGAATCCGGGGACTACAAGCAGGTGCCCATCGAGGACCGTTGTTCCGCCATAGTCGAGATGGCATACCGCTGGGCTATGCTCAGATACATTCCCAACAAGGATAAGAAGGTCGCCATCCTCATCTACATGTATCCTCCGCGCCAGGATCTGGCAGGAGGGGGATACGGACTCGACACGCTGCAGAGCGTCTCCGATATGCTGAGGTGGTTCAGGGATGATGGATACACTCTGGACTGGATGCCCGAGGACGGGAAGGAACTTGTGAACCGTCTTCTCGAAGGTGTCACCAACGATGACAACTGGAAATCAGACAAGCAGCTGAGGGATGTGGCCGTGGACATGGTCACGAAGGAACAGTACGACCGCTGGTTCTCTCAGATAGCGGAATCCGCACAGAAGAGATTTATAGAGGCATGGGGAGACCCTCCCGGAGACCTCCATACACTGGATGGGAAACAGCTTTTGCCAGGAATAATGAACGGCAACGTGTTCATCGGATTCCAGCCGGACCGCGGAAAATGCACGACGGAATCGATACACGATCCCTGGACGGCACCTCCTCATCAATATCTCGGTTTCTACAGATGGCTTAAGGAGGTCTGGGGCGCCGATGCGGTCGTGCATATAGGCACGCACGGAACTCTGGAGTGGCTTCCGGGAAAGAGTGCAGGACTGTCAGAGGAATGCGACCCGGATATCATCCTGGGTAAACTGCCTAACATCAACCCGTACATCATAGACAACCCCGGCGAGGGGATGCAGTCCAAGCGCAGGCAGTATGCCGTCACAACAACCCACATGATACCTTCTATGGCTCGCTCCGGCGGATATGATGAGATCAACAGTCTGGAGAATTATGTCCAGTCATATCTGAAGGCAAAGGATTACGGACAGAAAGAGAAACTGCCATCGATAATGGAGAAGGTCATCGAACAGTGCGTGAAGATGAACATGATGTCCGATCTGGGTCTTGATGCCGACTGTTCCGTTGAGAACATGGATTCCAAGATCGATCATCTCTACGATTACATACTGGAACTCAAGGATGCGCTGATCAAGGACGGACTGCATATACTGGGCGATGTGCCCGAGAACGAACGCATGGACGAGATGATCTATTCGCTCGTGAGATATCCGAACGGTGCCGTCCCATCGCTGCGCGAGGCCGTGGGGCACGTATACAACCAGGAAGTCGAAGAATTACTGAGGGATCCTTCTGGAATGCTCTCCGACGGTACTCTGAAGGGAGAGATGATCGACAGGATCGATTCGGAGATGTTCTCCATAATAGAGAGGTCGCGTGAGGCCGATTTTGATCTTGACAAGACAAAGGCGTTCGTCTCGGAGATGTATCCTGGAGAACATGAGGATCTTTACGAAGCGATTGAGTTCATGTGCGGTTTCCTGATCGATGCGGTCCGCAGGATGGGCGACGAGTTGGGCAATGTGATGAATGCGCTCAATGGAAGATTCATCCCGCCGGGTCCGTCCGGATGCCCCGGGCGCGGACGCGCTCAGATCCTGCCTACCGGGCGCAACTTCTATTCCATCGACCCCGACGGTGTCCCCTGGAACACCAGCTGGGAGATAGGTTCCAAGATGGCCGAACAGATGGTCCAGAGATACCTGGATGAGAACGGCGCCTACCCCAAGACAGTCGGAGTGATCCTGTGGGCCACTGACACCATGAAGACCGGAGGCGACGATGTCGCATATATCCTGAAACTGATGGGTCTGCGCCCTATATGGGCTGAGTACGGCGGGCGCGTGAAGGATCTAGAGATCATACCTCTCGAAGAGCTGGGCAGACCCCGTATAGATGTGACATTGCGTATAAGCGGTCTGTTCCGTGACACGTTCCCCAACATATCCAATATGATCGATATCGGAGTCCAGAGGATCGCGGAACTGGATGAGGATGATGACGTCAATTATCTGGCCGCCAACGTCAGGAAGGACATCGTCGATGCGATAGCCGAAGGAATACCCGTGGATCAGGCAAAGCGTATGGCAACATTCCGTATCTTCGGAGATGCCCCCGGCCAGTACGGATGCGGGATAAGCGATGCTATCGAGACAGGCAACTGGAAGACAGTCGATGATCTGGGCGACATCTACGTGAAGCATGGGTGCTACGTCTACGGCAAAGGTCTCAAGGGAGAGGCATATCCGGAGATGTTCCGTAAGAGACTGAAGGTCATGGACGTGACCGTGAAGAACCACAATACCCGTGCCGTCGACATGCTGGATATGGACGATGACTTCGATATGCTGGGCGGATTCAACGCCGCGGTCACTTCTGTACGCGGTGAGAAACCTGTGTCGTTCATGGGCGATTCATCAGATACCCAGTTCCTGAAGCTCAGAACCACCGAGGAGGAGTGCCGTTTCGTATTCCGCAGCAAGATCGACAATCCCAAATGGCTCAACGGTCTGAAGCAGCATGGCTTCGCGGGAGCCAAGGAATTATCGAAGCTGTTCGATTACACGATGGGATGGTCTGGCACATCCGATATCATAGAGGAATGGATGTATGACGATCTCGCAGAGAGGTTCGTTCTGGATGAGGAGACCCGTGAGTGGATCAAGGACGAGAATCCCTACGCAATGATGGCGATGCTTGCCCGTCTCCAGGAGGCCATGAACAGGGATCTCTGGCATCCGGATGAAGAGATGAAGGAAAGACTGAAGGATATCTACCTCGAGTTCGAGGAGAGGATCGAGGAGATCACCGACAGGTGACCTCCTCAGCGAGTGTTCAATACCTTCTCCACTATCCTGCGGCACCCTTCCAGTCCCATGATGGATTTGGGCGCGATATCGAAATAGTCCTTGCTGGGGATCGATATATCGAAGATGGTGGTACACATCTCCTTCTGCAGAAGATATTCGCACATGCCTCCGGGCCCGAAAGCGATCTCCGCGAACTCCGAACCGAATTCCTTTCCTAGTGAACCAATGGTGCCGGTCCTTTCCAGCAGTTCTCTGAGCTGTTCTTCGTAAACCTCATCATTCTCGTTCAATTCTATCGTTGCCGGTGCTATGCGGGCAGTCTTCATCAGGAATCTGGTGAGAGGCAATGCCACCGATGGCTCCGACAGTATCGAAAAGGTGTAGAAATTGGCTGATTCGCCTATGCTGAGGGCAGCGTTGATGCAGCGGAACACATCTTTCTCTTCCTCTTCGATCATCTTCATGGCAGGATCGGGATCGCATCCTGTGACCTTGGCTATCTCTTCTATCCAAGCGCGGATGGCATCATAGCCTATCGGAGCACCTAAGGGTCCGCGGACCAAAGGTATCCCGAGCTCTTCTTCGTAGTATCTTCCGGATTCGGCGAAGTATTCGGGGCATATGCAGACATTTGCAACGGCTTCCGAGGACATCCTCATCTGCTCTATGGTGCAGGCTGAACCGATGTCTGCGATGACCTCAAGCCCCATGGCTCCGAGCAGACCGTGCAGTTCCTTCAGGAGCGGGAAACAGCCCTTGGCCACATACGGAAGGCCGACGATGTTTACTTTGTTCTTCTTTTTCTCCCTCTTGACAGCGAGTTTCCTGGCGATCAGGCAGAGGACTCTGTCATACCCTTTTCCGAAGGATTCGGACATCAGACATTTGCCCATGATGATGGTCTTGTCGGACATGTTGGAACCGATGACCTCGTCCTGGAGCTTGTCGCCTATCAGGGATGCCCCCGGAGATTCAAGAACAACAGCGAACTTGGTATCTTTGGACCTGAGCAGATCGAGGATCATCCCGACCTTCTTCGAAGCTCCGTAGATGTAATCATCAGAATCCACGAACGTACAGGGTATGCGCGAACGGTGGAAGAAGAAATCACCCTCGATGGTGGTGAATTCCCTGGGAACGTATCTGGAAGCGTAGCTTGCCGCCAGTCCGCGGCATCCTCCCGGGCCGTGAAGGATGGTCATCCCGTCGATGATGCTCTCGGCTGCCAACATGGAACCGTAGAAACCGTCCGGTCTGGAATGTTTCATGCGCGGCTCACCTCCATCATCCTTACGATACGCTTTGCTATCTCTATGATCCCTCTAACACCTGGACGCGGGTGGCGGAAGTTGAAATGCGGGACCCCGACACGGCTGAGCATCTGATCCAGACCCAGGACCATGTCCGGCTTGATAACCTCAAGTCTCTCGGTCAGTCTGTCGAAGTTGACATCGTATTCCTTCTCTATCTTCCTGTCCTCGAAGAACACCTCATCCGAATTGTTCCATTTGCTGTTGGTGGGGCTGAAGATGTTAGTGACCTCAGCGCCGAGAACATCCAATATCTCGAACATCCAGTTCAGATTTGTAGCGGTAGGACAGTAGATCACGGCCCTCAATCCTTTGAAGACGCCGCCGTATTCTTCGGAGAATCTTCTGAAATCATCCTCGAATGATTCCATGAGAGGTTCAGTCTTGCTTGCTGGCACATTCATGAGATCTCCGAATTCCCTGATCCACTCCCTGGTCTCCTGCATACCTATGGGCAGAGCTTTGGGGAACCAGGGGATCCCTGTCTCCTCTTCCAGGATCATGCATTCCTGGCGGTTGTACACGTTGTATGAGAACATCACGTCGATGGATCCCTTCTTCATCTGTGTGAACTCGGAGAACAGGTTGTCATCGAGGATGCGGCAGTTGACCTTCAGCCCCATGCCTTCGATGAGACGAACGGTATCATCGATTCTCATCAGAGCCTTGTCCGATGTGTCGAAGTAGCCTATTATGTTCACATGATCGTTCAGCGGACGGACATCTTTGTCCACGAGCGTGCACAGGCGCCTCATGGTGATATCGTGGGCCTGATAGTATGCTCCGTTCAGTATCCCGTCGACCTCTATCGGGGTTATCTTCGTCCCCTCATGAGCGGATTCGATCCTTTCACAGAGACCTTCGACATCGTCGCCGATTATACCGGGCACACAGGTGGTCACGACGAAGATAACCTTGGTGCCCGCCTCGATGCGCGAGAGGATCAGTTTCTCCAATCTTTTAATCCCGCCGAATATGGACGAATGATCGTCGAGATCGGAACAGAATATCCTCTCAGACGCATTTCTGAGATAGTGGGCCTTGTTCTCGAACACGATCCTGCTGTCCAGAGCACAGCTGAAGTAGAAGTGGCAGCTCTTGGGGCCGTGTATGATTATGTCGGCATCCCTTATTCCCTCGCAGATTACGCAGGAGGTGGCGGATCCGCATCCTCTCAGTGTATTCCGTTCATCGACGGAGAGGACTCGGCTCTTCTTCTCTGCGTCAGGGTCGCGGACGACTTTCTTTCCTTTGGCCACTAGATCGAGTTCGTCATCGTTGAGCGGACGGGCAGGATGAAGTTCGGTGGTGCGGTCGTCCAGTCCTTTGATGGCCTTGACGATCTCTCCTATCGCCTTGTATTCATCTGAATCAGGGAACTTCTCCGATACCGTCACCCCTTCTCCCTCTGCTTCGGAGAACTTCATGGAACGGGGGATCTTGGCCACTATGGGCAGTCCGACAGCATCGGCGAAGTTCTTCACGTATTCGTACTCCCCTTCGTTGCCTCTCATGTTGAGTATCAGTCCGGTGACGCGGCATTTGTCGTTATCGAAGTTCCTTATTCCCTTCAGGACATTGTTCGCAGCATACAGAGACATGAATTCCCCGGATGTGACGATGAACACCGCATCCGCATATTTCCTTCTGAGAGGTACTGCGAACCCTCCGCATACCACATCTCCGAGGACATCGTACAGCATGAAATCCGTATCCTTGTCGATCACATCGTTGTCGTTGATGAAATTGAATGCCGTCAGGATACCTCTTCCTGCGCATCCGACACCGGGTTCAGGACCGCCAGTCTCGATGCACAGGATGCCGTTCTTACCTATCGATATGGTGTCTCCCGCATCCTTGGATCCTGAATTGATGTGATCCAAGATCGTTGTCTGAGATTTGCCACCCAGCAGCAGACGCGTGGAATCGTGTTTGGGGTCGCATCCGATCTGTGCTACCTTGAATCCTTCTGCCGACAGCTGATAAGAGATGTTCGCTGATATCGTTGACTTGCCGATACCGCCCTTTCCGTAGATGGCAATCTGTCTCATACACGCACCTATATCCTTTATGGATTAATCATCCAACCAGATTAAAATAGGTATCGCGTCCGGTCCCTAAATGAGAAAAAAATCCGATTTGGAATCGCTCAGGGCTACATTGAAATAATCATTGATTGATGATTATAATGCCGTGAAAACGGCTGATATGGGGAGATCGTTTGATTCTGAAATATCTTAACCCCAAGCAGTGGGTTTTGGTATGCGTATGCGCAGTGTTCATAGGTATCCAGGTCTACCTGGATCTGCGCATCCCCGATTACATGAATGCCATGACCGACGCCATCCTGAACGGTACGGCGCAGGAGCTCATGTGGAATTACGGCATGGGCATGGCCGGATGTGCATTACTCAGTCTCGCCGTTTCATTGGTGGCCGGTTATCTGGCCGCTTACATTACATCGCAGCTCTGCCGTGAGCTGCGCAGAAGGCAGTTCGACAGGGTGCAGACCTTCTCGTCTGAGGATGTCGGCGAACTGTCCATCGCCAGTCTTATCACACGTTCCACCAGCGACGTGTATCAGATTCAGATCTACGTTGCAAGGGGTCTGCTGATCTTCATCAAGGCCCCCATCCTGGCGGTCTGGGCGCTGATGAAGATCGCCGGCCGCAATTGGCAGTGGACCGCTGCCACGGGCATAACCGTCGTGATAATCGTGGTCGTGGTGATGTTCATCATCATCCGCAGCCGCAGCTACTACAAGAAGGTCCAGTGGCTGACGGACGGCATCAACCGCGTCACCGGAGAATCGATAGACGGGGTACGTATGGTTCGTGCGTACAATGCCGAAA
>Ga0310696_10002679_pt1 | contig 23194 bp, 19 predicted proteins | sample AusTroGonzalo_MG_4_FD_203885 | JGI IMG/M metagenome (GOLD analysis project Ga0310696, IMG submission 203885) | Bovine rumen microbial communities from tropical cattle in Woodstock, Queensland, Australia - Gonzalo_02 (v2) (version 2) | ecosystem: Host-associated > Mammals > Digestive system >...
TCATGGTCACAAAGACTACGCTTTCTACCACATTGTAGTAGCAGACAGCCGCTCGCCGCGTGACGGCAAAATTATCGAACGTATCGGTTCGTTCAACCCTAACACTAACCCCGCAGCTGTGATCCTCAATTTCGATCGCGCTTTATATTGGGTAGGCGTAGGAGCACAACCGACAGACACCGTACGTACCATCCTTTCCAACGAGGGCGTACTGCTGATGAAGCACCTGAACGGTGGTGTCGCAAAAGGCGCATTTAGCCAAGAAGAAGCGCAAAAGCGTTTCGACGCTTGGAAAGCTGAGAAAGATGCTAAGAATGGTAAAATCAGTGCTGCCGAGGCAGACAAGAAGCGTGCTGCTGCCAAGGCTCTCCTCGCTCAAGAGGTAGAGACCAACAAGGCTAAAGCTGCTGCTATCGCTCAGAAACGTGCTGAGGCTGCCGCTGAGTTGGCTGCTGCCGCTCAAGAGGCTGCTCAGGAAGCTGCTGCTGCAGAGGCAGAGGCTAATGGCGAAGAGGCTCCCGCAGAGGAGACTGAGGCATAAAAGCCGCTGTTTATTAGCAAAAAGAAGTCCAAAGCAAAAGTTTTGGACTTTTTTTTTGTATATATCAAAAAAAAGTCGTAACTTTGCACACTTTTTGGCGACAGTATGAGCATAAGCGTCATTATTCCTATATATAACGTAGAGCCTTATATCGAACGCTGCGCGCGGTCGATATTAGAGCAGACGTATGAAGATAAAGAGATTATTTTCGTCGATGACGCCTCGCCGGACCGGTCGATAGCGGTTCTGAATTCTGTGCTGGCAAACTACCCGGGACAAAAAGTGACCGTCCTTCACCATGCGCACAACCAAGGTTTGGCCGCAGCCCGTAAGACAGGACTGGAAGCGGCGAAGGGAGAGTATGTCGTAAGCGTGGACAGCGATGACTATATTGAGCCCAATATGCTGGAACTAGTGGCCAAGAAGGCGCAAGAGACCGATGCAGACGTGATTGCGATGGATGGGTATTTCGAATGGAACAATCAGCGTAAGATATATCGCAGCAAGGAGGAATCTGACCCGCACGCGTATAGCCGTCTTTTGGTGAGCGGCGCTTCGCTGCCGAGCGTATGGCTGCATGTGATACGACGCACATTGTACACGCGAACGGGCATCATGCCCATCGAAGGTCTGAACTACGGAGAAGATTATGTAGTAACGCCGCGCCTGTGCTGGTACGCCAACCGGATTGCCAAAGTGCCGGTCTCTCTGTATCACTACTCGCAGACCAACACCTCATCTATCGTACGGTCGGTTTCAACGAAGAATATAGAAAATCTCATCCAAGCGGTAAGCGAGTTAACCGCGTTCTATTCCGACAAACCGGATTGTACGCAAGCGCTCAGAGCCGGACAATGGTTAAAGAAAACCGAGTTGATGATGCGTCTGGATAAGAAAGATTATCCTCTCGCCGAGCAAATGCCCGCCTCTCTTCCTGTCTGTACCGACACGCTCAATATCGCACAGCGTTTGGCTGCGCCTCTCGTTGCGCATCACTGCTACACATTACTTTGGCTATATAGCCGCAGCTATACTGTACTGATGGAAGGGCTGCAATGCCTGAAAGGAAGACGCCGCACATGCTGACTTATCTACTCAATATGCTCTTTGCCGTAGTGGCGACGGTGCTCTACATCCGGGCGCCGTGGACCTACAGTTACGACTATAGCGTGCTGCTCATGAGTGTTTTTCTGCTGCAGAATGTGCTCTTTTTCGCGACCAACAAACGGCAGCACTGGTTAGGGTTTGAGTTCTTCTTTGCGCTGTCATTCTTCCTGGTGAACTTCGTGTATCCGGTTTTCTATGTCCCTACAGACCGCATCTACTGGTCGTTCTTCAGTTTCAATTTTGGCGATGATTACGTAACGCGCGCCACGGCGCTTGCTTATTTTGGTTACGCATGGTACATGTTAGGAGCCACACGTATCTTGCAATTACGACGCGAAGAGCCGTCCGCTCCTACTTTTACCATCTCGATGCGGCAATATATATGGTTCTTCGGCGTCACTATGGTAGCTTGGGCCCTTTTTGTCGCTACCGGCGGATTGGCGGCTCTGCAGAATGTTTATTCGCATGGAGGAGACTTGCGGGCCGTGGGCATTTTCAGTTATTTCAACAATATTTTCACTATAGGCTGCTTCCTGATGGCCATTTTCCTTTTCCGCCTGCCCAAGCAAAAATGGTGGTTCTATACTTTGGTACTGGCTTCGTTCATGCTCATTCTGCTTTCAACCGGTAGCCGCCAATTGGCTTTGGGTCTCGGGTTGGTGCTTGTGGTTAGTTTCAGTATGTATGTCTATCATCTGAAATGGTGGCATGTGATGTTTGTTCTGGCCGGTGGTTCACTTGTTATGTTCCTCATTATGCAGTTACGTCATGAAGGGCTTGACGCCGGTGCATGGCAGGCTAAACTGGGCCATATGCGGTTAGATCATTTTTGGGACATTTATGAAGATCTGATCGTAAACGATTACAACCTGTTCTGCCTGTTTGGCTGGGCACAGGAAAACGAACTCACGTGGTTCCAAGGCATGACATTAGATATCAGTTCGCCTGTTCCGGGATTGGCAAATATCATTATCTCGCACGCTAATGTGCCGCATGAGATGCTACATGGCGGTGACTTGCCGACTTATCTGGTTTTAGGTCCGGATTCGTCATGGGGTATAGGTACGAACATGATAGGTGAGGCCTATCGGTCGTTCGGTGATATAGGGACAGCCGTTGTTATGTTCCTTATCGGTCTGTGGGTAAAAGAGAGTTACTATCGCGCCAATAACAGCGTGTACTGGTACGCGATGTATTTCTTGTTGGTCGGCCATGCCGTCATCTATCCGCGCGCGCCGCTTTTGTTTGACCCGCGTCTGGTGACATGGAGTCTGCTGTTATTGTTCGTCGTCATGAATATCACCACCCATCAGACACAGATAGTAGAGTGGTTCAACCGATGGTTCCCGAGAAAGGAGGCGAAAGTATGAGAATACTATACTGCATCCCTCATCTGTATAACTCCGGCGGCATGGAGCGCGTACTCACGCAGAAAGCAAACTGGCTCATAGCTCATACGCCCCATGAGATAACGATTCTCACTACCGAACCGACGCCTAAAGGGCGCAAGGATGTCTTTTTCCCTTTGGACCCGCGTGTGAGAGTTGTGCATCTCAATATAGATTTCAATGCTGACTATTCCAAGTCTTTGTTCTCCAAATGGTGCGGTCACATGAGGCGCATGCATGCGTATAAGCGCGCGTTGAGCGCATACATACGTGCGCAACAAATCGACTTGTGCATCTCGCTCTGCGGGAAAGAGATCGCTTTCCTTCACCAGCTGCCTTGCCGCACGATAGCGGAAGTACATTTTGCCAAAGACCAGCGTCGGCAGTTATTGGAAGCGACCCACAGCGGTTGGTTATGGTCCTTGCTGGGCCGCATCCGTACTGCACAATTGGTGCGCGCTATCCGGCCTCTGGAACGACTGGTCGTGCTGACAGAACAAGACAAAACGGACTGGCAGGCGGCGGGGTGTATGAATGTCGTATGTATTCCGAATCCCTGCAGTCTGGATGCGCAAGAAAGACCGAAGTCATCGGATAAATCCAATACGGTTTTGAGCGTAGGACGCCTTCATGAGCAGAAAGGATTTGACCTCCTGCTGCATGCATGGGAGAGTATCGAGGCACAGTTTCCGAAGTGCTCCTTGCGCATCGTTGGCGAAGGGCCCAAACGCACCGAATTGGAAAGACAGATTGTACAAACAGGCCTGCAGCACGCTGCATTAGCCGGTAAGAGTGAAGCGATAGCAGATGAGTACGCAAAAGCGGCTCTCTTTGTTCTCTCTTCCCGTTATGAAGGTTTGCCTTTGGCGCTCATAGAGGCCATGTGGTGCGGTGTACCGTGCGTGGCATTCGACTGCCCGCAAGGGCCGGCTGAGCTGTTAGCGGAGGAGCGAGGCTGGTTAGCGGGCAATGGAGACATACAAGCATTAACCCGGCAGATATCGTATGTTCTGACTCATCCGGAAGAAGCACAAGAGCGGGCTATGCGGGCACAATTATACGCACGGGCACATTATAGCGAAACGGCTATCATGCCGCAATGGGTAACATTGATTGAGAATGGCTAAACGGATTCTATATATTAACGAATCACTCAACACGGGTTCTACCGGACATATCGTAGAGCACCTGGGGTTAGCTGCCCAAGAGGCCGGCTACGAGTGTGCAGTAGCTCATGGAGCGCGATATGTACGTCCGTCCCGGCTACCGCATATCGGGTTCTCCTCTGTCCTGGAAGAGTACTCGCACGGGCTGTTGTCGCTGTGTGGGAACGCGCACGGTTTGGGTTCGTATAGAGCTACCAAACGACTGATCGCATACATGGAGCAGTTCCAGCCGTCCATTATTCATTTGCATAATATTCACGGCTACTATCTTCATTATCCGCTTCTTTTCGCATGGTTGAAGAGTCATGCCGTTCCGGTGATATGGACTCTTCATGACTGCTGGCCGATGACGGGACGTTGCGCCTATTTCACGGCGCAGGGTTGCGACCAATGGCAAACGCTTTGTCATAACTGCCCCATCTATTCCGATTATCCGCGCAGCCTCGTTCATGCAGGAACCATTCGCAACTACCGGCATAAGAAAGAAGCCTTTACGCAGGTGGAGAATCTGACACTGGTATCTGTTTCCCGATGGCTGGAAGAGATTGCGCAGCGCTCTTATCTGTCGGCTTACCCTGTGCAGACTATTTACAACGGCATCGATACGACTCTCTTCCGGCCCACGGAGTCTGATTGGCGGAGTCGATGGAAAGCAGAGCAGAAGATCATCCTCATGGGCGTAGCCTCACAATGGACGGAGACGAAAGGATGGTCGGACTGGCTGCAATTGGCACGGCGTTTGGATGACCGGTACTTGATTGTTATGGTAGGAGTAACGGAAAAGCAGCGGAAGGTTTTACCGGCTAATTGCATCGGTCTTCCCCGTACGGACGACTTGACACAGTTGGCGCAACTGTATTCCGCAGCGGATATATACGTGAATATGGCGCATCAGGAAGCTTTTGGTCTGACGATTGTCGAAGCCATGGCTTGCGGTACTCCCTGCGTCTCCTATCGCACAACGGCTATTCCGGAGTTGGTTACCCCCGATGTATGCACCTGCGTGCCGGATGGTGATATCGATGGCATAAAGCAGGCCATAGAGACATACGGACGGCAGGCGAAGCAAGAGAAAAGCGCCGCCTGTCAGGCGCATGTATCAAGCCGTTTTGACGAAAAGAAAAGTATTAACCGATATTTTGATTTGTATACCCGACTAATCTCATGAAAATAAGCATTATTACAATTACGTACAACAGCGCCAAGACGCTCCATCGGGCGCTGGAGAGTGTACAAGGACAGACGTACAAAGACATCGAGCATGTCATTGTGGACGGAGCGTCCACAGATGGCACGAGAAAGTTGATAGAGGACTATGCCCAAAAGCATAAAAACGTGCGCTGGATATCGGAGAAAGACGACGGCATCTATAATGCGATCAATAAAGGCATCTCCATGGCCAGCGGCGATATCATCGGGTTCCTGCACTCTGATGACGTATTTAATTCTTCCGATTCCATCGAACAAATTGCGCACGCTTTTGCCACTACTGATGCCGATATTATTTATGGAGATTTGCAGTATTGCCATACCGGTAAAGTGGTACGCAGATGGCAGAGCAATGCCTTTAACCCGCGCAGTCTCAAATACGGATGGATGCCACCTCATCCGACGGTGTATGTACGCCGGAATGTGTATCAGGAAGTAGGGCCATATGACGAATGGTTCCGTATATCAGCGGATTACGACATGATACTTCGTATGTTCAAAGCGAATTATAAGACGCATTATATCCCTTCCGTTCTCGTATGCATGGAGACGGGCGGCGCCAGCAATAAGGACACTAAGGCGCGGCTGTCCAAGACCCAAGAGGACTACCTTATCCTCAAAAAGAACCATGTCGGTGCGGGTCTGCTGACTGTGGCCTGCAAACAGTTGCGTAAAATCAAACAGTTCATTCGCAAAGCATAAGACCAGATATGATACAAGTATGTTTCTTAGTCCCTCCGGTTCTTATCGGAGAACATCCGGCGGAGCGCAGTTCAGGCTGTACGCGCGTTGTTTACCCGACGCCCAATATTTATGAGCTGCAGGTTGCGGCATGCGTGGAGCAGCACTATGCCGTTTCGTATGTGGATTGCGTCAATAAAAATACAGGTATTGCCGATTTAATCGAACAAATCCAGACGCATCCGGCCGATGTCTATGCCATATGGACGGTCAATCTGTCCGTGCAAAACGATATAGAAGTCACCCGTCGTATTCATGCTGTCTGTCCGGAAGCATGGGTCCTGTTAATGGGTCCGGGAGCGAGTTGGTTCTATAAAGAATGCCACGTGGACGAGCGGACAGTAGTCGTACACGGGGAACCGGAAATGACCGTGATAGAATGGCTGGAGAAGATCCATCAGGGAGAAGAATGGCGGGACATAGACGGTATTTCCTATATCGCCAACGGGGAGCATCATCGCAACAAGATGCGGGCTCTGATGAAAGATCTGGACGCTCTTCCTGTCCCCGCAAGACATCTGGTCAGCGACACCGTTTACCGCAACCCCAAACTCAAACGGACGCCGTACACCACGATGGTCACCTCGCGTAACTGTCCGTTCCAATGCATCTACTGCGTACCTTCCTCCCTCACTTTTGCCCGGGAGATTGAGCACAGGGAGTATCATCATTGCAAACCGCCTATCTCGTTCCGTTCGCCGGAGAAAGTAGCGGAAGAGGTGCGACTTCTTGCCAAGGAAGGTATCAAAGCCATCGGTTTCATGGATGATAACTTTATCTGGAACGAGCAACGTACAGCGGCCATTTGCGCCGTGATGCGGGAGACGGGCATCGTATGGGGATGTCAGGCACGCGTAAGCGCTATCACGGAATCTATCGCACAATTATTAGGTTCGTCGAACTGTCAGTATGTGGACTTAGGCGTAGAGTCATTCAACGACGAGATCCTGGCTTTTGTCCATAAAGGTATCACCAGCGCACAGATATATGAAGCTATCCGCTTGTTGCAGAAATATCACGTGCCCGTCAAACTGAACATCCTCATCGGAACCAGTCCGCTGGAGACCAAACAGACCATACGGGATACTATACGCAAAGCGAAAAAACTGCATGTGGACCAATTGATGATCAATATTGTATCTCCCTTCCCCGGCACGCAGTTCTACCAAATGGCGCTGAAAGAGGGCTGGCTGAAGGACGGCGTCTATACCCCGACGGATGTACAGCGGGAGTCGATACTGAGCTATCCGCAATTGTCCAACAAAGAGATGGAGCATCTGCTCTTTGTCTCCAACCTCAGTTATTTCCTCTCTCCGCGATTCGTATGGACGCAGCTGCGCAAGTTCCGTTCGTGGAGCGATTTCACGCATGCGTTACGTTCGCTGAAAATCAAATTGTTCGGATGAAATCGATAAAAGTCAGCTATATCATCATCACTTGGAACGGTCTATCGTTCCTGCAAGGTCTCTTGTCCTCGATGGCACGTCAGATGCAACGCGAGGATGTGGAAGTGCTCATTGTGGACAATCATTCTACAGACGGCACATTGGCTTTTCTGCAAGAGTCGTACCCTTCTTTGCAACCTATCTGCCAGCCGGAGAACAAAGGGGTGGCGTACGCCCGTAATATTGCGTTGAAGCAAGCGAAAGGGCGTTATCTGTTTATCGTGGATAATGATATATGCATCACGGACGAGGCAGTAGAAGGTATGGAGCATTATCTGGATGCACATCCGGAGGTAGGTTTATGCGGGTGCAAGTTACTCTCTCCGAACGGGGAGGCACAGGACAGTTGCAAGCCGTACCCGGGGATCCGGGCGAAGATGCGAAGTGTGCTACGCCCTAATGCCCCGGCTTTCTATGCAGAGCAGATGCAAGGTCCGGAACCATTCGAACCGGTGTACCTCATCGGAGCATGCCAGATGATTCGCCGTGAGGCGTATGAAGCAACAGGGATGCTGGACGAGCGTATTTTCTATGGTCCGGAAGACTGCGACTACTGCCTGCGTATCAAGCAGAACGGTTGGCGCGTGATGTACCTGCCGGACTTGACAATGGTACATTACTGTCAACGCCGTACACACGCGAATCCCTTCAGCCGCTTGGGGTGGCGGCATCTCAAGGCATTACTCTATTTCTATCGGAAATACAGGAAGATCTAAACAACGCCTATCAGACGATAAGTCAGATATCCGGCGTAAAGCAGAAGCAGCAGTGCTCCGGCTCCTCTTTTTATCTCCCGCTCTTTATTGGTCTTCACTGCCATCCAGACGATGATGCTGCCGAGCGCAGCCATCCATGCATCCATCTCAATCCCGTCGTATGCCGGCAGTGGCCGAACCACCGCACTGGTACCGAGGACAAAGAAGACATTGAAGATATTAGAGCCGACCACGTTACCTAACGCTATATCGGAGTTATGTTTCGTAGCGGCAATGACCGAGGTGGCCAGTTCGGGCAGGGATGTACCGAGCGCCACGATGGTCAGTCCGATGATGGCTTCCGATACGCCGCAGCGCGTCGCTATATCCACGGCGCTCTTCACAATCAGTTCTCCGCCAACGACCAAGCCCACGAACCCTCCGATGATAAGGGCAATGGCACGACGAATCGTAATTTCCTTTGTACTTGGTACTTCGTCACCGGGTACATCCTCCGGGTGGTCTTTCGCATGACGGAACGTATTATAGAGGAAATAGCAGAACATCGCGAGCAGGACGATGCCTCCCATACGACCGATGCCGCGTACCGTCTCGCCGAAAGGCAGTTGGATAGCCACAAAAGAGAAAACCAGGATGCCCGCGATAATGGAAAGCGGGATATCGAAATCACGACTGCGTTTCCGGGAAACGATCGGATAAACGAGGGCCGTGAGACCCAGTATAACAAACGTATTGATGATGTTGGAGCCCAAGATATTGGTGATAGCGAGGTCCGTGGTGCCTTCCGCTACAGAGACCATGTTGACCACAAACTCGGGCATGGACGTACCGAAAGCGACGACCGTCAGACCGATGACCAGATCAGAGATGCCGGACCGTTTGGCGATAGCGGATGCGCCATCTACGAGCCAGTCTGCGCCCTTCACGAGCGCGACAAAACCGACAACAATCAGTATTGCGCCGACCCACCAGCCGTATGCAAGCAAGCTTTCTATCATAGATTATACGTTGAACAAAAAGTGCATGATGTCTCCGTCCTGCACGACGTAATCTTTTCCTTCGGTAGCCAATTTGCCGGCAGCGCGACAGGCCGCTTCTCCTCCGAGCGCGATGAAATCGTCGTATTTGATAACCTCGGCGCGAATGAAGCCTCTCTCAAAATCGGTATGAATGACTCCGGCGCATTGCGGTGCTTTGGCTCCGGCCTTGAAGGTCCATGCGCGTACTTCGTCGCTACCGGCGGTGAGGAAAGTCCGCAGGTTGAGCAGCGCATAAGCGGCTTTGATAAGTCGGTTGACGCCGGATTCGTTGAGTCCTATTTCCTCAAGGAACATCTGGCGTTCTTCGTATGTCTCGAGTTCGGCTATTTCGCTCTCAATCTTCGCTGCGAGCACGAGCACCCGGGCGTCTTCATCCTTCACCGCTTCGCGCACCTGCTGCACGTATGCGTTGCCGGTCACGGCAGATGCTTCGTCCACATTGCAGACATACATAACGGGTTTATTGGTCAGCAGGAACAAGTCTCTTGCGGCGGCTTCCTGGTCTTTATTATCCAACTGCACCGTTCGGGCGTTACGTCCCTGCGAGAGGGCATCACGGTATTTGAGGAGGACCTCGAGTTGCAGTTTGGCATTCTTATCGCCGCCTGCCTTGGCCGCTTTCTCACATTTGACAATACGCGCTTCGACGGTCTCGAGGTCTTTGAGTTGGAGCTCCACATCGATAATCTCTTTGTCGCGAACGGGGTTAACCGTGCCGTCCACATGTACTACATTCTCGTCGTCGAAGCAACGAAGGACATGAATAATCGCATCGGTTTCGCGGATGTTAGCGAGGAACTTATTCCCGAGTCCTTCGCCCTGGCTGGCACCTTTGACGAGTCCGGCTATATCGACTATCTCGACGGTAGTAGGAATGACGCCTCGCTCGGGGTGACAGAGTTCGCCCAATTTGATAAGTCTCTCATCCGGCACGGTGATGACTCCTACGTTGGGTTCTATCGTACAGAAAGGGAAGTTGGCGCTCTGCGCCTTCGCGTTACTCAGGCAATTGAAGAGGGTTGATTTGCCCACATTCGGCAACCCTACTATTCCACATTGTAAAGACATGCTATTTGGTCATTTAGTCATAAAAAACTTTTGCGGGTGCAAAGATACAACAAAAAAATGACATACGCAAGAACGCATGTCATTTTATCGGATTATTTACCGCTTGTGGCTTTTAGTTAGTAGCGCCACCGAGTGCGATATAGAGTGAGATGAGCGAAAGCGCGCCGTTATAGAGGTTTTCGGCCTCGTTCAGTTGTGCAGAGAGGAGAGACTCCTGTGCGGTGAGGACCTCGATATAGCTGGCTTTACCACTATTCATGAGCTCGTGCGTACCGTCATAAGCGCTATGGAGCACTTCGACCTGTCTTTTATAGAGTTCATCCTTTTCCCTTGCGACCTGACAGTCTGCGAGACACTCGTTGACCTGATTGCCGGCATCAATGACCGTTTGAACGTAGTCGTTCAGTTTGTCCTGTTGGTTGAGTTTGGCAATCTTAAGGCCGGCTTTGAGTTTACCACAGGCGAAGATAGGTTGGGTAAGCGCAGCCGCAGCCTGCAAGAGAAGAGCCCCCGGGTCAGCAATGATGCCGCCGTTATTCGTCCATCCGAGTAATCCCGAGAGGGAGAAAGAAGGGAAGAACGCTGCACGCGCCAAGGCAGTGTTATAAAAAGCCTCCGCGAGCGATTGGTCCGCGGCTTTGATATCCGGTCTGTTTTGCAGAAGCGTTGCGGGTACACCGGTGCTGTAGCGCTCGGGCAGTTCATAACTTCCCCATTCGCCCCGCTCTATCGGTTGCGGCGTGATGAGCAACAGTTTGCACATGTAATTTTCGGCACTGAGGATGGCTCGTTGCGTCTCGATGATTTGCATCTTGACATTTATATTCGAGGACTCCATCTGGTTGACGGCAGTAGAGTAAGCCTGTCCGTTCTCCCAGAGTGCTTTCTCCGTCTCGAGAGACAGTTCCCACAGGCTGTCCGTCTCCATCAGTATCTTCATCTGTTTATCCAGCAGCAACAAAAGGAAATACTCCTGCGCAACGGTAGCAATCAAATTCGCCTGGGTAGCATCGCGTGACGCTTCGGCTTGCGCGAGAACGGCTTTGGCTTTGCGCTTATTGACGGTGACTGAACCGGAGATACCTATGTTCCAATCCAGCGAGAGCGGTACGCTATACGAGTAACTTGCGCCACTGAGTGTTCCGCTCGTATTCATCGTACTGGAGATGCTCGCTTGCGGCGAGAGACTAAGCGAAGGCAGGTAAGCCAATTTGGCTGCTTTGAGCGATGCCTGCGCCTGCTCTACGGTTATACGCGCCGCCTGCATGTCGGTATTGCGTACGAGCGCCGAGTCGATAAGATCCCGCAATATAGGGTCGCGGAAGAACTCGCGCCACGAGATATCGGCTATAGAACTCTCCGACTGCAGTTGGGATAGCGAATCGGCGGCACCGAAAACCGTCTCCGGCACGTCCGTCTGAGACTGGTATTTCTTATAGACACCGCAGCTACTTAAGACCGTGCAAAGCACTGTAAGACCGGCTATAAATCTATACTTTTTCATTTCGCATCCTCCTTTCTTTCTGATTGCTGATTGCTGACTACAGACGGCTGACCGGTGATCTTCTCCTCCAGCGTCTGGAAGACGATGAAGAAGGCCGGTACAACAAAGACGAGCGCCAGCGTACCTATAGACATACCTCCTACGACTCCAAGGGCCAATGCGCGGTTACCGTTCGCGCCGGCACCGCCGGAGAAGACCAGAGGCAGCATACCTACAATCATCGTGATGACGGTCATCAAGATCGGACGCAGACGTTCCTTACATGCTTCCAGCGCCGCCTCGACGATAGAGAGCCCTTGCTTACGACGCTCAGCGGCGAACTCCGTGATGAGGATGGCGGTCTTCGCCAGCAAACCGATCAGCATGATCACACCTGTCTGCAGGTAAATATTATTCTCCATACCCGGCAGGCCTATTTTATTACCGACCCATGAGAAGAGGAACGAACCCATCAGTCCGAACGGAACGGACAGCAAGACGGCAAACGGGGTAAGCCATGAATTATAGAGCGAACCCAGAATGAGATAAATCAGTACTACGCAGATGAGATAGATTACCACGGTAGTGTTACTATTCGCACTCTCCTCGACCTCACGGGACATCGAGCCGTACTCGTAGGTGCAATAGGTGGGCATCGTCTCTTTGAAAACCTCCTCGATTACTTGGTGCGCCTGCGCCTCAGAATAGCCGTTTCCGGCGGTCACGGAGCAAGAGATAGATTGGAAGAGGTTGAAATGTTTATGTGACGATGAACCGACTATCTCTTCCAGCGTAACGAACTGGGAGAGCGGAGCCATCTTACCGCTCGACACCTTGATATACATATTGTTCAGCGAAGAGGGATCGAGCCGATACTCCGGCGCGGCGCTAAGCAAAATCTGATAAACCTTACTGAACTGGTTGAAGTTACCCACGTACGCACCGCCGCAATAGGTACCCAAGGTATTAAGCACCGCTCTGGCTGTCGTTCCGGCACGCTCGCATTGGATAGGATCCACATGCACTTTGAATTTGGGGAAACGCTCCGAATAAGTGGACATTGCGCTCGCGATCTCCGGCCGCTCTTGCAGTTTGGCAAGGAAAGCATTGGTTTTGCTTCCGAAATCACTCATGTCGCCGTCGCTCTTATCCTGGACCTGCAGGTCAATCGCGTTGGAGCTACCGTATCCCGGAATCTGCGGCATCTGGAAGGGGATCACACTCGCATTCTTGATACTTTGACAATCCAGATAGAAGCGATAGATCACCAGGTCAATATAGTGCTTAAAGCCCGGACGGTCGTCCCAGTTTTTGAGACGGATAATAAGCGTCGCATAACTTGATCCGGCGGAGGATATCAGACCGTAACCGCTACAGAGCGCATAACTCTCCATCTCCGGAATGGCTTTCACTTTCTCCTCCACCTGCTTCATGATCTCTGTGTTCTCATGCAGCGTTGCGCCTTCGGGCATTCGCACCTCACACATGATAACGCCTTGATCTTCTTGCGGTACCAAACCCGAAGGCAGAATCTTCATAAAGAGCACAAACAGTATTGCTGCACCTCCCAGCAACACGAACGATACCCACGGACGTTTGAGGAAGCGCTGTACGGCGCCTTGGTATTTACCGAGGATAGCATTGTAACTTGCCTCATAAGCCACCTTCGTATAATAGTCGATGCCTTTCCATTTAGGAGTTTGGGCTACGCCTGTCTGAGATTCGTTGGGCCGCATGAGGAGGGCGCAGAGGGCAGGACATAGCACAAGAGCGCTGACACACGACAGACCCACCGAGCCTGCAATCGTGATACCGAACTGGGTGAAGAAGGTTCCTGACGTGCCGCTCATGAAGGTCACAGGGATAAACACCGCCATGAACACGAGCGTACACGAGATAACGGCTACCGATACCTCACTCATCGCCTCGCGCGTTGCTTGAATAGCCTGATCTTTCGGAGCGCCTTTTATATTACCTGTCTCGAGTTTCGCCATCACCGCTTCGACAACGACGATCGCATCATCCACGACCGTACCGATGGCGAGCACAAGAGCAAACAGGGTAAGCAGGTTCAGTGAGAAACCGGCTAACTGGACGATCGCAAAGGTACCGAGCAAAGAGACGATAATCGAGATGGACGGAATCAAGGTGGCTTTCCAGTTTTGCAAGAAGAAATACACCACGAGGATAACGAGGAGAATGGCAATGATAAGCGTCTCAATTACGTTATGGATGGCGGCAAAAAGGAAGTCATTGGAGGTCTCCAAGACGACGAATTCCAAGCCGGCCGGCAAAGTCGGTTTTAATTGCTCGTAGAGCTTGTTGATTTGAGCGTTTACTTCCGTAGCATTAGCTCCGGGCGACTGATTAATCAGATAGAACACACCCGGCATGCCGTCAACCAAAGAAGTCATGGTATAACTCTTTGCGCCAATCTCCACCGTAGCTACATCACGCAAATAGAGCACGTTACCGCCCTCTGTAGTACGGAGCACGATATTCTCAAACTCCTCGATGGATTTGAGCGTACCTTTGTACTCCATGGGGTACTGGTAGGCATTTTCCGACTGCTGGCCGAGGGTACCGGTAGAGGTCACGAAACTCTGGGCGCTGATAGCCGAGGAGATATCGTTCGGTTCGAGTCCGTATTGCGCCATCTGGTCGGGTTTGAGCCAAACGCGCAGCGCGTACGTATTACCGAGATTATTCACGTCTCCCACTCCGGTGATTCGTTGCAGGCGCGGCTTGACGTTGATATCGATATAGTTGGAGATAAAATTATCGTCGTACTTGCCGTCCGTCGATTTCAAGCCCGCAATCTGCAGAATACTATTCTGCATTTTCGACACCGTCACACCTACCTGGAGCACGTCACTCGGCAGCAATGCTTCCGCTTGCGATACGCGGTTCTGCACGTTGATGGTCGCCAGATCCGGGTCTGCGCCTTGCTTGAAATAAACCATGATAGATACATCGCCCGTTGAGGACGCGGTAGCCGTCATATAGGTCATGTCCTGTACTCCGTTGATTTGCTCCTCGAGAGGTTGGATAACGGATTTCATGACCGTATTGGCATCTGCGCCGGAATAAGCGGTAGCCACTTGCACGCTCGGAGGTGCAATATTCGGATACTGCTCAACCGGCAGACTCTTCAAGCAGATGAATCCTATCAGCGCAATGACGATAGCAATCGATATCGCCATCACGTTTTTATCGATGAAAATATTCCCTTTCATAAATGAGAAAATGAGAAAATGTCAAAATGAGAAATTAAAAGAGAACTCTCTGTCCTTCCACCAGATTATTTGCTCCTTCGGTGACGATGACGTCTCCCACTTCGATGCCGGAGGTGATGGCCAAATCGCGTCCGCTGCTGATACCTACGGTCGTGACGATGGTGCTATAGGCACAGCTGTCGGGAGCGACCTTATAGACCAGCGACTTGTCCTGCAGCCGTACCACAGCGTTCTGCGGAACGACCATCACATCTTTCACCTCGATAGGAATAACGACTGTTCCCTGGATACCCGAGTATAGTATGCCGTCGGGGTTGGGGAAAGTAGCCTTGCAGGTGAGCGCACCCGTTGTACGGTCCACCGTTCCTGTGATACTTGTGATGCGTCCTTTCTTACCGTACTCCGTGCCGCTCTTGAAGAGGAAGGTCACATCCGGCATGCCGGCTAACATGCTTTCGCTATCTTTGACGTCTGACGCAGCGCGTTCCTCGAGTACGGACTCGCTGACGGAAAACTCGGCGTACATCTTCGCATTGCCGCTCACCATCGTCATGTACGTGCCGGCAGACACCTGGTCGCCTGCATAAACGCCTATCGAACCGATGACTCCGGCTACAGGCGAAGTGATGGTACAGTAACTGAGGTTCACCCGTGCGCGGTCGGCTATCGCTTTGGTCTGCGCTACAGAGGCCTGCGCCTGTTTGTAACTATTCTCCGAACTCTCCAAGATATATCGGCTCACGATGCCTTTCTCAAAAAGGTTCTTGTTACTCTCATACTCCAGTTTGGCGCTGCTCTCAGAGGCCTGCGCGGCTAAGAGATTAGCCTCCGCCGATTCCAGCTCGAGTTGTGCGTCACGGCTGTCTATACGGAACAAGACGTCGCCTTTCTTCACCTGCTGACCCTCAGTGATACACACCTCCATCAACTGTCCGCTCACTTGCGGTTTGATGGTCACATCCGACGTGCCTTTGAGCGTGGCGCTGTATTTCAGCGGCAGGGTAATGTCGCTCTTGGCGATCGTCATGGTCGGATAAGAGGTTGGAACAGCTTTCGGAACGTCGATACCACAGGCGGCGAAGAGGACTGCCGAAAAAGCAAAAAAGATAAATTTTTTCATATGACTGTTTGTGATTGTTTACTACGGAAAAGAGCCCGGAGGCTCTTTTTTCTATTTCTTACGGTTACGCTGGGTTTCCAGTCGTTTCCTATAGTCTTTAATCGTGGATGGTGCGGTGGCTTTGGAGGCGTTTTTCTCGAGCAGTAGGATATCGTTCTCAATCGATTGCGCATGTGCGTCGAAGGTGGCGGACGACCTTTTCTCCTTGCGGAGCGCATTGAGGTCGCGGGGTATCTGCTTAACCAGCACCGCCTCTAAGGAGTCGGCCTGCTGGGTCATGAGATTAGCCATGGACAGGTTACGCTCCTGAAAGCGCAAGGCTGCGGCCCCTCTGTAAGACTCCGCAGCAGCGCGGTAGTCCTTGACATTCTTCGCCTGCTCCGCCTGTCCGACCAGCGCATTGTACTGCTTACGCTCCGCTCCCCCGAAGGAGAGGTCGCTCCATTTGCCGCCCGCCATGACCGGCAGCATCAACGCGATGATAAGGATATAGAAAACAGTGATGAAAGAGGGGTAGACCATTGTATCGTATCCGTCCTCATAGCGGAAGGTCTCGATGAGTCCCGTGACAATGAAATAGCCGCCGAGGACACAGATAAAGCCCACATCCGCCCATCCGAGGAGACTGCCGGCACCCAGTCCGCCTATGACACGGAGAATGGCGTACACGATACAATCCGTGGTGACGAAGCCCACATAGACGTCATGCTTGGTATCCGAGCGGTCATCGGCAGCGAGGGCGATGGTGAACAAACCCATGAGATAAGCGCCCATGACGACCCATCCCAACAGTTCCCAAAGCCAGTAAGACAAAGACAAGGCTATCGGGTACAGCATCAGCGCCAGCGCCAGCGGCCAATGGCTCTTGATGCGGGCAAAAGAAGCGATGCAGAAGGGGATGATGATGTAGTACAACGACCAGCCGTATTGCGCAAAATTATCCTCCGGATTGGAATCCGTGATATAAGAATTAAGCGCTCCCACCAGCTCCGGATGGATACGGAGAAAGATGAAATAAATCAACGTTCCCGCAAAGACCGGAAGGGACCGCAAATAGTAATACGCATTTTTCTCGATGTAATTAGACATAATGGGACTTTTATAAATCGTTAATAATTGTTTCTATCGTTACCATATCATTATAAACCATCTGTGCGTCGCTTTGTGCGGAACCGCAGAAGGAATTAGCGTCCGAGACGATCTGTGAAGCGGTAGCCTCTGCGATGCGCTCATAGTTACCGTCGTACCAGTCGCTACGCGCGTGGGACACGACACTATTCAAGGTCGAGGCGACAGTACGTACCTCGTCAATGTAAGCAAAGATGCGAGTCGATATAGCCATTTTCTTATAAATTCAAATTCCAATATTCCAACATAGCGTCAGCGCAGTGCCGTATAGCGGCCGAAGCGGCGGATCCTTGTGCGGAGGCTTTGCCGCGGTAGGACTGGGTGAGCGAGCGTATCTGAATCGAACGCATCTCCGCATCTTCCGCCAAGCGCTTCACTTTATAGTACGCTTCCCGTACGTATTCGACCACCTCTTCCTGGTCCGCCTCCTTCCGGATCAGCTCATTCACGACGCGGGTCCAGTACTCATACTCGCCTGTCGAATTGCCCTCGTCGTCCGTATGTTGACAGTTATTGAGGTGCCACTCTGCGTCTTCGAGTTGCGCGCGGATGCTCGCCAGCTTCGCTTCCTCTTCTTTGAGCCGTGTCTCGACGGTGATAACCGAATCCTGAGTCATGCTCTCTATGAGGCGCGTCTCCATTTCGATACGTGAAGCCGCATAATCGACCTGCGACGAGTAACTCGCCATGGCATCCGCCACGCGGTACAGGGTATCCAACTCAAAGTTCGCTTCGTACGTAGCCATATCAGATAATCTGTCGTGCGGCTTCCTCTGCTATCTCCACCTGCGAAACCATCACCTGACGATAGTGGTCGAAGGCTTCGGTTATACGGAAGAGGTCCTTTTGTTTCTGGTCCAGCATGTCCATGAACCGCATGCTGACCTGATCTTGCCAAACCTCGTTGGCGACAAACTGCGAATGCTGTCGGACGCTGGAATAGGTCTCCATCAGACGCTCACGGGCGAACTTGAGATGCGCGATATAATCACGCATGTACTCCGTTTTGGATAGATCAATCTCGTTAACAGCAGCCATAATCAGATTCTGTACATTTTACCGCGGGCATGGTACTCGCGCACGATGTCAGCGCGCTTGCGCACCGCCGCCTCGAAGCGATTGAACTCCGCTATCAGTTCCTCGATGACATGCTCCTCTTTCTCCAGCATCGCCATGAACGCGTCCGAAGACTCGTCCTGCCACTGCTGGGAGAAATCCGCCGCATGGTCTTTCACATTCTGGTAACACTCATGCAGGTCTCCTGCCGCCCAACGGAGATGGTTGGCGTACTCATAGAGTTCCGCTGAGGACCGTACTTTCGTTTGATGCGCCATTATTGTTCTCGTTTAGTATTGTCCATGATATATTGTCCGACATCCTTTCCGCCTCGTACCGCATCGCTCAGCTCGTCCAGCATGAACGGGATGATGTACTGCTCTTCGTCCGCATTGGCGGAATCGAAGAAGATCGTACGTGCGTTCTGCGGGTCGATAGGCAGGTCCTCCAGCGAGCTGTCCACGCTGAGCACCGTATTATCCGGCCAGTAGGAGAAGTTTTTCGCCTGCTGGAAGATGATGTACTGGAAGTCTTTCGAGCCGATACGCATGCTCTCCATGTCGTCTTTCGTATTCACCTGCAGGACGGTATGGATATCGCACTGTGCGCCTTCCCGTAAGATGGTAGCGAGCACGTCCAGACCTGTTTTCTCTTCGGCTTGCGAGAAAGAAGGTGCGCTGCTCTGTCCCCAGCGGAAACCTCCGGAGGACGGAGCCGGTGCCTCTTCTTTCTTCTCGGGCGATTCGGACAGTACCGCGCCGGCTTTGAAGACATCCATCTCGTTCGCGCCGATGAGATACAGCAGGACGCTCTTGCGCTGCTTGTTCTCTATCTGCTTGTTGAGCTCCAGCAGCACTTTGCCTAACTGCTCGTTGTCGAGGAGTTGGATGAAGCCGTGCTGTGCGAGGTTATCGAGTATCTTCTGGCTCTGCTCGACCGGATTGGTTTTCGCTTGCGCCCAGCGGTTGGTGGAAGATTGCGCCACGGCGCTCCATGCGTTCGCCACGTAGATAGTGGGCCATTCTTCCGGTTTGTCCGCGATGATTGCGCGCGTTACGACAGCGCCGCGGAGCGACGTCAGTACGGTACGCATCGTCAACTGCTGCGCGCGGTCACCACCCTGGGCACCGTAGAGCAGTACGTTGCTGTGACGCTTCGTGTCTTCGAGGAACGAACCGATAGTGCGGCTGCCGATAGTATCCGAACCGAATTCCATGAACCATTTGGCAGGTATCTTGCAGTACGGTACATCCAGTTCGCCGTCCCATACCTTGCATTCGAACTGCTTGAGCTGGCTGCCCAGGAGAGCTTTGGCGCGCTCCAAGATATGCTCGCCGGCGTTGGGGTAGTCCTCGTAGCCGTACATGGTCAGATAGCCGTCGTCCACGGTGCTGTACGCACCCGTCGAGTCCGGTAAGGAGCCGATACGTTTCTTGATGTTGTCCACCTTGCTCTTCGAGTTAGCGGGCAGCAAAGCGTTGCAGCTCTCGTTACCTACGTTGAGGATATAGTTATTGCTGATCTGGCCGATCCATGTCATGTCGCCCGGTATCTGCTGGCTGGACAACAGGAGGTGTATTCCGTCCGCTCTGTATTTCTTAGCTATCTCTTCGAAGATCTGGTTAATCTCTTTCTGCGTCGGGCTGAGCGCTTTGTTCTGCGCCACTTTGTAGATATCCTGGCATTCGTCGACTACCAGCAGGATACGCGGCAGACAGGCGGACTCTTTGCCGGCCTCCAGCATCTTTTTGTTATAGGCCTCCAGTTCGTGTACACCCGCTTCGGTGAAGAGTTTGTTGCGTTTCTCTTTCTCCTGCTCGAGGTCATGGAGCACGGAGAGGAACATGGTCTTGTCCGCCTGGGTCGTCACGAGCCAGCGCATATGGGGTACGCCTTTGTAGCAGCGGAAAGCCAGACCGTCCTTGAAGTCAAACAGATAGAGCTGAACGGCTTTCGGGCTGTACTTCATCGTCACGCTCGAGATGATGCCGCTGAGCAGTTTGCTCTTACCGCTACCGGTCATACCTTGAACGAACGAATGGGCGTAGGTGTTGCCGTCTCCGCGTACGCGGTAGTACATCTCCGCTTTGTTGTCCGCGTTGACGCCGATAGGCACTTCGATGCCCTTCGTCCAGCACTCTACATCGTTGTACGGCTGGTTCCAGTCCTGCCATGTCTTCGTGGTCAGCGACTTCGTCGCTTTCTTCCATCCTTTCGACAGGGCGCTGAAGAACTCGGCTACGAGTCCCGTGTTCTCGCGGGATATATCCATCGGGTCGGTCAGCTCGCTGCCCTCATCGGCTATCGGCAGATAGTTGCATTCCAACAGCTCCTTGCCGGAGAACTCCTGTTTGTCCCAACGGATATTGCCCTTGTACATGAGGAAGTTCTTCTTGTCCGCCATGATGACGGTGCTGAAACTGCCGAACTCGAAGTCATGCAGCACCTCCGGTTTGAGGTGTTCGCTCTGGATAATCATCAGGTATATACCGGCGGAGATACCGTTCGCCATGAGTTTCTTGAGGTTGGCGGTATAGCTCGGCCGCTCGCTGAACGGGTCGTAGAAGATAACGAGTTCGTAACCATGCTTGATGCCCTTCTGGTTATGCTGTACGAGCGACATCTCGGTCCGGGAGAAATCGCCTTTGATATCGCTGATGCGCTCCACGAGCATCTCGAGGTGCTTGTCAATAGCCGAGCTGTCCTCGAAGACCTGCTTGGAGTACAACTCGTCGCAACCCTCCATCATCTTCGTGATGCGCTGCACGCCCATCGAGGTCGGGTCCATGATGGACAGGTGTAACGAACCGGCAGGGAAAGCCATCATCATGCGGTAAATCATACTGTCCGCCATGTTCAGCGCCTGTTTCTGGCAAGCCTGGCGGTCGTACATGAGGAGGATGTTACCTTCCGTCGCGGTGGTCTTGTCGTCCGTCGTCTGCCAATCGGCATAAGCGGGCAGCACGCAGGCTTTCTTGCCGTACGACAGGTTCTGCGTTCCTACGAGCACTTGCGGCAGATAGGTACGCGATGCGGCTTGGGACTGTATCTGCGCCAACTCGGGGGCCGACGCCAGTACAGGGGCCAGCCATGTAGCGGATTCTTTCTTCAGGTAAGGCGGCATGGTAACGAGCGAGCGGGGCGCTTGCGCATAGTAATCGCGCATCGAGTGCTCCAGTTTCTGCTCCGCCTCCGCCAGACTGTTGGCATGACGGTGGGCGGCGTCGTTCAACTCTTGCGTGCGGGTGTCCGCAGCCTGACGACGCAATGACTCACGGGAGGAGGCTAACTGACGCAGACGCGCATCCTGATTGCTCTTCTCCTGGCTCACACTGCGGTTCTTTTCCGCCTCGGAATCACGGATGGTTCTCTCCATGTCTTCGTTGGAGTGCTCCATCTCCTTTACCAGCTTGTCTGCTACATCCTCGTACTGCTGGAGATAACTCTCTTTATGGTCTATGTAGTAACTCATATGCTCTGTCGTTTATAAGGCCTCGTAGTTAATCTTGAATTCATATCCGGAAATGCCCTGGAACTGCTCCGGCTTGTAGTGCGCCAGCTCGGCTTTGACATTATTCATGATCTTGTCTGCTTCAGCACGGCTCATACGGTAGCGGCTGCCGGAGAAATCCCATTTGCCGTCATGGTAGAAATACGGCTTATATTGCTGCTCGAAGGCCTCGAGACGCTCGGCAGCGTTCGCTTTGTCGGACAGGATACTGTTGTTCTTCGCCTCCGCTTTGTTCTTCTCATCCGCATTGTTCCGTCTTACGGCGCTGAAGGTGGCGTGGAAGCAGAAGATGTACTCCATCAGGAAATAACCCGCTACGGCAAGCAACCCGTAGAAGGCGAATGAAGAGGACATCACCGACGAGGTATCGCGGTACCAGAAAGCGTCCCACATGCACATGCAGACGAGTATCACTATCCAAAGGATCGCGAAGATGATAGCTATCGTACGCGGGCCGATGAGCCACTCGGGCGTAACCGCAAACGGACGCCAGAAAGCGTACCAGAAGGGAGACGTGCGTTTGTATTTGACACGACCCCGGACGCCTAATGCTAACTGGTTCTTGCGTTTGTACAGCTCCTCCCAGTCCCTGCGCAGCGCATCGGCACGCTCTTTCTTCGCCTTGTCAACCGCCTGGGTAAACTGGCCCTGCACCTTGTCGATATAGGTGCCCCAGTCACGCCGCAACGCAAGGGCTCGGTCAAACAAGTCATTGTTGCGATTGAAAACGGAAGAGGTCGCGTCATTAGCCTGAGACGACTTGCGTTTGTGCTGGTTCTCGAGGTTCTCCACGCGTGCCCGATAAGAAGCATTCGTGTTATTGACCTCATTGGTGTAGCGCGTTTCGATGTCATTGAGCGTGCGCGCTAACTTGTTCTCCGCCGCAGCCTTGTCGTTCTCATACTTCTGATGAATAGCGGCTATCGTCTCGCTGTGATGGGTTAAGAGCGAGCGAAGCTCCGAGACCCGGACGCCGAGATTCTTCTCATAATCCCGCACGGTGGATACACTTTTTTCCTGCTCCATATAGATTGTTTTTTAGGATACTTGTACAAAATCGGGCGCAAAGATACAACAAAAATCGCACATACGCAAATTTTTTACGCATTTTTTTCGCAGAAGCGTAAGAGGATGGCGATGCTGCTCCTCAAAAAACGCAGTGCCCCCTGCTCGTGCTTTTGCGTTCCCCATCCGCAAAAGAACGTTTTTGCCGGAGCACATTCTCCAAGGCGGGTTATG
>Ga0310696_10002680_pt1 | contig 23187 bp, 46 predicted proteins | sample AusTroGonzalo_MG_4_FD_203885 | JGI IMG/M metagenome (GOLD analysis project Ga0310696, IMG submission 203885) | Bovine rumen microbial communities from tropical cattle in Woodstock, Queensland, Australia - Gonzalo_02 (v2) (version 2) | ecosystem: Host-associated > Mammals > Digestive system >...
TTCCCCAAGCCGCTTATTTTTCATTCAATAACGGGGGCTATTTCATTTCGCGACGACCCGACCATATTCGTCGATAAAATAACGTCGGTTATTTCCGTCGAAATGTTCTTCGTTGTGGCATTCGCGGCAAAGGTATTCCAGATTTTCTTCATTCAAAAGGATCGTCGGATCATCCAGATTGTCTATGCTGATATACTCTTTGTGGTGAACAATCTTTCCCGGTCGAACAATTCCTTTTTGCAGACACCTTTCACAAAGCCCGCCAACTTTCGCGATATATGCGCTTCGACATTTCTGCCATGCCGCCGAATGGTAGAACGCTTTCTGTTCCTTCGGCGCTTCTTTTCTCATGCTTCCCATATTTCCAACAAAAAAGGACAAGCGTTTTGCCTGTCCCTTTTTCACGATTACATAATATCACACTATTGCGTTACATACGTTTCAAATTTTGATTTGACGAATCTGTGATAGATCAACCGCATATTTTCAGCAGACGCGTTGCTTCCGATCTGGTCAGCGACTTCTTCCCACGACAGACATTCACAACACCGAAGTTTCACGATCTGCCGAATCAGCGGATCGTCAATCGTAGCAATAAACGCTTCGACTTCTCTGATCGCCAGTCCGATCTTTTGCATATGTTCCCGGATCAGTTCAGCATGATCCGCCAGAAGGATCGCTTTGTTTTCCGTCGGTCTTCCTATATTATTTGTCACGCTATGCGGAAGTCCGTCAGCCGCAACCGTGTCTTGTGACATATCTGCACAAAGTTCTTCGAATCTCTTTTCCCACATTTTCAATTCGCGCTTCAGATAGTATACGCGTTCAAGGTCTTTTCGTGTCATTCTGTCCCCCTTTTCGTTCATACAAATATCGTTCATGGTGTTCCATCTTCATCACCGCTTCGGTCAACAATGCCTTGATCTGTTCGACCATTTGACAAACTTCTTCTGGCGTACAGTTCCGATTCGGCTTGACGCGTATATAGTTGATAACCTTCAGCATTTCGTTGACGTCAATCGTTTCGATCGGCATTCTGTATTCTATCCGCTTTCTGATAAACGGAAGCGCAGAATCGTCGCGTTGTTCTGTGACAACCATATATTTTCCGTCAAAGAACGGATAGATCGTCTTTTGTCCTTTCATGCTTTTCCCTTCTTGCCTTTTTGACGTCCTTGATTGCTTTTGTCAATGCTTCTTTTTCGGTTCGACTTGCGCCAACCATCATACTTTGCAATACGATCACCACGTCTTTTCTTTTCATATTCCCGATACCTTCCTTCTAATATGTCAACGCCCCATGCAATCACGCCGATCACGGCGCAGATCGCGACGAAGATCAGAAACACAACCAATTTGTCAGCAACTCTTTCAAACAGTCCGATCATTCTTTTTCCGTCCTTTCTTCCCTTCGCATATCATTCTTCAGCCTTTTTCTTGTTGCTTTTCGATTCATGCGTTTTTGCTTCTTCCATCCGCCGGGATGGTTTTTCGCGCCGCAACAAAATTTCTTATAAAATCTATCAAGGAACGCTAACTTCTTTGTGCTTCTCATTATTTATCCTCACTTTCTGCCACATCAACAAATATAGGTTTTACTTCAAGCATCTGTTCCATAGCGTTTCTGTTATCCTCATGCACTCCCTCATCATCAACATATCTCCGCATAGCGTGGTTTATAACGAGTGCTTCTGTCGGTGTGTACTCTGCTTTAATAGCCTTGACGATTTCGCCTTGTTTTTCGACTATCAGTTTCATCCCTTATCCTCACTTTCTGCCTTATCAACTATTGCCACGCCATATCCATCATGTGTCCTACTCCATACCAACTCGTCATCCATTTCAAGCAAAGTCATAACTGCTTTTGCTACTTTTACTTTAACTGGATAAATCTTTACTGTTTCTCCATCATCAACATATATGGTCATTCCTCTTTCACTTTACGCACGTCAAGTATTTTCTCAACAATCCCTGCAATAATAGCCGAATACCACAAAACGTTGATTGATATGACAAGGATTTCAAACAATAGTTCGTATTCAGACCACGGATTCATGATCCACCTTCCTTTCGCTTCCATACGTTTCTATGATCTGGAACAACGCCCCGCACTGCGGACACTTCGACACCTTGTTCGCCCAGTGCGCCGAATACATATGATTATGACCGCAGAACGGACAGAAGTTCACGTCGTACAAGTCGACTGCGTATTCTGGATTTATCCGAATTGCTTTTCTTCCCATGTTTTCCCTTTCTACCAGTCGACCGCTATGTCGATCTGGTTCTTGTTCGTTTCCGCAAATGCGCCTGTGTCAATAACGACGCCGATCCCCAACGACGTCATGACGCAAGTCCCATAGTCCCAAGTGTCATACGGCGCCGCAACGATCACATATTTTCCGATACATTTAACGCCGTCTTCTCGGACATTATATTCTCCTTCAACTACGCCCGCGTCCTTTGCACGTTTGACGACGCGTTTCATATTCAAGTTGTAGTACGTTTCCTTGATCCCGTCATGGTAGAATACGCCGTCACGTTTGTTCAGTTTGTTCGCTTTCCCCCAGATCGGCGTCGCCAACGTCAACGCGACCAAGAACACCGTCGCCATTATAAATAGGAATTTTTTCTTCATTGACTGTCCCCCTTATCACTTCGACCGTTTTGTTTGAAAAGTCTGTGCAAACACATTCGCCGCCCCTCGACCGGATGTATTGCAGAAATTCAATCATGTCTTCGTCGGTTTTTCCGACAAGAACGGTTCCTTCGTTCATCTGCGTTCCCCTTTCGCCCTACTGAATTGTCAAAGTGCCGACATTGTGGATGTAGACAGTTGCGGTCTTTAACGCTTCAATTCCCATTTCCACCGCTTCAAGTGCTATGTCATTAACTGGAATAACCTCGTTTTTGCTATCCATTCTGTCCGCTAATACCTGCAAATGTTCTATTGCCTGTTCTTTTGTAAGATTATGATTTGTCATTTTGCTTCTCCTTTCATTAAGATCGAAAGAACGATCTTGATAATCTCTTTGTCTGAATAGCCTTTTTCACGCAAGGCGTTCAGCGCTTCTTCGAATGTCATCTTTTCTTCCTTATTCATTCAGTCGCCCCCGTGATCCTCTCGATCTCATTCAACGGACAAGATTCGCATACAGTATTGATGTCTTGTTCGTCGTCATATACTTCGTGTGGATATTTACAAAATTTGTCGCACAATTCAGAACACAACTGTTCTATTCTGTCTTGATCTGCTTTATCCAGATACTTCAAAACTGCCATTTTTAACCCTTTCTTTACTTGTTACCGCTTCCGTTACCGCTTTGTTACCGCTTTTGTTACCGCCAAGAATGTGTCAACCATGCGGGTGTTACCGCTTTACCGCTTTGTTTTTTAATTTCCTACGCGAGTATAAAAAAATTTCGGAATTTCGATTTTTTATTGAACCTCTTATATATATACATGGTTCATTTGGTAAAGCGGTAAATTTACCAATTTTGGTAAATCACACGAACGGCAATTCCTTCAAATCGTCGTCGCTTGCCTGCATGAATTCGGCTTCTTCTGCGGTTTTAAGGCACACGCACCGTTGAACGGGATTTTCTCCGATCTTCTTCGGTCTGGTGAAGTGTCCTTCGGTCTTGTCCAGAAGTCCACGCGAATTCGCCCACGATAGAAAGCCCTTCGGCGATATATTCCCGGTTTCGCATATCCGATCAAAGGCGGATTTATATATATAGGTATATTCACCTTCAACCTTGCCCCAAAGTTCGCCGTTTACCGTGTCTTGATCCTCAAACCGGATGAAGTGATTGCACTGCACCGCAAGTTCCGACTTCAACCATTCATACGCGCGGGCGTATTCAGAAACGTCTTCGCGATCCTTCAACTGACCGACAAGTTCTTCCGCGTCCATATAGACGCCGTCCTTGAATAAAATATCAGTCGCAATTTTATCAGCAGTCAACAGAACGCTCAAAGGTAACATCTGTTTTTCTTCCTTTTTCCCTTCGCACAAGCGCTCGATCTGCGCGTAAAACTCTTGTTGAATCTTTGCGACTTCTTCAAAGCCAAGATCAAGAACCGCTTGTATGAATTCTTTGCCTGCGAAGCCGTAGTTGGCGTCAATGATCTTGCAGACCGCGTTTCCCTTGATTTCCTTGAACAGTTCGGTCGGTTCCATCTCAAAATCAAGAATTCGGTTCACGGCGCCGCCCTTCATATGTTCGGTCGCAAGCGGTCGTTCGATATTCGTCAGCGTGATATTTCGCCATTTGGTCGGCTCCCTGGTCGTTAGTTCCTTGTTTGAACGGTCTTTTCCCTTCCCGCCGCACTGCGTATATACGAAGTCTGATACTGCGTCGTAACCGTACCGATCCCGCATTTTCGACAAGTCGTCGATCATTGTCGGAAGATTGTTCAAGATATTGTTGCGTACTTCCCGCGCCGTATCTGTTCCCGTCGGATCAGTGATATATTTGCCTTCGCCCGGATTCGCCCAGATCGAAGCCGCCAACTTCAGCGCGACGGTCTTGCCTTTTCCTGTTTCCGCCCAAAGATTGACTATGAACGGAAGAGTCTTCAACGGCTCAAGAAGAACCGATCCGAACGACGCCGCCATGTATACGGCGATTTCTTTCTTCTGCCAAGAACGGACTTTCCGCGCCAAACCGTACCATTTTTCACGATCCCCGCATTCCGTGACCGCTTCGACAAGATCATGAAACCCCGTCGCAGAATCGAATTCGATATTTCCGCCGTATGGGATGAATTCTGAAAAATCCCGCACCCATCCGAACCGCGACGTTGACGTCTTTGTTTCGATCAGATCAAGATTGAGATTTTCAAGGTCTGCCAGATACCGGACGAGCGCTTTTGCGGTTTCGCTTGTGACGCTTATGCCGTAATCGGCAAGTCCGACGATCTTGCTTGAAGACGCTATGACTGCCTTGTCAACGGTTATTTCCCGCCAAAACTGCCCCTTCTTGAACGCAAGTTTCACCTTCTCTTTGCCCGTTTCCGCGTTGATGTAGCGGTCGGAAATGATGATAGGATGATAACAAGCAAGGACTTCTCCAAACAGATTGAATGTTCTGACGCCGTGTTCGTCGGCGATCCAACACCCGCACCGCAGTTCAGACAGTGACTTCGGATAGTCGAAAGCCGTTGCATTGTCGGAAGGCGCCTTCGGCTTCGCGGGCGTCTGCTTCTTCAGCGCTTCGCGTTCCAACTTCTTAAATGCCGAAAGTTTGCGCTTGACTTCTTCTTTGACGTTCAGTTCCTTCGCCCTACTCATTAGCGCGTTGATCTTGTCCACTTGCGCGACCGGATCACGTTCGTCAATGATGTCTTCGTACACCGAATCGTCAAGAATCCCGTCTTTTGTTAAATCGTTATAGTTCATATTCGTTTAACCCTTCATGGATGTATAATTGAAGCGTCATCGCGTTCATGCAGTCCGCCCAAGCGTCCGACATAGGTTCAAGGCGATCAAGATACTTCCGATAGACTGAAATCAGTCTGCTGTTCAGTTCCTTCTTCTTGTTTGAACGTTCTTCTTGCGCCCTGCGCGTTTCTTGCCTTGCCTTGCTTCGCATGATCGCTATTCTTGCAGACCGCTTTTCTTCATGCTCATACGTTCCGCCGAGGATCGCGAAAGCCGTCTTGAAGTCGCACCGTTCCATGTCTTGAATGAACGAAAATATGTCGCCATGCGCCCCGCAAGCGAAGCAGTGATACCCGTCTTTGTAGACTTTCATTGACGGGTGATGCTCTTTATGGATCGGACAACAAAGCATTCCCTGCCGATTTGCCTTCAGACCGTAACGCGCCAACACTTCATACATTGTGGTTGTTGCTTTTATTTCTTCGCTTCTCATATTTCACCCAAAATCTGAATGATCCGCTTGCCCGTGTCCTTCTTTTGGCAGAATTGCCATTCTACGCCGTAGCGTTCGGACAAGGTCGTCATACTCTTGTATAGATGTTCTCCGCTTATGCAACGCGGGCTTTCCTTCTTTCGCGGATTCTCCCAGAACAGAACGTCGATCAGATCGTTGATGTTGCGCCCGTGTTCGACCAAGAAGATAATCTTCACGCCCTTTTCATGCGCTCTTTGTATCTCTGCATGGAACCGCTTTTCGATCACATTCGACGCAAGTTCAAGAAGGTTTTGTTTGCGGTCGATCACGACCGTCATATTGTCAATTCTGGCATAGTCGCCAACCCATAATTTTGACGTGATCGTTTCGACCCCTGCGCGGGCAAATTCAGCCTTGATCGCTTGTATCGCCCGCGCCTTCTCCCGCGTGTCAATTTGAATCGTCATTCCTTCAAGAACGGATTTTCTTCCGCTTCTGCCTTCGGTTCGCTTGCTTCGATCTCAAAGATTACGAAGTTCGTGTACGTCTGCTTTTTCTCTTTGTCGTAATGGTTTTCAACGCCACAACGCACAATCTTGAATGAATCGCCTTCGTTCAAATATTTACCGTCCGCGAAAGCCTTTCCGACAAGACGAACGAATCCGCCGAAGTCTTGTTCATACTTTCCTTCTTCGTTTTTCCTTGATGTGCTGATTCGGAAGTCGGCGTACTTTTCTTCGATCCGCTTGATCTCCCAAATCTTCGCATATGATCCTACTGAAAACATAATCATTCCCCCTTTTTCTTCATGTTCATTTTTACGGCTTCTTCCAATTTGTGAACGGCTTCGTCGTACTTCTCCGCAGGCAGTTCCGACAAGATCGTCAGCCCGTAGATCGAATTGAATTTATCGACGGAAATCCCCGCCTTTTCAAGAAGCATTTCAAGCGCCTTCAACTGCCCGTCGTTGACGTACTTATCAAGAACCGAAGCGTCTGCTTCTTGTTTGAACTTGTTGGTTGCGGGCGCCTTTTTCGGTTTTTCTGCCCCTGCCTTCGTGTATTCTTCAGAATCCGGGTCTTTTGCACTATCTATCAAGAACAGTGCGCCAAGTGCATATTTGCGCGCATAACTGCTTGCGCTTCCGGTTAGTTGCGCCGAATCCATTTTCGGTCGTTCAAGTGTTTCCCTTGCATAAGCGTTTGCGCAGATAACGCCGTCTTCTGATTCCAGATCGTAAAAGAACGCCGTCGCATTGACGTAATATCTTTCGCCGATCTGTACGATCGAATCGTCAAGTTTGATTGTCGCTTTGTACTTTGTCAGAAGCGGTTTTAACGCTTCAAGGATGTCTTCGCACGATCTGTATGAAAAATCGCCGAATGAATTGAATTTGCCCTTTGGCACCGCCAATTCTGTCTGAACCGCCAAAAGTTTCTCAAAAACCTTCATCTTCAAAAATCACCTTCCCTTCGTCTGTCGTATTCGTAGTCGATCCGGGCGCTGAACGCGTCCGCTTCAAGTCGTTCATATGCGGATTCGGTATGAATGCACACGTCGCACCCGACGATTTCGTTGCCGTCCGCTTGTATGAACAATTCGTTGCAATCTGCGCCGCAAATAGGACACTGCGGCATTTCGTAGTGGTCACCACTCATGGAATCGCCCCCTTACTGAATAATCCGCAGAATCCGCTTGACGTCGTCCGTGTATACAACCTTTGAATTGTCCGTATCAAGATACCGGGCAAGCGTTTCGAAGCGTTCCTTCAACGAAGCGTTTTCTTCGATCAACTGCGTGTAGTAGTCGATTCCGATTGTTACTGTTCCATTTACTGTTGTGTTTTCCATACTCTTTCCATCCTTTCATTTCTTGTGTTGTCGCAGAACCATCACGGACATTTGATCCCGACGATTTACGAATTGACGATCTGTCAACCACTCACCCCGACCATATTCCGATTGCTTTTTCTTCCGAACCATTTCTTTGAATGCCTTGTTTTCTTCGACATACGCCAGATATGCGTCACAAGTTGAATGACAACCTTCTATGTTGTTGTGTCCGTCACACCCCTTACAAGGGCTTTTTGGCTTCATTTCTCGACCCCTTCTTGTGACGGAAAAAGTTGCTCATTCACAAAAAGATGTTCGTAGTTTCTGCCCGTGATTTCGTTCTTGATCTGATACTTGATTTCGCCCTGCTCAATCGTCACCGCCGTGACAACCGCCTTGACGAAAACTTCGTCCCCTACTTCGTATAGATTTACGTTCTTCATTATTTATTCTCCCTTCGGTTATTAGATGTTGTTTGCTTCTTCGTGCTTTTTCTCTTTCGCTTCTTGTCGCCGAATATAGTCGCCGACTGCATTGAACAGAACTTCTATCCGCAGACCCGCCGCCGTCGCAATCTGTTCGTCTACGTCCATGTTCCGCGCTTGTTCGGTCAGTTCCAACAAGTGACGCTTTTCGAAATCCCGCATTCCTTCGTCAGAAATGTTCTTCAAATTGACGTCGTCGATCTTGTTGGAAGGGATCGACTGTATCACGTCGATCTGTCTGCCGTATTCTTCTTCACCCCAGATCATGCTTGCCCCCTTTCTATTTTTTGCGCGGCGCCCAAAGGATCACCGCCAAGATCAGAATGACTGATATGATGATTGCTTCCTTCATATTTCCGCCTTTCAAAAGGTTCCGATCCATAATGTCAAGCACACCATAGCGATTGACGCCGTTGCCATAAGGATCAGACCGACCCACGACAATATGTTTACTTCTTCCCATCTTTCCATGCTTTCACCCTTTCTTCGTTGATCCGAAACGTTCTTCTGGACGATCCCGGCATTTTCACACAAACCCCGAAATCGACCGCGCCTTGACTGATCGCTTCGCGAAGAAATAGTTCAGACCAACCCAAGTATTTCGCCGCTTCTTTTACCGTCATATCTCAACGTCCTTTGGTTTCGTTTTTGAAACATTCCGCGAAAAAAAATTCATCCGCAGAAAGTCCGTATTTTTCGCAGATCAAGCGGATTTGCTTGACCGTGAAGTCTTCGATCCCGTTCAACTTCCGGTTGACGGAAACCGTCGTGACGCCCAGAAGTTCGGCAACTTCCTTTTGGCTGATTTTATGTTCTACCAACCATGCCTTAAACTTCATCACTCAACCCCCTTTCCGCTGATCCTGCCAGGTCTTACGCATGACCACGCGATTTGATTTCCGAGCGCCTTCTTCATATTCCTTTCAGCGCGTTCAGCGGTCGCTTCGTCCTTGTAGGAAAAAACTTCCTTGTCGCCAGTGTCCCAAATTATTACCAATTCATGATTCATGTCTTCCTTCCTTCTCCCCGTATCGCCGATAGGTCAGCGTTCTTTGTTTAGAATTCGTAATCGTAGTAGTAGTCAGCCTTTCCGAAGGAAACGTTCGCCCTGTGGTACTTTGTAACTTTGCCTTTCTCAAGAACAACGTTCTTGTCTACACCTACGTTGCAAAGCCATAACAGACCGTTGATTCTTTCGTCGCCTTCCGCTTCTTCGATCTTCTTCACGTCATCAGCAGTTACCGTTGTCGTGTAATACCAATAGTTGCCGCGCTTTGTCATTTCGTGAACCGGATTTTCTTCGTTGCTGATAAGTTCCCACTTGTTTTCGTAAGAATCTCCGACATGCTTCGCGTCGTATTCGCGAACCTTGACGTGCTTCTGATCTTTGACTTCGACAACTTCGTAAGCGTGTCTGTCTGACCAATAATACTCCGTCATGCCTGTCCCGACTTCGATCGTGTCGCAGAACTGTCTGTTTTCTTCGAATCTGTTGTCTAAACTTCCGTAAAATTTTCTTGCCATATTTTGTCCCTTCCTTTCACTTTTGATGTTTCGTTTTTGAAACCTTCTGACTATATTATAGCGCCATGTTTCAAAAAAGCAACCCCTTTTTTTAATTTTATAAACTTTTTTTATAATTTGACGATATAATGTATACATAACCGCACGAAAGGGAAAGCAAATGGAACTGAAAGACAGACTGAAAGAACTGCGAATAGAACGCCAGATCACGCTTGATTTGCTTGCATATGATCTGAACAACAAGTACGAAATCAATGTGAACAAAGGACAGATTTCGAAGTGGGAAAACGGAAAGAACGACCCGTCACTGCACCATGCGGCGTGTTTGGCTGAATATTTTGACGTCAGCCTTGACTATCTGATCGGCTTGACCGACGTCAGAACGCCCGCACGTCTGCTTGCGTATGCAAAGAAATTCGGAGAAATGAAAGAAGGTAAGAAATGAAACTCCCCCCAAACTTCGGAAGCATAACAAAACTAAAAGGAAACCGCCGCAAGCCGTACATGGTTCGAATCAGCGACGGCGTTGTCGTGAACTACGACACGAAAAAAGCCTACACGAAGCGCGTTGTTCTGGGATATTACGCAACGAAAAAGGAAGCCATGCAAGCGCTTGTCGAATACAACGCGAATCCGTACAACCTTGACCGAACAAAAGTGACAATCCGTGAAATATGGGATCAGATCAAGGACAAGATCGACGTTTCTTCTAATAGAATGAAGGCGTACGAAAGCGCCTTTCGAAAATATATAACACCAATCGCAGACAGTCGGATCGTAGACGTAAAGACCGCCGCCCTGCAAGACGTTCTTGACGCGATCCCATACGGATATGCCACGAAAGCAATCGCGCGAACTGTTCTGAACCAAATTTACAGATACGCCGTTCAGAACGATATAATCGCGCAAAACTATGTTCAATACTGCAAAACGGGAAAAAGCGAAACGAAAATAACGCGCGAATTGTACACGTCGGAAGAAGTGTCGGCGCTTTGGAAGGAATCGGATCGCCCAGAATGCGCCATGACGTTGATATTATTATATGAAGGAATGCGGATCAAGGAATTGCGCGACATGCCAAAAAATGCCGTTGATTTGACCGCAGGGACGTTTGAAATACGCGAAGCGAAGAATGTTCAATCAAGGCGAACGATCCCCATTCACGAACGCGTCAGACCCCTTGTCGAACGTGCCATGAAAACGAACGGCGACTTTCTGTTTGGATTTTCGCGAATGCAATACGATTATTTCGTCCAAACGCATACGGATCACCGTCCATATGACACGCGCCATACTTTCGCGTCAAAGGCGAATGAAATCGGTCTTCCGAAGTTGACGATTCAACGCCTTATGGGACATAGACCGGATTCGATTCTTGAACAAGCGTATATTCACTTGTCTTTGGATGAACTCCGCGAAGCGATCAACAAGATCGAATACGATTGAAGACTGTCACCAATGCGTTACCAATCAGAAGCGCTTTACGCCATTTCAAACAAATTATCGTCAACCAACGGAACCGTCATTTTTCCTTTATTTTCGGCATTTTGGCGGTTTTCTGCGTTTCTGCATTATGTCAATACTGCTCTACTGAACAAATGAATAAATAGCGATTTTATGCGGATTTTGTGCGGATTTGTTACCAATGCGTTACCACTTCGAAGCGACGCCCTATGCAAGATAGAACGCCGCCCCATGAAGGATAAAAAAAGTGAAGTATGGAAGATGAAAAAGAAGCAACCTATGTTAAACCAATCGCCGCCCATGTCTGGCGACCGATTATTCCGTCGGGATCAAGCCACCGACTTGCTTGAAAGTCTTTCACGGCTCTTTCCGTGTTCTTCCCGAAGATTCCGTCGGCAAGTCCGCAGGGATAGCCGTTCAGATTCAAAAAGTTCTGCCAAGCGGTCACATATTCGCCCCTGCTTCCGTACTTTAGAACCGGAAGATTCTTGACGGGCGTTTGTCCCGGCGATCCGCCCAGAACTTCGGCGTCCCACAAATACAGTTTGTGCTTGTTTATGCACGAAAGAAGCGTATTCGAATAAGACGGGCTTGTCGCATATCCGTCTTGTTGGACGTACTTGCAAGCCAAAGTGTAGTCTGTCAAACCCCGAAGGTTTTCATAGCGTTTCAGCCGATTAAACAACGAAGAATGGTCTGCGACGCTTTCCGCCCAAGAAGGATATTTTCGGAAGTTGGCAAGAACCCGGATCGGCGATCCGTTCACATATTCGGTCGTCCACATTTGAACAGATTGCCCGTTGTAGGAACCTTTGATCCCGAATAGATTATTCGCCTGCGTCGTCAGCCCCGAATTTCCCTTCGAACTTTCGATAAATGCTTGACTTGCCGTCAGACTTGCAAGAATGCCGCTTGACCGCATATCAGCCAAGACATACGGTTTCAGCGTTTGAAGGAAGGTTTCGTCTGTGTATTTCATGCTTTCCCTTTCAGATCGTTGATGTCGTTCTCAAGAACCTTGATTTCGCCTTCTGCGATATACATTCGTTCGACAAGGTTATTGTGCTTTTCAACCTTCTTTTCAAGTTGGTCGATACGATACATAGTTTTTGAATGGTTGAACACGTTTGAGATAACCGTTCCCGCAAGGGTGATTCCGCCCGTGATCCCTGCCACAACAATCGCTTCGGTCATCATTTTTCTTCGTTCCCCTTGTTGTAAACGAAGGTCGATACGCCCAGAACTACGCCAAGAAAGGCGTCGATCGCCGTAATTGTTCCGACGATCTGCTCCGCATACGGCAGACCCCATATCTGCGCCAAAGCAAAGTAAAGCGTTCCGATTGCCGGAAGCCAAAGTTGCGCGATCTTTTTCAAAACGTCATAGATTTCGTTCTTCATCTTGTTTGAAGTCCTTTCGTCGTCATATTCTGCTTCGTAGATCAAAGCCTGCACCCAAAACGCAAGTCCTGCGATAATAGCGGATGCGATAATAAGTAGGATTAGTTGCATTTCATATACCTTGTTGCAATCAAAAAGGACATACATTTCTGTACGCCCTTTGAATGGAATAATTGATAAATTCTTATCTCCAAATCATCTTTGCACCACAACTCGGACAAAAGTTCACTTCTGTTGAAAAACCGTCTTGAATAACACATCCGCACAAATTACATTCTGCCGTGTGCCATCCATATGCAGATATTTCTCTGTTCGTCCAAAAGCCGACCATTCTTTCGATTTGTGGAACAACGTCGACGCTTATTGTTTCGTAATTGTCCTTGCAAGTAATAACCATCACGAACTCCTTTCCGCAGTCATATTATACCATTTCAGACGGTTGCGTTCAAGTATTAGTTGCATGTGGTGTACCTTATTCGATAGCGACGATATATGCAGTTGACCGATAATTGGTATAGAACGGAAGATTGAACCCCGTTGCGTCAATGTTGTACAACTGTTGGTCTGATGCCACATTTGGCGTGGAGTAAGTACCATTAAATATCTGCTTGAACGTACTATCACCTGAAGTCCAATATATGGAAAGCACATAACTGCCATAATACCCACTATCGAATATCATAATTTTTCTAGGTGGAAATCCGCACTCAATTCGTGCTTGTGACGGCGTACCCGATATTTCGACAATCTTCGTACCGCCCCCCAACTCCCCGAAATTAAGTTCTGCTTTTGCCATGTTTTTGCTCCTTTAACTCTGTTGTGCGTAAATCAAAGTGATAACGCAACCTGTTGACTGATTAACCGTAACAGACGCACTTGTCGGCTCGACTTCGAAATATGTTCCGACCGTATAATCGTTAGCGGGGTAAATGTTTGCCAGTTTGTTAAAGTTTGCATTTGAAAATGTCGTGTTATCAAATGTTGTATAGGAGTGGCTTGTATTATACGAGCCCCAAATCAAAAACAGATACTTTTTGCCAACTTCAAGCGTGAGTGTTGCGAGGTTTGTCGGAGTTACTTCATACGAAATTTCACCACCACCCATGCCGTCCACATAATTCATTTCTGCTGTTGCCATGTTTTTGCTCCTTTAATCTATAACGATATTTCCAACCAAGTGTCTGTTACCGCCCGAATTACTATAAACGTCGATCAAATCTCCTGCCGACACTTCAAACGCAGCGATGCAACACCCTAGATTTTCGCTAGTCCAATCAAGAACATCCGTAAAATTCCCCGAAGTCCCTTTTGTGACATTCTTCCATTGACAACCGTTATAATTATCAATGATATTCGCATAGAAAAAGCCATCTGTCGGCATAGCGTCAAGTCTTGTCCAACCCGTACCACCCGGTTGTCCAGTTGTTGTTTTTGTGACAAGCACTTTTTTGATTAGCGTCGGATATAGGGATTGCGTACCTTTAACGCCACCTCTCACCATAGGAAATACTGCCATACTATCACCCCTTTGCAGGCTTGTTGATGAACTCAATGCATCCGTCAACAACATCAAGATTAGCGTCAACAAGTTTAACAACGCCGTTTACTGCGCCAGTATCATTCCATAAAAGGGAAAGCCAGTTGTGGTAATTGTACTTCATGCTTGCAAGGTCAGAACCCTCGTACTTTACTGCAAAAGCCCCATTGATAAACTGAATAACTGCGTAATTTTCCATGTTTTTTCTCCTCTCTTATTCAACCGTGATTGTGATATCTTTCATTTCAGCCAAACGCTCAAACCGAACGTATACCCTATCTTCTATGCGTTCCACCGTATACTCTCCGTCCATGTGAACAGTCAGCACACCGTTCGGCACACCATAAAAGACTTTTTCGACTTCCCCGTAGTATGCGGTCTTTGTCTGCTCATACGGTGTGATTGCCGTTATTCGGTTGTTGAGATTGCTTAACGCCTTTGCAATCGGATTTTCGGGGATACCAGAAATATAACCGCTTGCGGGGATGATTTCTTCTTCAACCGCCGTGTATTCCTTGACGTTCCCGTCTTCGCGATACAAGAACTTGAAGTCCGTCCGGTCGAATTCCTGGCTTTCGTCGTCAGACAAAAGCACGAAACCATTCGAAGCAGTCGGCGCCGTATCGGAAATCACGCGGATCAAAGGGTTCCCGCTTTGCGTTGTGCTTGTTTCGATTTTGCAATCGTATTTTTTCTTGCCGATCTTGATCTTCATGCTTGAACCCCCTTCCTACGTCAACGGACTGACGATCTTCACCTTCGTGCGTTGTTTCGTCAGCCGAACGCCTACTTTCACGCCGCTTGCCGTCTGAACTTCGCCCGTAAACTTAAACGCAACCGCCCCGCCGTTTACGCCGCTATTTACGATACTGTCGTCTATTCTCATAGCGTACAGACCGATTACTTCGTCTTCGGGAATAACGAAAACGGGTTCAACCTTGATACTGTCGTCAGACAAGACGCCGTAAAGGTCAGCCGCCCAAAGCCAACCGCTTCGCGAAGCGCCCGATTCTTTCCAGTTGTCCGCCCATGCTCCAAGACCGTCGTCATCTTTCGATACGGGCGTCAGAATTTCAACCGCGTCGCAGTTCGACCAATTCGCCGCCGCATAAGCAGAAATAACGTCGTCGTCCGTTGCGTCGGTTGCCTTGACGATCATGGTGGAAATATAGGAACTGTTCGGCACCATTGTATGACCGCCGCCAGACGGAGCCTGCGCTCCCCATTTGCCGCTTGTCGTGTTAAAGGTCAGAACGTCGCCGTTTGAAGGCGTTCCGACAATGGAAACGTCCCCCGTCAAGTCCTTCAGTTCGTCGGGAACCGAAGAAGCGTCCGCTTTGGCTGAAAGTGCCGTGTATGCGTCGCCACCCGTGATCGGTTTGGTATTGCCGCTTGTGATCGTGCCAGGATCAATACTGATAACGTCGGCGTTTGAAATGCTGATACCGTTGCCCGCGGTATATGTGCCGCCGCCGCCACCACCGGACATTGTAAGGTCATAGACCCATGTCGCAACAGACGGCGCGCCGCCCGTTTCGCAGTGATAAACCGCGCCTTCGGTCTTATTCAGATAGCAGTCGTTCGCAACTGCTTCAGCGATCCCCGAATTCACGAAAACGGTCGGGTTTGTGGATTTTCCGCTGATCGCGGTTCCAATGTACCATTTGTTGCCATCTTCGCCCGGAAGTCCCTGCGCCCCTTTAAGATTTCCCTGCAACGTCCACGAATCCGTCCCGACGCATTTCCAAAGGTCGTATGTGTCCGTGTTCAGATAAAGCGAATCGGTAAAGAACCCCGTCGAAGAACTTGACGCAGAAGTTACCGCCGTACCCGTTGTCAGAATAACTTCGGACACGTCATTGATAATCTCGATTGCGTCGTGAATCGACCCGCGGACTTCTTCGCCGTATACTGCCTGCATGATCGCCTGCAAGTATTGAGAAATGTCAGCCATTTATTTTTACCCCTTTCGTTTTTATGCCCATCCACCGTGTTCTTCGAAGTATTTCGCAACTTGAACGATTTTATAGGTCGGGACTTCAATATAAGAACCGCCAGACTGTACGCCCGAATTAACCGCGCCCCAACAAGCGTAATACGGTTGCCCGTCATAATCGGCGTAAATACCTGGACCATTGTTCTTCGAACTCTTTGTGTATAAGTCGCCGCTTGAAAGTTGCATTGTTCCGACGTTATCCGTCAGAAGCGCGTCTTTCATGGTAACGTGTCCCGTCGACATGTTCAGTTCATACACGCCGTTGTTCGCGATCAGCGAACCCGTCGTGATAAAGTCAGCCACGAACCCGCCGTCCATTGTCGCCGCAGTCGTCACCGTCCACGGATCGGAAGCGGTTTCCCTTTCAAGATAGGCAAGACCGCCCAAATTCCAACGCCAACACTTCGTGGCGTTGCTATAAAGAACATTGTTCGCAATCCGCAGTTCCGTTATTTGGTCGTCCGAATTTGTTTCGAAGGTCACATACCCGCCGTCGGTTCCGTTCAAGATTTCCAAAGCGTTCTTTTTCGCCGCTTCAAGAATCGAATTCTTTGTCGGAATGTTTCGGATCGCGTCAGCCGAATCAATGGTCTGGCTTGTCAGCGTCCTGTTTGTCCGAACGTAACCGGAAAGCGTGATCTTGTTTTTTCCTATGTTCTGAAGATCGCGTTCAATGTTCGTCAAGTATAACCACTGGTCAACTGCGAACGGCTTTGATATAACGCGGATCGAATCGCCCAGATTCCATTCAGAAACGTTCGAAACAGTCGAAAGATCAACTGCGTCAAGTTCCATAGTCAGTTGCGGTTGACTGTATCTTGTCAGATAAGCCGCCGCAAGCGCGTTCAGTTGCGTCAAGTCTTCAACGCCGTCGAATACGACCGCTTTTGCATGTCTGCCGTATGCGGTCAGCGAAGCGTCGTTTTGAATGACTGTTCCCGCCAAGCGCGCCGAATACCCTTCGTAGACTTCCGAATCAAGTTCCGCACCGTAAGGCGTCAGAACGTTCGTCAGATTTTCGTAGTCGGATTCCTTGACGTAATCAAGTAGGTTATAGCCGTATTCAATGCTTTGCGTCGCCTGCGCGCCAAAGTCAGACAAAGGAACGCAGTCAATGTACCGCGTCACCGTACCGCCGCTTGTAACTCTACGAACCCGTAAATATCCCGAATCCTTTGCGATACATTCCCGCAGACAGTCAAGAATCGACCAATCGTACTCCGTCGTCCAATTACAAGCGCCCGAACTCTGTACGTTCGTGATATATCCGACCGAAAACTGTCTGTCTGAAGGTCTGTTTGCGTTGTATGCGGCAAGCGCCGTCTGGAACCGTTGCGCGTACGTTTCCGTCGTGATCTGCGTCGGCGGAAGGAATTCGTCAGCCAAAAACGCCAAATCTTCAAGACAATAGACGTCCGCAACCTTCGAAAAGTCCGTTGAAATCTCTTTGATTTCGCCGCGCCAATATTCCTTGCCGTCTTTCATGATCGTGATTAACGCGCCCTTTGTCAGTTCCGAATACAAAGGGTTAGACGGCGGCACCTTGAAGGAAAATTCGCCCGCTTCGCCGACGTCTTCGTTCAACTTCGTGTCATAGATCGCGTATTCGTCGTTTGCGGGATAATATAGTATTTTTGCGCCAATGTTTACTTGATACATTAGAGTGAACCACCCCTATATACGACTTGCACCGTTGCCGACCCCGTAAAATCAAGTTCAACGTCTTCTTCTCCGCCGACAAGGATCGACGGGATCACGTTCGAACCGACCGCAAGCGCAAAGGTCGAACCGTCGCACGTCACTTCGAAGGTCGAAGAAATCAGTTCCGACACAATCAGCGTCGGACAAACGGGCATGTGTCCATGCGGGATCGTGATGGAACCAGAACCGGAAATCACTTCCGCGCCTTGTTGCGTAATAACGCCCGTTTCGAAGTTGAATGGATCCCACAACCACGGTTCAGCCGAACTGTTCACGTCGTACTTGTACGGATCAGCCGTCGGAACGTCAAGCGTGAAGGTTCCAAGATCGCGGAAACGGTCAAAACCATTGATATAGACACGCCCTTTCCAAAAATAGTTTTGGTCGTTGTCAAGCGTCAGCCGACAAACGCGCCCGTGTACGTTGTTTCGAAGCGCAGAAATAACGCCATCCCATGAAGTCCGCGCACGAACCGCGCCAAGTTCAAACGATAACGCACGCTTTTTATAGATTCTGCGTCCGCTGATCGCTTCGGAAGCGTCGATCATGCCGTTTCTTCCGGGAACTTCAATATATGTCGTTTCCATTTCGGGATCGCCGATATAGTTGTTATTCCCAAGCGCACAACCCCAGTCGTCAAGTGTATGATAGGTTTTTCCGCTATCTTCAACGTATATCGATACCCCGTATGTCAATCCATTCATCTATGCCCGCCCCTTATTGCGATTGAACCAAGCGCCGCGTTCATATCCGGCGCGATACTTCCGACAAGCGCGCCCGAATCCATTACGATTGTGTTGCCGCTTGCAAGATACGGCAAATATGTTTCAAGCAGTCCGACAAGGTCTGTCTGACCGTTGCTTCCGCCTAAAGGCGTCACTGTCGCCGATCCGTTCGAAACCGTCAGAATTTCGGCGCCCGCTTCACCAACGATAGCCGATCCGCTTGAAATCGTTCCGCCTTCTGCCAAGTACGGAATCTTCGAAATGTTCACTTTATAGCCACCCATAAAATCGGGCAGTTTTATCATGTTCAGTCCGTTGATAAGACCGTTTATCAAACCGATTACTTCGTTCAACCCCGCTTTAAGCGTAAACCATACCGCGTCACCGAATCCCTTGACAATTCCCTGCATTCCCTGCCATACGCGCGCCCAATCTTGCGTAGCGATTCCGCGATAGACGTCAACCCAATTTTTCATTTCGGTCTTCATTCCTTCAAGGATTCCGCGAAGGGTCGCTTGAAACGAATTAAGGACTTCACCCATGAAACCAAACTTTTCAGACCAGTCGGTCGCAAGTTTCGCGATCCCATTGTTCATTATGTCGTCGGTGACTTGCTTGATCGTATCGCCAAAAAGCATAAACGCCGCAACAATAGCCGCCACGATACCGATTATTCCGCCAGTCGAAAGACCAGAACTCAACGCAGTCGACAAATTTCCGACCGCAGTCGCGGCAGAACTGGCAACGGAAGCGATCGGCGAAATTGCCGCAACAATAGCCGCGCATTTTGCCGCCGTTCCAAGCGTTTCGGGATCAAGTTCTTTTATAGCGTCAAGCGCGCCTTGCAACTTGTCTTTTATGTCCGGAAGATACGGCAGAAGCATTTCAGCGATTTCCGTCCCGATTTCTGCGAACACGCCAGAAGCCTGTGCTTTCAACTGGTCAATCGCGTCATTCAGTTCGTTCGCCTTGTCAATGTCTTCCTGCGGGATGATAACGCCAAGATTTTCGGCTTCTTCGCCTAACTGCTTTAAAGCCTGTCCGCCGTCGTCAATAACGCCCGCAAGTTCGTCCGCGGACTTGCCGAATAGTTCCATAGCGACAATGTCGCGTTCTGTTTCATTCGGTATTTCAGACAATGCCGCGACTGTATCGTAAAAAATATCAGTTATGTCGCGAAGTTCGCCTTTTGAATTCGTCGTCTGTACGCCAAGTTCTTCAAACGCGCCCTTGCCATCACCGACCGCCTTCTTCAGTTTCTTCATCCCAGAAACAAGCGTGTCGGTATCGACGTCGATCAGATCGGCGGCGTATTTCATTTTTTGAAGTTCCGCCGTAGAAACGCCCGTCTGTTTTGAAAGCGTGTTCAGTTCGTCGGCTTCCTGTGCAGTCTTGACCGCCAGTGCGCCCATTCCCGCCAGAAGACCGCCCGCAACCTTCGAAAGCGTCTTTGTCTTATTTGCGACCGTTTGGAACTTGCCCGCAAGTTTTTCAGCCGAAGCGGAAATCTTTGCAGTCGTAGCGTTGAAAGACTTCGCCGCCGCTTCTGCTTCCTTTAGTTCGCGTTCGGTGTTCGCGATCTCTCTGGTCAAGGCGTCGTACTGTTCCTGTCCTTCGCCCGTCTTTTCCATTTCTTCGGCGACTTGTTTCTGCGCTTCTTTCAAGGCGTTCAGTTTTTTCGAAGTCTGTTCGACTTGATCGCCAAGAAGTCTTTGCTTCTGCTGAAGAAGTTCCGTGTTCGTCGGATCAAGTTTCAGAAGACGATCAACGTCTTTCAGCGCCTTTTGTGTCGTTTTGATTTCAGAATTTACACCTTTTAGCGCTTTGGAAAGACCGGAAGTGTCCGCCCCAAGTTCGATTGTAATACCGCGAATTTTCGTTCCCGCCATAGTTTCAACTTCCTAAATTCAGTTCGCCCTTGAAGAACGCCGCCATACTGCCCGCAGGCGCCTTCTTGTCGTATTTTTCTTTGTCGTTCATTCTTTCCGTCACCATATCGAAGACCATGCCGACTGTCATTTCGTCCAGATCGTCCCCGGATAGGTTCAGTTCAGCGCACCGAAGCATGAAGATCGCACCGTTCGGCTCACGATCTATCGGCGCTATTTTTTTTTAGGCGTTGACGTCTGCTTTGTGTTCAGCGCCCACAATTCAAAAATCTGTGGTAAAACTTCGTAGACAGAAAACATATTGAACGTGTCAAGCCAGTCGTCCGCGTTCCTTTCTTTCATGTCTGGATCAGCATGCCGCGCCATTATATACGCCGTGTCTTCGAAGATTTGAAGGTCAGTCAGCGAAAGCGATTCTTCTTCGCCCGCTTTAACCTTTTTGAACTGATTCTGTAATTTCGTCATGTCTGCGATCATGTCGCGACCGATCAAGGCACGATATAACCGCGGCGTTCGTGCAGTTGCACGAAACTTCACTTCTTTTCCATCAATCGTTAATGTTTTATCCATTTTCCACCTTTTTTCTGATATTCTTTACAAGATTTTCTTCCGCCTGCTTTTCAACGGGCGCTATATGCTCAAAGGGATCGGCTTCGCCAATTTTACGCCCGCCACGCTTGATTGCGTGACCGTATTCCAACAAATGCGTCAGCCTATATTCCGTTTTGTTGTGTACGATAGCCAGAATGCCTTTTGCGCCCCTTTTCTTTTCTGTGCGCTTTGTCCACCCGCTATTGTACTTTTTCCACGACTGATACACGGGCGTGTTTGGCGGATCAGCGCGACGAAGTTCCTTGACGGCTTCTTCAGCCGTTTCCAGAACCCCGTCTTCGCAATCCCTTTCAGTCACGCCTTCGAATTCCTTCAGCGCCTTCATGATCTCACTTGAAAGATTGTCAACCGTGACTTTTTTGCTCATTGTTTACCCCTTTACGGTGTAGTCGGTGCAAAGTAAACGTTTGAATGCCAACCGTTCTTTGTAGCGTCCGGCGTTGTTGCGCTTGTCATAGCCATAACTTTTCCGTTCTTCAGCGGTGCCGCAGAAACGGTTAAAGCCTGTGTCGTCGGCGTCTTTGTGTCTTCAAGCGTGTTCAATTCACGCGTCGGACGTGTAGCCGTGCAGTTGTACAGAACGAACTTCGTTCCAGTTGTGTCGCCTTCTTCTTCGAAAGTCATAGCAAAAGCCTTTGCTTCTGTCAGTGCGTCTTCTGTGATGACGCCGTTCGTGTCTTTCGTGAAGCCGAAAATGTCTTCGTATACCTTATCCGGGATCAGCGCAACGGTCAGATCGCCTTCGTAGCCGTTGTTCGCGCTTGTCTGATAGTACACGATATTGTCAGCATAGAACTTGTTAATATCGCCCTGTGCGCCCATAGACAACGAAACCGCGCCCGGAACGTCGATAACGGTTCCGTAAACGGGTGTAGCGCTAATATAGGAAGTCATAGGGAAGATATGCACGTTCTTAATGCCGAATTTTACCTTGTCAGCCATTTTGTTTCCCCTTTCAAATCGTTGTTGTATAGATGATTTCGTAACAGTTTTCGTCGTCAAGATAGGTTTCGTCTTTGTCCCAGACAAGACCAATTTCAGCGAACTTCGATTCAACCAACTGTTCAGTCGCGACGTCCTTCTTCGCCGTATACAGTTCAATCGCAACGTCTTGAATGACGTGATAGACCGCGTTATCGGCGTCAAAGTTGTCGGTTCCTGTCACAAGATAGCAAATGAACGGAAGTTTCGGCGCCTTTCCAACCGGGAAAGCGCGATATGCCACCTTTGTTTGGAAGGAAGAAATTTCCGACAAAGACGACTTCAATTCGTTCAGCGTCATTCTTCTTCCCCCTTTCGAAGCGTGGTGTACAACTCAATTCGTCCATCATCCCGAAGATATGTCCGATAGATCGTGTAGACCACGTCGTTATACTTCAGCGTTTCTTCGCCGTCGTATTCCGTCTGCCAGATCAAGAATCGGTATTCGGGCTTCATTCCCTGCATTCCCGCTTGATAGAATTCTGACATAGTAACGGAAGAAACATACGCGAAGACTTTTACTTCTTCGCTTGTTTCCGTCCATTCTCCAAGTTCGTCTTGTGTATATGTGGTTTTCAGCAGTCCTATCTTCGCCGCTTGATTCATAACCGTCACCAGTTGGCGTAACCCGTCGCCATGCTTAATTGTGCCTTCTGTTCGTCGTATGACCGTTTGAACGCGTCCGCGCGGTTCAATGCGCCGTGTTCAAGTTCGAAGTGATAGCCGCAATACGAACATACTGCCCGAATGATCGCGGGATCAGTCGTCGTGTCAACCGTCACTTCTTCCGAAACGTCGCCGATATTCAAATCAATGAATGCCGCGCCGATCAGTTCCGACAACTCACTGTCAAAGTCGTCAGACGAAATCAAAAGCGCAAGTTTAACCCTGTCAAGCATAGTTTCCATGACGTCAACCTTTCTTTGTTGCTTTTACTGCTTTTGTCGGCTTCTTTGCCGTTGTCGTTGCCTTTGGTGCTTTCACGGCTTTTTCGGCAACTTCAACCACTGGAGCCGTTGCTTTTTCGACGCGTTTTTCTTCCTTCAGTTCTTTAGCCGAACCGACGGACAGAAGAAAAGCACCTTCAGCGGGCGTCACGTCTACGACGTCGCCCGCGTGGTGCCGAATTCTTGCGTCTACAAGAAGTTTAACCTTCAAACGATCAACCCTTCTTGATGTTACA
>Ga0310696_10002681_pt1 | contig 23179 bp, 24 predicted proteins | sample AusTroGonzalo_MG_4_FD_203885 | JGI IMG/M metagenome (GOLD analysis project Ga0310696, IMG submission 203885) | Bovine rumen microbial communities from tropical cattle in Woodstock, Queensland, Australia - Gonzalo_02 (v2) (version 2) | ecosystem: Host-associated > Mammals > Digestive system >...
TATTTTCCAAGAACAGATAACACCAATACAAGTAATTTACCAGACCCACGTTTTACCGGAAACATATATTGGATAAACATTCGTGGTATGTTATATAGAATTGGATATTATCTTGAAGAAGGTAATATTGACACATTTGTATCATGTCCTATAAAGAAAAAGAGAGGACAAGTTTTACGTTGTACATTTAGAGAACATGTAGGCAGACACATAGCGGGGGCATAATGATTAATGAATCAATTAAACTAGAAGGTTATGTTGTTGGTATTGGTAAAATACATGTTGACGGAACAGAAGAATTTGAATGGTTAGATAAACCAAAACATAATAGAATTGTATCTACTGGTTTAGACCATCTTATGTGTTATGATGGTAATACAAATGGTTACTTTACATCTACTACTAATGTTCCTACTGAACCTGCCATGTGGCTAGGTAATCTTAATAATCATTATGGTGTTTTATCATTTTGTAAAATAGGTACAGGAAAGAAAGAAACCGAATTTACAGATGTAGATTTACAAACACCTGTAGGTACAATTTCAAATACATTAAGAACTGGTGAACCTTTTTGTGGTACAAAATGTATAAGTGAAGGTAATTATGTATTAAGAGTTTCGCATAATTCTAATCCGGTACCAACACAATGTAAAATTTGGGAAGTAGGTCTTTTCGGTCAATATGGAACTGGTTTAAATAAAGTCAATCCTATGTTCGCACGAATTAAATTAGATAATGGTATTGAATTAAACGCTGGCGAACGATTAATATTTACATACGATTTACATATTGTATATGCTGATATTGAACCAGTTGAAGATGAAAATTTTTGTGGTCTAATGGATTCAGTTGGTGAGCCATTAAAATATAGTAGAAAGATATATTTTAAGTATTCTAAAGATGTCAGTTCCAAATATGGTGATAGACTATTAAAAGATTTGTATATAACAAAACTTGGTGAAGAATCTGGATATTCAATAAATTCAGAAAATAATTATTTCTTTAGATTACCTGTTTATTATTATAATTCTGTCGGCACTTATGGTGACTATGATTCTATTGGATATTCATTACAAAAACAAGAGTTTAGTGTAATTGATGCTAGTTTGTCCAAAGCTAGAGCAGAAGCATTAGCAGACAATTATACTTATGATGTGTTGGATTATAGTGGAAATGGTACAAAAGACAAACATCGTGATATAACTATTTGTATGGGTTTATACAATCCAAATATGGAAGATGCTACAGATTATTCTGATATACAATTCCTACGCATAAGAGGTATGAGTTATAGATTTGGTTATTCTTCAATTGATGATGAAACTGGTTTAACTGTTTGGCATGAACAATCATTGAGAAAATGGGCAAATCAAACAATGACTTTTACAATTAGGACACGATATGTAACAGAAGATACTTTAGATATAAATGGTAATGACCCTTCCGAAGAAGAAAATACATAAATATTTAATAATTAACATTAATTTTGAGGTGATATTATGATAGAAAAAAAGTGTAAAATTTGTGGTGAATGGTTTAGTAACCGTAAGATTGCTGTCCATTATTGGAACATTCATAAATTGAAGTATAAAGAAGTTTGCGAAGGCGAAGAAACTCGTGAAGTTCCTGACCCAGTTAAAGTTGAAACCCCTAAAGTAGAAGAGAATAAAAATGAGAAGACAACCAATCAAGAAACCAAAGAAGTCCGTCCAACCACAACCACAACAACCCCAGCCAAAGAAAGAACCAAAGACTTTGAAGACGGCGAAGTAATCAACGAATACTTTAAGCCATTCTCCAAAGTTGAACAAATCAATGACGAAGGTGAAGTGTTCACTGAATGGTGCTAAAGTATGAGTATGAAAATTTTAACCCCTAATGGCTTCAGGGGTTTTTATAAGATTGATAAAAAAGAAGCCAAATGCTTTAAGATTACTTTTGATGATGATTCTAGTATAAAGTGTTCAACCGACCATAAATTTGATAATGATGGTGTAGTTGTTGTTGCTAGTGATTTGAAGAAAGGTAATTACTTACAAGATAAATGTATCAAGTCAATAGAAGATATTGGAATACAAACTGTCTATACTCCAGTTCAAGTAGAAGATGGGCATAAATATTTTTCTAATGGTCTAGTACATTATAATTGTTCATTCTTAGGTTCATCTCACACATTGGTAGATGGTGAATACCTTAAAAAGATTATTCCATTAGACCCAATTAGAACAGAAGATAATTTCCATATTAACATATATGAAGACCCAATCCCTGGTGTTTTGTATGTAATGGGTGTTGATAGTTCTACAGGTGTAGGTAACGATGCTTGTGCTATTCAAGTTATCAAAGTTGTAAATGCTGAACATTTTGTACAAGTTGCTACTTATAAGCACGATAAGATTAAGCCTTACGAATTTGCTCAGGTTATCGCAAAGATGAGTAGTAGATACAATGAAGCATTTATGGTTTTGGAAAACAATGAAGCTGGTACAGGTCACCAAGTTGCAGAAGAATTGTGGTATAACATTGGTTGTGGTAATGTATTGAATACCGATAAAAGAGGTGGTATTGGTACAAGAGCTACACAAGCAAGTAAATTGGCTGCTTGTATGATGTTGAAAAAGGCTATGGAAACCAATAAATTAACATTGGTAGATGTAGATACAATCAACCAGCTATCAAGATTTGAAGAAATTACACCAAATGTATTCCGTGGTACAAAGGGTACACACGATGACTTGATTTCTGCCTTGTATTGGGCTATCTATTGCTTGAACCAACCACAAATTGACTTAGAAAGTGCGAAGATGGTAACACAATCAGTTCAAGATGATTATGCACCACCCCCTTGTATGTTTGATGAAAGGGTTGATAATAGTGATTTCTGGAGAAGTTTTAACTAATGAGCTTAGAAACATTCTTAAAACCCCAATTATACCAAAGTGCAGAAACTGACCCTGAATGGTATATCAAAGCTACGATGAACTCCTTAAATTCTTTTATGCAAGAATTGGAGGCTAAACTTTCTATACCTAATCAAATGATTACTGGAACTACTATTGTGCCTGGCACACCACCTGTCCCAACACCAATAGCTGGACCTTTGGCTTATTTCATACCAACATTTCAAAGAATAACTTATCATGAAATAAAGACAGCTATGTTTTGTGGTGATGGTAGACAATGTTTCATTAACTTGTTCAATTTATTTGGAACAAAGTTTGCTATGAACTTTGTAACTCTACAAGCAAGTCCTATTTTACAAATAGCTGCAGTAGCTACTATTCCTACCACAACATTTCAAACTTGTGCCATACAATTATTGGAAACAGCTCATTCTATTGGTGCGGCTATGAATCCAGATACATTCGTGAACATAGAAAGTAAAATGTTATCTACGGCTATCGCAACCATACCACCGATAACAATACCTTGTGCAGGTGCAGGTTTGATTCCACCCGGTGCTTTTACTGGTGTCATAACATTGAATTTCTCAACAGTGGCTTTTTAATATGGAATTATATAATAATTATTGGAAATTGATTAAAGAAGAAATACCTTCAAAGGGTTATTTCTATAAACCTGATTCAGTAATAAAGATTAGACCCTTGAATGTTCAAGAGGTCAAGTATCTTGCTACACTTTGTCCTCAAAATGCTACTGATGTTATCAATGAAATTGTTCAAAAGTGTATAATCTTGGAAAATATACAATTTGATGAATTGTTGTTAGCTGATAGGGAATATTTAATCTTTTGGCTTCGTGCTAACAGCTTTAGTATCAACAATGGTTACGAATTACACTTGAAATGTGATAAATGTGGTGAACAATTTAACAAGGAAGTACAATTAGCTGAATTTCCTACCATATTGCTTGATGAAAGCAAGGCTATGGATAGAATAATTGATTTGCCAGATTGTAATTTACAAGTAAGACTTAGACAACCACGAATAAAGGACTTGAAGAAAGTATCAAATGACTACCAAATTGAATTGTTTATGAGGTATATGGAAATTGAAGCACCTAACAAGACCTTAGAAACATTCTTGAATGGGCTAAGTGCCTTGGACTATTCCATACTAAAGAACAATGTAGATGATATGTTTATAGGCTTTGACAGAAAGATTACAACATATTGTCCTAAATGTGGTGATGCCTACACCTACAAGATTGAAATAACCGATTCTGGTCTATTCGGTAAGGTAAATGTGGGTGATGTATTGGATATGATACTAAGAATTTGTAAATACACCAATTATCAAATTCCAGAAACTCAGCCTTGGTGGGAAGTTGAAATTATGCACCAAAATGTAACTAGAATGATTGAGGAAGAAAAGCAACAAATGGAAAAAGATGATGGTAAAATTACAATGAGCAGGGCAAGTTTATAAGTTTAAACTTAGACAAAAAAACATAAACTTATTTAAGTTTATATTATTATATTATATTTTGTTTAGGCAAAAACATTTTTATTAAATAGGTTTATTTATGGCTACGAAAAAAGATGATGAGAAGAATTATTATGTTGATAATGCTAGACTTAGAGAATGTATTGTAGAATACAATAGGATGAACTTGGACGATAAGCGGTGACTGGTGTCCCTCTTACCTACAAAGACTTGAAAATAAATTTAATAAGGGAAAGATTTCCGAAGACAAATACAATGCAGCCAAACAATTCATTATCAACAAAATAGCTACAATCCAAAAGATTCAAGAACAATATGAAAGAATGTCCTTGGAAGAACGCAGACAATATAACATTAACTTTAATAGACTAAAAAATGAAATGTGCGAATACTTTTTGAAGATTATCAATGGTAGAATCAATTCATTTAGGCTTCGTACATCAATGCGTAATTATGATGATATAAATGATATAGTTCAAGATGCTTTCATTACAGTAATGACTTATATCAATCGTTATAATGATGAACAAGCAACATCAGCATTCGCTTATGTTACCCAATTAGCAACAAATAGTATTTTGTTCTCGTTGAATGAAATTAAAGAGCGTGAAGAAAAAATGGTTACCGGACTTGATTTCTTTGAAAACTTGAATACATTGGATGACCCACATAGCACAGATGGTTTGAATAAGTTAGCGGAGTAATTATGGAAGGATTTAATTTAAAGTGTGAAGGCTATTCTACAGTCAAGTATTTAATGGAAAAGTTTCCAGAATTAAATGAATATCTTGAACCAATGGCAAAGATAAATGAAAATGCAGTACTTTATCCTTGTTATGCTGATTGGTCTGGTCACTATGTCATTAGATTTATGGGTAAAAATCAAAGTCCATTAATCGCAATAAAAAATGATACACATACAGAATGGTTTCATGCAGTAACAAAAAAAGCACCCATTACTGAAATAGATATTAACAATTTGTACGAATTTAAGGAGTAATTATTATGGTAGAAAAAGAAGTTGAAGTTTCATTGGGTGATATTAAATTGCTTTATGAATATTTTATTGACCAATATAAGAAAGATGGTATATCAATAACATATAGTAGATTTGTATGTAAAAATTTACAAATGTTGGTTACACCATATCAGCAAATAGTAGAAGGCATTTATGATGAAAATCGTGACCCTAAATATCACGAATATGGCGGTAAGTTCAATTCTTTAGTCAAGAAATATGTTGACCGTGATGAACAAGGCAATCCTATATTTGTGAATAATGAACCACGAATTACGGAAATGATTGTTGAGTTCCAAAAGGAACAGACAGCACTTGATAATGAATACAAGGATTTGATTGAAAAACTTGACAAAAAGAATGAAATTAACAACAAATTCTTATCACAAAGAGTAAAAATAAAAATTTACAAACTTGATGAGAATGAAATGCCTAATGTAGTGCCACCATTTATCGTTAATTTGTTGTTAGAAGAAAAAGAGGGTTAAAAACCCTCTTTTTTAGTTCCAATCACTAGGAATTAGTGCTAATTCTGCAGCACCAGTTTGGGTATGTGAACCACAGTTAGTAAATGTTGATTGGTGGTCTGTAGGTGGTGTAGCTTGAGTACTCATTTGTTGATATAACGCCAAAGCACCACTTTCAACATTAAAACAACTTAGAAACATTCTATCTGCTATTACTAAACTATCAGTTTCAAGTAATGGTACATGTTTTAATTCGGAACAATTAAAAAACATTTCATACGTATTAGTTACGTTTGAACTATTTAAATCTGGAATACCAGTTAATGAATGGCAATCTTCAAACATACCATACATATCAGTTACATTACAAACATTTAAATTTGGTATAGTTATTATTGAACTACCATGAAACATGTGAAACATGTTAGTTACATTAGAAGTATCTAATAATGGTATGGTTGTTAGTGAAATACAATTATCAAACATATAATTCATTTCCGTAACATTTGATGTATCTAATAATGGTATTGAATTTAATGATTCACAATTTGAAAACATACCATACATATTAGTTACATTTGAAGTACTCAATAATGGAATTGTTGTTAAAGATATACATTTTGAAAACATATAATTCATTTCCGTAACATTTGAAGTATTCAATGCTGGTATGGAAGTTAATGATTCGCATTCGGAAAACATATAAGACATATCAGTAACATTTGAAGTATCAAAAAATGGAATAGTAGTAATTAATTCACAATTTGAAAACATACCTTCCATTGATGTAACCTTTGAAGTATCAAAATTTGGAATAGTTGTTAAAGATTTACAATTTTCAAACATATAATCCATATATCTAACAATAGAAGTATCAAATATAGGTACTGAAGTTAATTCGGTACAATTTTTAAATAATTGTCTAAAATCATTTATACCTGTTGTATTAGCACCCCATATTTTTAATAAAATATGTGCATTATCTTCTTCTTCAAATCTTACATTTCTCGGATTAAAAGTTATATCCCATATATTTTGTTCGGCATTCACTAACTGGCGAGATATACCCATTCTAGGTGTACTGCCTTGTTTAAATTGTGCTCTGAATGTATTTTCATCCAAATTATATGGATTATATGGGTCTGGTGGTTCTGGTTCAGGCGGTTCTGGTGGTGTATTTTCAAAATCAAATACAAATAGTTTTCCATTAAAAGTTGATAAATTACCGGTATAACCATTACCAATGATTACATTTCCGGCAGGGATTTGTCCTATACCACTTGGAGTATTTAAAATATTATTTGCCATACAAACTTATGCCTCTACTTGAACATTACCGATACAATGAGGTGAACCACAAACAACACAAGATGGAAAATTATTTACAAGGTTCTTTGCGGGGTTATTACCCAAAGTAATTTTACCTGTTGTACTTTGAATATCTACATTTCCAAAAGCACTTAACTTACAATCACCGAAAGAATTAATTTGTATGTTACCACTAACATTGACTGACATATTCGCTGGACCACCACTATAAATGCTAGTTCCAATATCAATGTTACCATCACTATCAACACGCATAACTGTACCTGTGTGGTGTGTAAAAGCTATTTCACCTGTCTTTTTATTCATAACAAGGTAATCTTTTTGGTCAGTTTGAAACAAAACCATTGTGTGAGGATAATCTTCTGTTCTTGTGTACCAATCAAAGAAGTCACCTTCCATTGATGTATAGGCAGCATTGAAAGCAACAGAATCATAGACGGGTTTCATTTCATCGCCATTATCAAAATACCCCCTAAGAATGGTATTCAATTCAGGAACTACGAAATTACCCTTAGTTGAAGTCCACGATTGAATGTCAGGAACTGCCCAAGGAATGTTACTCATAGCCAAATCATCGTAGAATCCATAAATTTTGATTTGAACCCTACCGAGTTTGGATGGGTCAGCATTGTTTACAACAATACCAGTCCATTTCTTCATTTCCTTTTGTGGAGCTTTAGGAATAACTTGGTCAGTATTGATACTGTCGGTCTTTCCTTTCATTAATTGTCTAAATTGGTCTATATCTCTCATTTTTTCTTAGCCTTCTCTAATTCTTCTTCAAAAGCACCCTTACCAAATGTACCATCAGTAACACATTTCATTTCCATTGTGTAAGCGTGTCCGAATCTAAAACAATGTCTAATGCCACATATTATATAGTTACCTGAATGTATCTTATCTACACCATCAGATGTAGAAAAATCAACATAAACTTTATCACCTAAGACGGGTCTACAAATAGATTTCTTAAATTCATCAGGCAATCTATGAACATCAACCGTCATATTTATAAAGTTTTGAAAAAAACTTCGTCTAATCATTTCATTGTGTGCCGGTGCTAAGTCATAGTGTGTATGATAATCCTTGAAATGCATACCGCAATCAAAGAATTTAGATGTATTTTCTAATTGACTACTTGCTTTGTTGCTTCTAGGAGCAAGAAATGAGTCATTTTGTGAATAAGTTGCTATTCTATACTTACTTTTTGTGATAGCATCTATCAACTGACCAATCATAATATCCATCATTGATATATCACCGGAGGAAGCTATAAGAATATCCTTTATCATATCCACGAAACTTACCTCTGCAGGTGGAATATCTCTATCCCATATCTCTTTAAAGTTGTATGGTGTGTAGTAGGCTTCCTTTATTTGATAACCCCCTTGGTTTAGAATAGGTCCAGCAGCATTAAGAAAGTCGCAATCACCAAATAACATAACAACTTCGTTACCCCCTTCTAATCGTAGGTGGTCATTGTTATACTTGATGTTTTCAAACTTAGCCAATTTCTTCTTTGCGGCCAATGTTTTTACCGATGTATAGTGTGCTTGACCAAATAAGTCAGTGTAAATCAATGGAGCATCATCAACATCTATCCATGCGTGTTCAACAATCTTTTCAATGAATTGTGCTCTAGTGTCATTACAATTAATCCATAATGATTTATCGTCTGTATCACATTCTACATTCAATTTCAATGTAGTATCATCAAGCACTTGTCTTATGGCATCGCCAGATTTCATATCATCTCTAGTAATTATTGACAACATCGTAGTTTTTGGATAGGTTGTAACTTGGTTTAGATAACTTTGTGCGTTGAAAATACCTGTAATGGTATAATTATATACCCCTTTAGCTAAATCAGCTATACAATCTATACTTTGAACACAATATTCACCATTGATATAAGGATTTGGTTCTTCACCTTCTACAGTAATGTTAGGTGTAATGACGAAATATATTCTATCACCATTCTTTATATTGATACCACTAAAGAAAGAACCCTTATCTTCAATTTTTAACTTGAATGTAGGTAGCAAACTAAACATATTTTCATCAATTTCCAATGAAACTATGATATTTGCAGGAATAACTACACCCTCTTTAGGGTCATTTATACGAATATTGTATATTTCATCAACATAATTGTATTTGGCAACACCGCCCTGTTGCGTAGCTTTTGATAATATACTTTCACCCATAGATTATTACTCCTTCTTTAAGGTGAAAGTTATGCCACGATTACCAGTGAACCAACCATTTACATTGAAATGCTGAATAATGTCATAGGATTGTTTTAAATTGTCTGGTGCCTTGAATCCAGCAAAGGCTTTGTCATTGATAGCAAACAAGAAATTAGCCTTTTGTAGCCTTAAATATGCGAACAAATGGGCAGCAGCAATAACATTCAATAAATTATGCTTTTCATTGAATAATTCTGTCATTTGATTTGCTAGAACACTACTTTCTTTTATATTATTTTGTAAGAACATCATTGTTTGTCTTACCAAACTAGGATTGTCAATTAATTTCTTTTCTAAATCTTTAGCACAATCCATAGTTAAATCATTAGAATCTGGATTTGTATTAAACAAACGATAAATTGAGAACATCAAAGACTTATTCATTTGTTTAAAACCTTTCGGTCCGCCTATTGGTGCGTGATTTCCCTTGACTTCTATTCTATTTCCATCATCATCAATCAAGTCACCACTTTCAAATGCGAAATTTATGTTCTTGAAACAAGATACAAGTAGAAATTCTCCTTTACCAATGGCAGGTTGGTGTGTAGTAACATTCAATGCGTGGTTCACGAACTCAGGCTTTAAGTAGGAATCCAATTTTGCCTTTCTTAAAAAGTCTGATATGTTCACTGGACCAAAGTTTTGAAAGATAAATTTGTTGGCATTAAGTTGTTCAAACAAATCTTTTGGCGAAACAAGCAAGTCAGACTCCAAAATAGCCTTATGCTTGTTCATAAGTTCAGGGTGTTTACCTGATTTCTTATCAGTCCAAAAGTCTTTAATGAACTTAGACAATTCTGCACCATTAACAACGGTTTTTACCTTGTTAATGTCAGCATCACCTAAGCTCTTTAAATTACCATTATTATCTTTTGTATAAATTTCTGCCATATTCTATTTATCTAGTCATAAATGTATCGTTATTTTCATTGTAGTAGTTAAAGTTCATTACACCATATTGACCATTAGCACCATTATCAACGAACATAATGCGTTGTGTCATACCCGGTTTAATTTGTCTTGTAGTCATAAGTGTTTGATACTTATTACCAACCTTACGCATACGAATACCCTCAAATGTAAGGGAGTGTTTCTTGTTTTCATTAACAAGATAAATGGTATATACTCTTGACTTGATACCCTTAACACCGTTATTACGAATATTGATACCTTTAGTACTCAAACCATTAAACAAATCGTCCATGTTCAATCTATAACGCCAATCTACAGTATAATCTTTACCCTTTACTAATCCTTTTGTATTCATGTTTGCTTCATTAGTTCCTTTTTTATAATTAATATTACAAACACCAGGGGTTTTATAAACGAATGTATATCTCTTTTGCATAAATTCATCGTATTTCTTTTGTAGATTTGTATAATTAACTCTATTAGAAATACCAACAATTGTACTTCCCTTGATATAATCGTTTATATGTTCAATGTTTAACTTGTAACCATCGTTTGATGAACGAATCAATGGAATCAACATACCAGTAGGTGTGTAAATAGTATTTTGTAGGTTGTATGTGTTAGGTGATGTTACAAGTGAAGCACTAACAATGTTTATACCACTTGGAGCATCGCCATTATAAGCCGATGTAAATCTATAATGATACTTTTGTACTGGTTTTTCCCAACCACGAACGGCGAACATACCTGGGATATAACCAACCTTTGTTGCTGATAATGATGGGTTCAAGTCATAAGTATTGTTATGGACTAATTGGAATGAATCCTTTTCAACTGAGAACACATCAATTCGTTTAGCAAATTCATAATAATGCTTTTCCTTAGAAACATTTTCAGCAGGTGAGAAGATAGTGTCTTGAATGTTATCTGTGTAACCTTCACCACCACCAACTACAAGTAACTTATTCAAAGAATAGTCACCTTCATCAGTAGTAATTGATTTGAAAGCATAATACAAGCCTATTGTTGTTTTTGGATATTCACTGAAAGCATTGTCTTGTTGGTTAATAAAGTAAGGATAACTTATGGAATTACAATTATAAGTATTACTACTATTGTAAATTGAACTTATAGTATTGTTAGCATCAAGAATTAATCCATCGTTTATATAATTTCTATAATATTCGTAAATACTAGAAAAATATTCAAGTCTTGGAGAACTCTTGTTAGTGTTCAATAAGCTGTTATAGTTACCAAATACAATAGTATAATCGTTTGGGTTTATTCCTGTTGGTGTGCCAGTCAATACCCAATTACCTTTATTTAGACTATTTGAAAATCCTTCGTATTCTTTACCTGGATAAGCCCAATATTTATAGAAAGCTCTAGAAGCAAGCAATCCTTCGTGACCAATCAAAGCAAAGTTGTTTATATTCAATGTAGTATCAAATTCTTGGGTATATTCATTAAAATAATTATAATTTATATCTAATTCAATAGGTCTTTTGGCTGAATGACTAGAAGTATCATCCTTACCTGAAGCTGCAGTTACATAAACTTTACCTTTAATGTGTTTAGTGTCATTAAGAATAGGTATTTTAACATGACCACCTCTACCATCAAAACCAGTTATACTTAATGTTCCAAAATCATTATAGAATTGGGTTAATTTGTTTGTACCAATGTGTGTATAATTACTATATGAACCTTGAATTACTTGTGTGTATTCATTACCAGTAATTGTTTTTGGTTCAGAATATAACAAATATCTATTTTGTTCACCATTTACACCAATCAATGTATGACCAGTCAATACTGGTGTAGTATTTGCTTGTGGTATTTTGTCACTAAACAATACATTATTTGAATCAATGAATGAAACATTGGATAAAAAGTTAATTGTATTGTTATTTGAATTTATAAATTCGCTTGAAACACTATTATTAAGTGTATTGTAATTTGAAACATAGAATGCATTAGATGAACAAGCGGATAAATTTGTTCCCTTTGAACTTAATTCAAATGTGTTATATACTTGTAAGCCACTATAATGACCTCCATTTGAATGTAATTTGAAAAATCTATTATTTGCTGATTCAGCAGACCAAGCAGATATAACAGTATTGTTGTATGGCTTATATTCTGGGTCAATACAAAACTTATTTTCTTCGTGTATATCTTCAGGGAACAAGTTAGCTTGTATGTTATCGTTACCTGTTACATCGTTTATACTGAAGACTTCTTTATTAGGGTCTTTGCTATATGTTATAGCAAGTGAATTGATTGATAAACCATCATTATCACAATAAGACAACATCATTTGTGGTTTAGCAATAGGTGAGTTGTGGTCGTCAAAGATTGTAATAGCAGGCTTTACATTCCAAAGATTGTTTACCTTTTCAGTTTCATCGGTCAATATGATATTTGTTGGCACATAAGTACCGGAGAAATTACCTGAAAAACCTTGATTCAATTCAAGGTTGTTTATTACGGCATCATATTGTGTTCCTAAATCTGATGCTTGAACAAGGAACAAAGCAGTTTTCTTTGGACTTTCTTCATCGCCAATACGAATCATTGTAGTTTGATTATCTTTCAAAGAATGATTTTTCATTAATTCTTTGTAATCTTCATCGTATTTTATTTGTACATCAGAACCATCATCAAATTCACCCAATGAGAATACCCAAGAAATAACTCTAGCTACTGGACCTGAAGCATTTTCACCATTATCATTTAGGCTATCAATTTTAAATAAATCTTTTTCTTCATCCTTTTGTGGGTCTGGTGTTATATAGGCAGCAAGAAAACTTCTTTCTTCCTCCTTTACATAAGCTGGGGATTCATCAAACTTTTGACCTATAACAAGTATAGCATCAAAATGACTACAATTATAGTCAGCACAACAAAAACCACCTTTCTTTTTAGGGTTTAAGCCGTGGTCAATTCTAAATTTGTATGTTCCAAAAGGATATTTGTCAGTAGATTTTAGTTCTGTTGCAGGAACATAGGTTGTATCAAACAATCTATAAAGAATATCTTGATTGGTATTTTTTAATGGGTCAAGTACAATTAAATCATCTTCTTCAGTTGGGTTCTTTCTATACAAGTCTTTTAATTTTACTTCAGAACCCTTTTTAGGCAATATTCTTTCATTGTCAACTAGGAAGGCATATCCTTTGACTTGAAACTTTATACCATTCTCTGCATTGAGAATGTATTCTTTACATTTATCTGTAATTGTGATTATCATTTCTATATTTATTTGTTAATCTTGAATTAACATAAATCCTTGAACTTCACTTGTTTCATCATCAATAATTTGTTGTTGTATAAGATTAAGACTATCATCATCGTTCGGTCCGAATTTGTTCGTTCCTGATGTTAAATACAAGAATTGCTTAGAACAAAATGGTTTTATAGTTGTATAAAGAATAGTGGTGTTATTATAAGTTGCTGTATTAGTACCACCGGGAACTACATTGTGACCACCATTTGTAGCCGACCAATAGATAGTTAATTCTTTTGATTGGTCAACACCTTCATAGGTAATACCAAGGATAGTATTGTTTTCCATATTAGCGGATATTTCTTTCCAAATCCAAGCTGAAGCACCCATGTTTGTCTTATTATCAACATTCAAGAATATGTGATTTATACTATCTTTAACAGAATAGAAATAGTTACTAGGCATAGTCTTGATAATATCGTCCATTTGTTTAGTATAACTATCAACGGTTTCCTGCATTTGTGTGATAGCATCGTTTACATTGATTTTGTTATACAAAGTTTTAAATGGAATTTTGTAAGAAATATTATCCAAGTAAGCTGTAATACCATCGTAACCATATCTAGCAGAGTTGGATGGATTAGTCCAATCCGAAATAGTAATGTAACCATTCTTATTGACTGTGAAGATGTTGTGTCTATACAAACCACTATCTGCACTAGGCGAACCATTACCACTTAATGCACTAAGGATTTTATCATAGGACTTATCATTTGTAGCCCAATCCTTATTTAAGGCAGTCAATGAATCCAAATATTCTTGTGATAAGCGTCCATCACCAACAATCAAAATATCGTTAGGGTCATGTGAAATTCTGTTAAATTGACCTAATATAATCTTATCACTACTTGTATTGTAGTTGATAAGACCTTTACCAATAGCAATTGTGTTTCCAGATACACCACTTATGTAACCCCAATCATTACCAATTAGGACGGTATTCTTTGTTTCATTATCATTTTGATAAAAACCATTATGTGAATTGATAATAGTTGTATTTGAATTGTAATTGTTGTGTCCTAAAATTCTATTGTAATCACTATTGATAAAAGTATAGTTTCTAAGAACACCGCCTGCAATACCCTTAATATACACATCAGTGCCATTATAGCTTGATACCAAGGCATAACCCGTAATCAAACCATTATTATCGTATAACGGCTGTGAAATTAAATTTTTACCATCTGTAGTACCTTTGTTACCCTTGATGTAGGCAAATTGTGGTAACAATATATTGTTGTTGGAATGGTAATAGGAAATATTGGCAGCAGAAGAATATCTATGATGTAAATAACCAGAATTAATCAAGTTATTGTTAGAATCTATAAAGTTAATGCCTGAGGTATATGTTGGCACGATACGGTTACCATCGGCATTTATAAAGTTATTATCGTATGAACTATTGCTGATTGTATTGTTTTGTGAGAATATGAAAGAGTTGTTTGATGTTCCCTTAACACTACCGTAGAAAAGGTTATTAGCACCAAGCAATTCAAAGTTTAATTTATTTCTATAACTACCAGTAACTTCGGAAATACGGAACAATGAAGCCTTGTTACCACTATTGTAAGTGATAGCAAGTCTATCACCATCCCAAGTTTTATTAGAACCCTTTTTAGACAAATCAAACATAATCTGAGGAATAACTTTTTCGTTATCCTCATTTACTTCATTCATTATGTTCAATTTTGCAAAAGAATCATATCCAAATAATTTATCGTTTTCTGCCATTTTGTATTACCATATCAATAATTTTGTTGTGCCACCCAAAGATTTGATATTTTCATTTGTTTTGTTTGATGTTCCGTCATTTACGAAATGTAAACAATGGTATAAGTCCTCTGGTGTTTCTTCATCCAATACAATACCCTTATCTTTTTGTAGATACAAGTGTAATTCTATGTTGAAAGCAAGTTTATTATTTTGATTATGTAGGACTTTAATTTTTTCATCAGGAAAATAACTGATTGCTACTATGCTATAATCTTGATAATCAAATAATGGGTGATATATGTCTGTAATGTCATTCTTATAAGGAATACCCAACAATGCCAAACCGTCAAACTCAAAATCAATGTTTTCAAGGTTAAGCAAGTTCAAAGTATTCTTCTTAATGATTACATCGTATGAAACATAGTGTAATGTATCTATTCCACCTTTTTCATTTTCACCTTTGGTGGTAGAAAAAGCTTCTTGTACTTGAATCAAATTTGAAAGAACATTGGTAGTAGCCTTATTGTATTGGGTTTCATTTGGAACATAGTAACCACCCCTATATTCGTATTGTACATTCTTGAAGATTACTTGTGTGTTTGCTTGCAGGGTTTTCCAAGTAATTGTATGTAAATAATTTTTATCTTCTTGAACTACCCCACCCACCACATGTTTTCTATTGTACTTACCTCTTACCCAATTATTCTTATCGGAAAATAATACTGCACCAACAATGGAATACTTCATTCCATTATTTTGTTTGAATATACATTCTTTACCTTCATCAGTAAAAACATATTCAACCTTGTTATATACACTATTTCCCATAATTCCTCTAAATGTATTTATGTAGTTGGTACATAATAATTATAATAATAAAATGGTTCTATTTTTCCTGGACCAAAACCAAATCGTTTATCATCTAAACATTGTATGTAATTAGTACCAGGAATGTATTCAATAGCCATTTCAATATCAGTAAAAGCTCTATCTCTAAGTAAGATAGTATTATCGTGGTAATTATATACATTGTTTCCAGTCAAGTTATAATTATTAATGTAAGATGTAAACATATTGAATAAATTAATCAAACCAGTTCCATTTTCAGTACTTAAACAAAACATACCTGGGTTCAAAGTAACTTTTGTTTTTTCAAATGGTATTCTATAATAAATTTCATCTTGTACTATGTCTAGGCTTCTAGTCCTTAATTGATTTCTTTTACCTTTTTTGTAACATCTAAAGATTATATCAGTTTTGTTACATTCCATAAGTTTACCAATAATAGTGTAATAGTTATCTAAAGTATAATCTGTTGGTACATATTCTTTAGTATCATAATCATAGGTATAAATTTTAGAAGATGACTGTAATGTTTGTCTATCCGCCATACCTTGTGTTTTATAAGGTAAACACAATGATGAACATTGTCTAGTTTTGTAATCAACATTTGCTGTAGTAACTATTCTATTTTTTAATTTTTCATCGGCATCAAATGCCCAAGAAAGAACATAAACATAGGCTTTCTTTTTATCGCTTAAAATGCCATCGTGTATAAAGGCTATATTCTTTCTTTTAGATACAGTATATTTAATCAAGTCAAGTATCTTTGTAATAGGCTTGATACTCTTTACCAAGTTTATAAAGAAATCCAAGTGTTCATTGAATGTTTCAAAATAATTGTTTGAATCTACTTCAATGTTGAATCTACTTGTTTGGAAAAAATCACCAAATTCAGACAATCTGTCCTCTTCCACAAAGTTAGGGTTTTCCTCAATGGTGTCCTTTTTACGAATCCATAGGTTAATGACCTTACAAGTGAAACCGAACATTTTCAAGGCACCAGCTACACCAAGGTTAGAACCCTTGTATCTATTGTAGCCAGGTAGATTATCCAAGGCATACTTGATAATACCGTAAACCTCTTCATCGTCTTTAAATCCCCAACCAACATTACTGAATATTGTATTGACTTCCTGAATGGCTTTCTTGTCAAAAGGAAATTCATTAGCATATTGGTTTTCGTAATGCATTAATAATTTTGTTTCAATCTTATCAATGTCATTAAAGTTACCGATACGAGCAATCTTTTCAAGGGCAGAAATGTTTCTATTCTTGTCTAATGACAAATACATTGTGTTAGCGAATAGTTGGAAAAATTCAATGAAATCATTGAAATCAGTGTTTCTTAGATAGCTAGGAACGAATCGCAACAAATCGTATTTGCGACCCCCATCATCATAAATCCACGGGCCGTTCTTAGCAGTATTGTAAGTTCTTTCCTTGATTATTGAGTCAATCTTTTTGTTACCTGTTTCTACCCAAGCAGCAACTTCAACATATCCATATTGTGTGAACTTGAATACATTGAATCCTCTACAACCAGTAAGAACATTGTAGCAACCAACCAATTTAGAATTGTCTTGCCATTCCATGCCATCAGGATAAGGTGGATAAGTTGATGTGTCAATTTGACCAATAGAACTGCCTGTCAATTCAGCTTCTACAGGGAATCTCCATAAGAACTTATTCATATCTTGTGCATTTACTGATACTTTACCTTCAATGTTATCATTGACAAAGTAATTGGATGGTTCAGGATTAAAGAATGTAATATTGACTGGAACCATATTGTCAATATCGTCGGTATCAATAGTCCAAAATTCTTTCTTGTCATAATAGACTGACTTGTTACCAGCCAAATCATAAACTTCAAGAATCAATCTACCAACAGCACGGTGTGGTTCATGTGGATAGCCATCATCGTCTTTTCCACCTTCAAGATAACGAATCCATTCACCAATAGTATTAACATTAGTTGGTATTTTATTTAAGAAAATAGCCTTATCATGACCGTTAACTTTATAATCTTCATTGTCATTTCCTTTATACACAATTTCATCTATTGGTGTGTTCATTGTGTAACCAAGTTTTAACAATTCTCTAGGTGTAGCAAAGAATCTTCTTAATTTCTTTTCACCGATTGATGCTTCATAACTTGAAACAAGGTCAAATGAAATACTATAAAGATTAGCACCATCATACTTTACTTTAACATTCTTTATCCATCTTTCTTGTGGGTCTATTATTTGTGATTTTGGTACTGGTTGTTTAGAATTATCATAAGTGTCTGGGAAATATGTACCTTCATAGTTACAAGTTAAATCTTGATAGAAATTATCTTTTAATACCCTTACATATTCGTAAAGGACAATGTTAGTATCACTTGTTTCATCTTCTACAGCACCATCTAATTTTATAGCAAAGTGTTTGAAATCCAATCCTGCCTTGTCTTGAAATTGGAACTCAAAATGTCTTACACTATCTTGTGCGATTTTGTAAATCTTTTCATCATCTTCACCATCTTCCACATTATAGACGGGTGAAAAAATTACATTGTCAGTTTCATCGTCGGTAATGAATTTTGGTGGGAATGGGTCAACAGTAACATTACCTACTTCAGATGTTACAGTAACAAAAGATGCTTCGGGTCTTAAATATCTTGTTTGACCGCTAAACTTACCATACCATGTTTGGTCAAGGTGGTTTTTAGGTTCATCATCTAAATCATTTTCACCAATAGTTAGTGTATTTGGGTTAGCACCGCTATCTTCATCAGGTGCGAAAGTCCAAGTCTTTTCACGATTTTTGTCATAGATTATAGGACTAAGGAATACAGTACCTTCTTTGTCTGGATTATCTACATCCCATTCGTATTTCCAAGTAGTATCTTGTCTACGAACACTTGTATTATAAATTGTTTCGGTATGTTTAATCATTAATCCTCCCACATACTGAGAGTATCAAAACTTCTTTTATCCAAAGATGTAAATTTGATAATCGGCCAATCCTTTTCACATTGTTTAGCATAAGAAGAAACTATGAATATTCTTTTTATAATTGGTTTCTTTACCGTAATGATAGTTTCTCGTTTACTATTGTTTGTTATATGAAGCATAAGTTCAGGTCTATACTTTGTTAGTTTTTGACAAAGTATATTTGACAATGCTTTTGTAGCTAATTGCAATTCACTTTCATTACAACATTCAATAAAGCCATACAAGTCCGAAGTCAATAAGACTTTTGCCTTGAAATTATCCCAATCCATAATAAGTTTTTCCTTATCTTCGCCAATAATGGCGATAAACTTTTCTTCACACCAATTCATAATGTTTTGTCTATTCCATAGGTATTTCTTGATTGTGTTTTCTTTGGCAGCCTTCAATTCACCACGGAATGTTTCCGAATAAGTTACAAAGTCAGTCCATTCCTTAGAATCTTCGCTTTGGATTACCCTATTGATAAATTCTTCGTAATATCGTGTACCCTCAATCTGGATTATACAATCACCCTTTTCAAATGGGTTGTTTCCATTTTGATACATTTGCTCGGGGTTAATGGTACATTGATATGATTCAGCCGTAGCTATATCTTTCAATGTTTGAACAAGGACTGAATATGAACATTGAACATAGCCGGTGAATACACTTTTAGACAATACCCCCTCAAGTTCTTTCTTTGTAAGGGGCAAAGTGGTTTTTTGAATATTAAATATTTCCTGATAGCTTAACATAATACTATATTTATAAACCCCTTTGTAAATTAATTTTTACAATAAAATTATAGAAAACCCTTGACAAAGAAGAAATAAGTTTATATATTTGGTATGTAAACAAAAGAGGTAACACTATGACAATTAAGCAATTCCACGAAAAACTCCTTGAATCTTTCAAGACCGCTAACCACAACATTATCAATCGTATTGGTGGTATTATCATTGATGATAAGTTAATGGTTACAATTCGCCGCAAGAAGGAAGGAAGGTGTAATTGTGTTAATGCCGCCACCTTGACTATCAAGCCATCTAAAGAAAAGCACAAGATGGAAATTGAAGAGGTTTGGGTTGGTTATGACGCAGAGGGTTCTCGTTGGTCAGACCACATGGGAGGTCATGTCATAGATTGTACTGGTAAGAATGTTACAGAATCTATTAATTTGATTGTTACCAAGATGAATGAACGAGTGGAGGATTAAAAATGTCAGATATTGTTTTTCATAATAAAAAAGATGTTGAAGAGTTTGTTATCTATGACGGTGTTTGTATTCACGGCTCAGTAAATCACAAGTTGCGTGAAGAGGTAAAGACTTGGAAACGAGAATTTACACCAGAATTTAAAAATTGGTACATCAATATGATGGGAACTTGTAATCATCGTTTGCTTTTGGATTGTGATAAGACTAAAAATGAATGGTGGTTTAGGCCGGCTTTGAAAATTGCCCATCCAGAAATTAAAACCTTTGATGGTGAACCACTTTAAGAATTTGTTGTTACCTCAAAAGGGCTGGAATTAATTTTCCAGCCCTTTATATTTTTAATGCCAATGTCCCCATCGTTTAAGTTTGTAATCGTCATAGTCAAGCCATCCACTTCTTTTACCAATCATTGATTCGTGGTGGTCAGGGTCATGAACTTTATATCTACCTGCGTTAATTATTCCCTTAACAATTTCAATAGAATCTCCAACAATATTGTCTTGGTCAATTTTTACTCGGTTTATAAATGAAGAATTTTTATTTTTTGCAGTCGGCCCTTCTTGGTCAGATATTGACAAACTAACTTCATAATGGTCTACAGGATAATTCCAATGGAATTGATTACTATGCGAACCCGCATATTCTTTTCTATGTTCCGGTTCCCATTCACTAATAGCATCTTGAACCCAATCTTTATTAATTGGTGCTAATACAAGGGCAAATTCGGTAGAACAATATATGTTTTCGTGTTCAGGTTCAATACCCCATCTTTTATTATATTCTTCATTAGACAAATCTTCTTTAGTAGGCTTCCATTCAAGACGAACACCGCCATCTTTAAATTCGCACTTGGTAAATTCAATTCCCAAATCCAAACCATCTACAATTTCCTTGATTAATTTGTCGGAATCAACTTGAACTTTATCTTTTTGCATTTTGTTATATGCCTTGACAGAATTGTCAATTTCATTTTGAACTTCTTTGAACTTGGTGTAGTTCTTTGAGTTCTTTCTAAAGTTACCATACCAGGGGCAAACATAACCTTCCGGCCACAATTTAAAGAAATTTTCTTTTTCAACTGGTGGCAAGCCGGTCTTTGGGTCTCTCAAATCTTTTGTTTTTGGTTGTTCTTCAACTGCAGGCTTTTCTTCGTTAGGATTTTCAGGTTTAGCAACACCCAATGTTTTTCTACAAACTGCCAAAATATAATTCTTGTATTTTGGGTTTACTACTTCATCAAAGTCTGGGGCATTTAACAAGGCTTCAGCATCTTCTTTTGATAAAGTTTCACCATTCTTTTTAGCTGCCCAAAACTTACCTACAAGGCTTTTGGTGTTTGTATCTTCAAGCAAGAATCCATTTTCATTAAGAATTTGCTTGGCGGTTTTCATATCCATCATCATTATACATTCTCCAAATTCTTTACATTGAACTTTTTAATAAGTTGCCATTTGTATTTTTCAGAATGTGGTAATACGAAAATTCTAACATTGTGTTCAGCAATTTCTGAAGGTTCAACTACTTCAATCATATTCCATTTTTGTAAACAAAATGCAATAGAATTTCTTCTTTCAATATCTTCCATACTAACATTACCAAAGCCAGGGAAACCATCTTTTCCACGGCCTAAAACGAACAATTGCTTGAAATGTCCTAAGTAGTAAGTATCAAATTGTTTCAATAAATGACAAGACTGATATAATATTTTGTTCTTGTTATCTGGAATACCCATTCTTGTTAGTGTTTCTTCAATAATAGAAGGTTCTACTATTAATTTAACCTCTAACAATTTATTTGTTAATAAATTCATACATTCACCTATATGTTAAGAGGTTGTGGCTTCCATTCAAAATCCTTAATTTCGTTATCAAAAATGTTTTGTGCCACTTCTGAAGGGTCAAGTTCATTTGGGGCTGATGTGTTCAAGAAATCTTTAACGATAATTTCACGAACTGTAGTGTAACGAATTAAATCGGATTCATCTAATTTGGAAAACCCATAATTTTCATAACCATTTGAATTGTAAATCGTTTTCAAGGATTTACACAAAGCACCAACATTCAAGTAGTGTTCATTGTAAAATAGGTATTTTTCATTACCAACTATTTTAGCAGTCCATACTTGAGGATTAGCTTCTTTCAAATAGTCATATACATCCTTTTCTTTTACCGGAGCAGGAGCTAGAACATTGTTCACAACTTTTTTAACTTTAACTTCGGGTACAGCCACTTCTGTGTGGTTGTAAGCCTTATTTTGGTTCAATTTCACATACTCGCTAAAACTAATCATAAAGTATTTATAAATTATCTACCAATGATTCTATTGAAAGTATGTGCAATGCGACCATTATTTGAAATGTATGGAATCTTAAACTTAATTGCGTGTTCAGATGTTAATTGTTCCACTTCCGCATTTGCCCTATCAACAACAACAGGAACCCAATATTCTATTTGGTCAAAAATAGAGGTCATAATGGCATCAATGTTTGTAGAATTTTGGAACAATATTTGATACAATGGTGAACTTAAAGAAATGTTGAATAGCCTTTCGTATGGTTCAGTACACAAAACCATTTCAATAGCTTGGTCAAGGGCATCACTACCATAAATGTCTATGTTTGTTCCCATTTTATCACCGTTAATGTCATAATATGGGTTTACAATCTTGGCATCTTCTACATTTTTAAAGTCTGGATTGGCGGATAAATCAAACATTATTTTCTCCTCATAAAAGTTTCTGGAACATTATGAAAAATTTGTCCT
>Ga0310696_10002682_pt1 | contig 23163 bp, 14 predicted proteins | sample AusTroGonzalo_MG_4_FD_203885 | JGI IMG/M metagenome (GOLD analysis project Ga0310696, IMG submission 203885) | Bovine rumen microbial communities from tropical cattle in Woodstock, Queensland, Australia - Gonzalo_02 (v2) (version 2) | ecosystem: Host-associated > Mammals > Digestive system >...
GCGTCCACAGCATCGACGAGGCTCTGATCCTCAGAAAGCAGGGCTTCACGCAGCGCATCGTCGTTGTCGGACCTACCATCAAAAGAATGGCGAAAGCGGCGGTCGAAAACGATATCGAAGTTCTCTGCTGCGATCCTGAATATCTCCACAATTATGATAATATCGCGAAATCTCTCGGAAAGACGGTAAATATCCATCTCAAGATCGAAACCGGAACAAACAGGCAGGGAATCGCCGGTCAGGTGCTTATCGCTTTTATTGAAGAACTCAAAAAGTGCACGAACGTCAGGCTGAGAGCAGTTTACAGCCACTTTGCGAACATCGAGGACACGACCGATCACTCATACGCGAGATTCCAGATAGAGCGCTTCAAAAGGGAGATTTCCTACATCCGCGAGGCAGGATTTTCGGGTTTCGACATGCACTTCGCATCGAGTGCGGCCGCTACGATATACAACAACACCCACTTCAACATGGTTCGTCTCGGCATCGCGCAGTACGGTCTCTGGCCTTCGAAAGAGACTTACCTCAGCTACATAATCGAACACGGACACGGCCCTGAGCACATTCTGACTCCGGTTCTTTCGTGGAAAACCGTAATAGGGCAGGTTAAGACCATAAAAGCGGGTGATTTCGTCGGATACGGCTGCTCGCACCAGATGACGCGTGATTCAAAAATTGCAATAATTCCGATTGGTTATAGTGACGGCTACGACAGAAAGCTTTCCAATCAGGGCTATGTTCTCGTTCACGGAAAGCGCGCTCCCGTCATCGGCAGGATCGCGATGAATCTCACCACAATCGATGTCACTGACATTCCCGATGTCAAAGCCGAGGACGAAGTTGTTCTCATCGGCGAGCAGGGCGACCAGATAATCCGCGCCGAGCAGGTCGCAGCCCTTGCAGGGACAATCAACTATGAAGTCGTAGCGCGTCTTTCCGACAGGATCCCGAAAGTTGTTGTCGACTAAAATTTATAAACTAACCTTAATTTTTTTATAATTTTATGTTATAAGCAATAGTCTTTTGTTCTCTCTCTATGCATGGATTTTTATGAAAATGTTTTTTGGAGGTCTTTATGTCAGGCGTAATAAAAACTTCGGAGGCTTTGAAAGTCAATCTGGCCGAAACTTTTGTCGCTTCTTATGAGTTTTCGGAGCAGGAAAAATTTATTCTCGGCGCAGTTGAGAAGCACCCGCTTCTTGAAAAAAGGATGAGAACTTTCTTTCTCGAGCTCAATCATCCGTTTCCTAACTTTACCGAAGTTATAGAGGCTTACCGCTGGATAACGCTTGAAAATATGTGGGTCTTCGCCGATTTGGAGCAGAGCAGCGAACTTTTCAAAATGCTCGGCGGTTACTTCATGCAGATTTTTTCGCAGAAGCTTGATATTCCGCAGCGCAACAGGCTCCGCCAGACGATTTTCAACGTTCTCGAACTCCTTTATAAAATCCTTCAGAGCAACAAAATTTCAGAAGAAGTTTTCAATTCCTATCTCGATATCGCCGACACGGTTCTTGCTGACGGCAACGAAGGGCTGATGGAGGCTTCGAGCTCGCTCAAGAAGTATGTCTCCGAAATCTGCAAAGACGCGCGTTTCAGCGAGAGAATTTTCAAAATGCTCAAACGTGTAATGAAGATAAATCTTGACTACTGGAAAAATGTCGAATCTTTTGCCAACTGGCTTGAAAACAGGAAAATAGAGCACGGCGACGAGGCGCTTGAGATAGAAAACGCGATCCTTTCGCAGTTCCCGCCGGAACTTTTCACAGAGTGCGAAGATGGGATAGAAAAGGCTGAAAAGTGCGAAGATTTCTTCAAACTTCCTGACTACACTTTTTTCACCGACAGATTCCGCAACACGATCGACTTCATCCCGACGCCGATATGCAAGATCTACTACATTTTCTACCTTCTCGATTTCTCTTCGATGGAAAGTCTGCGTGAATACCTTCTTTTTGACCTCAACAGAACGCTTAAAATCGTTTCGATCGACGACGCCGGCGAGGCAAAACGCTTCATTTCACGCATGTTCGACTTCTTTAAACCGGTCAGAGAGCTTTTCCAGAGCGCGATCCTCGACTGTGTTAAAACTCTTGGAAAAGAGATCCTTAAACGCGGCAGCGCCGAGATCTGCGACCACTTTTTCGATGCCGTGATCCGCTTCGGATTCGTCTATCCCGAGCTCAAAGGTGTCAACTCCGACTGGCAGATGATCGTCGACAAAAACCACGTCAAAAACATCAGGACTTGGCTTGAAATAATCGAAGTGAACCCCTCGAAAAGCACGAAACTTCTCTCCGCGCTCCTTGTAAACCTCAGGATCGGCGGCGTTTTCATTTCCGATACCGACCTTTTCCAGAGCGATGTCACGAAGTTCCTCAACAGCCAGATCGCGCCGGCATACCACATCGCGCGCCAGATCGCCGTTTTGTTCCCGGTTTACTTCAACGAGATCGGAGCAGAAGGCGAACTCCGTAAAATTTCGACCGCGATCGATGAGATCTGCCACAGAAAAGACCTGCTCACGCACTTTTTGAGAAAGCAGATCCACGCCGAGAGCAACAATACCCACATCCAGCTTGCGAAAGACGTCTTCATTTTCTGGCTCACCGGCAAAAAAGAGCATCTCAAAAACAAAATTCCGGATGAAATATACGAAACTCTCGAACCTGCCGGCGAGATGTATGAGGGCTTGCACGAAGTCGCGCGTTTCGTCACAAACAAGGCGGGAGGCGACTACGAAACGCTTTTCACGATGAAACCGGCGGATGTCGAGAAAATAATCGCCGATTTCGGAGCGGGTCACGAGGTTGAACAGAAAAAAGTGGGATACCTTTTCACGATTTATCTGCTTCTTAAGGAAAAATATTACCTCAATCCGGGTGATATCGCTAAAAAACTCAAGAAAATCACATATATACATCAGGCTACAATAGACGAGTTCGAAGCGGCGATGAATGCCGAAGACTGGAAAAACTCAGTCAGGATCGCGTTCAAAATCATGTCCGCGCTCAAAAAGACCGTTCTTTCGGAAGAGCAGACTGAAGGAGTCGAGAATATCTACTACAAACGCCACATCGCAATAGGAATCCCTTCGATGTACGGCGAATACCGCGAGCCGAAATTCGAGGCTTTGGGTATGATCTACAGAATGGAGCAGCTTGTTTCAACGATGGTCGAAAAGCTTGTTTCGACAACGAAACTTCCTTATGTTTCGGCCGACAACTTGCGTGAGACCTGCGAGATCCTTGAACTTTTCAGAGAAGGTCTGGCTCTCGGCGGTATCACGAGCGAAAACTTCAATTCCGACCTCAAAATGCTCGAGTACAGCCTTGTTTCATCAAGTTTTTCGCTGCACCAGTATACCAACATTTTTGAATTCTTCGCCGAGGATCTGAGCAAGATCGTCTACGACTACTTCCTCGGGATCCACGACCAGAACCTAAAAATTGTCCTCGAACAGTATATTGAAAAGCACAATCTCACCGTTTCATCGGAAAAGGACAAGGAGAAGATCATACACAAAAAGAGCGAGGAATTCTACCGCGACATCATTTCGTCATCCTTCCTCATGCAGCAGATCGACAGCCTCATAAACTACCTTCTTTCGATCCTGCACGGCATTCCGAAGAGTCTGACGCAGGAAGATATCCACATGATCATGACATACAAGCGCAAGTCGATAATTTCCGAAATCGACAAAAAGGATGACGAGCTCGACAACCAGGTTTTCTTCGGCGCGAAAGGATACTACCTCAAAAAGATCAAGGAATACGGAATGCCTGTTCCGCACGGTTTTATCCTTACTACCGAGCTTTTCAGGCGTCGCGAGGCTCTGATGAAGCACCCCGAGATCGAAAAGGAGATCTACACCACGATTTCGGACGCTTTGGGCGTTCTCGAGGAAAAAACAGGACTTCAGTACGGAAACCCGAACAATCCGCTCATGCTTTCTGTCAGAAGCGGATCGGCTATGTCTATGCCAGGCGCGATGAACACTTTCCTCAATGTCGGAATGAACGACGAGTTCGTCGAACAGCTCGCCAAAAAGGAGAACTACGGCTGGACTTCATGGGACTGCTACCGCCGTCTGATCCAGACATGGGGCATGAATTTCGGTATCGACAGAGACCTTTTCGACAAAGTCATCGCCGATTTCAAGAAGGTTTACGGAGTCGAGAAGAAAATCGGTTTCAAACCTGAAGTAATGAAGGAAATCGCAAGGGAATACATGAAGATCCTGAAAAGCCAGAACGTTGTTTTCGAGCAGAATCTCCACAAACAGCTCTTCACTTCAATTCAGGCGGTATTCGATTCGTGGAATTCGCGCCGTGCCCTGGTTTACCGCGACAAACTTCACATCGCAAGCGAGTGGGGAACCGCTGTAATCGTTCAGAAAATGGTGCTCGGAAACATCAATTACGACTCCGGAACCGGCGTTGTTTTCACTCGTGAGCCCAACGGACGCGGCAGAAAGGTCAAACTTTACGGCGATTTCGTAATGTGTTCTCAGGGCGAGGATATCGTCGGCGGTCTGGTTCACCCGTATCCTGTTTCGGAAAAGCAGCGTCTTGAAATGAAAAATGCTCCGGAAATCAGTATGGAAAAAGATTTTCCTGAAATATATTCGGCACTTAACGAAATATCGACTGAACTCATCACTAAGCGCGGCTTCGGCCATCAGGAAATTGAGTTCACTTTTGAGACATCGCAGAAAAAAGATCTTCACATCCTGCAGATCCGTTCTTACCATCAGAATGACCTCATGCAGGAAGAGCTCGTTCCCGACAATCTTAATGTAATAGGTGAGGGTACCGGCATCGGCAACAACGTTCTCACAGGTCGTGTCGTCTTCTCGATGGAAGATATTGAAAAGTGTAAAAAACTTTATCCAGGCGAAAAAATCATCGTTATGCGTCCCGACACGGTCAGTGACGATATTGACATGATCTTCGAAGCTGACGGACTTCTCACTTCGCGCGGCGGAGCAACTTCGCATGCGGCAGTAACGGCAGTACGTCTCGGCAAAATTGGTGTCGTCAACTGCAAGTCGCTCGTCCTTGACGAAATCAACCAAACCTTCACATTCGGAGGCGAGACAAGAAATGTTCTCAGCACACTCACAATTGACGGCAGAAGAGGATTTATTTACGGATAAAACCTGAAATTTAGGGGGTAAAACATGAAAAAAAGAATTTTTGTTCTTATTTTTATGCTTTTTTGTTTTTCCTCAGTTTTTGCGGTCGAAATCGATATTCCGATCAAGAATTTTGAGGTGAAAGGGATTTCGGTTGACAGGGTTTCGCTTGATACCGGAGCAGACAAGGTTTCGGTTTATATCACGGTCCCGGAGAAATATCTTGCCGGTTTCGACGATATGAAACTTGAAGAACTGAGCAGACTTTATGTTAACTCGCTGATTTCATTGAAGATCGATTTCGGCCATCTGAATATTATGTTTAGAACAGAGAAGGACGGTGAATACAGACATGTGACCGAATTCCTGCCGAAAATGCCGTCTGTCCCCAAAAAAGAAGACGGATACGAAGGCGGAGCCTCGAAACCTTTGAAAAAATCGCTTGTTCCGCAGGTCAGACACGGAAACATCACCGGTGCACTGACCGGCAAGACGCTTTTTGTCAGTGCCGGTCACGGCTGGACTTATCATACTTCCACTTCGAAATGGGCGACTCAGCGCGATGTTTCTCAGGGAATGCGTGAAGACGATTCCAACGCCGAGATCGTCAGCTACTTTCTGATCCCGTATCTCCAGAATGCCGGTGCAATGGTTTTTTCGGCGCGTGAAAGAGACCGTCAGGAAAATATAGTGATAATAGATGAGGCCGACGGCACTGATTATGAAGCACAGGAAGGAATTTATGAAGAAAGCGGCAGCTGGACGACTTCCGATTCGACAGGTTACGGAAGACAGGTCTATCCGATTTTGCGCGATGTGAATCCGATGGTAAGCGGAGGATACCGCTATGCAAATGCGGAAAGCGGTGCATGGGCGCGCTGGACGGCCAATATTCCTGAAGACGGATTTTATCATGTTTACGTTAGTTACAGAGCCGGTTCTAACAGGACTGATTCTGCGGTCTATACTGTTAAACATGCCGGCGGTTCGTCAGAAGTCACGGTAAACCAGCAGCACCACGGAAGCACATGGATCGATCTCGGGCAGTTCTATTTCCGCAAAGGCTTGTCGAAGGAAAACGGCTCTGTTACGATTTCCGGCACAAGCAGCATAATTATTGCCGATGCAGTCCGTTTCGGCGGCGGGACCGGCCTTATAAAGCGCGGAACTTCAACTTCGGGCAAGCCGCGCTGGGAAGAGTCGGCGACGCACAATGTCCAGTTCCTGGGCGGACCGAGCGGAACGACTTATCACTATGTCGAAAACGACCGTGACGACGATGTTTCGGCTAGAAGCCGCTGGGCTGCGTGGGAGAATGAAGCCGGTTATGACGATTCGCTTTATATCGCGATCCATTCGAATGCGGTTGACGATTCGAGCGTTACCGGGCTTTCGACATGGATCTACAGTAATCAGGCAGCCGGGGTAGGCTATGAAGCAGGGCAGGCTGCTGCGGGAAGCGAGGAACTTGCCGCTCTGGTTCAGGAAAGGATTTTAAAATCTGTTCAGACACTTTTTGATCCCGATTATAAAAAATACGGAAGAGGAATCTACAGCGCGTACTTCGGCGAAATAAATCCTGCCTACAACAACGAAATGCCGTCATGTCTTGTCGAACTTGCCTTTCATACTTCGTCAACCGACGCTGCTATGCTGAAAAACCCGAAATACCGCGATATCGCGTCCCGTGCGGCGTATCAGGCGATAGTTCAGTATTTTGCACAGAAAGACGGCACTGAGGCTGTTTTTCTTCCGGGTAGTCCTCGGAATCTGGCGGCTATTACATATAACAATTCAAAGCTGGCAATGTTGCGATGGGATGCTCCTGAAACTGATGAAGACCGCTATCTGGGAGATGCTCCCGAAGGCTATATCGTGCAGACTTCTCTTGACGGCGTGTCGTTCGATGATGGAGTTGCAACGACATCGACTCAGGAAGGTTTCGTTCTTGATGATTATCCTGACGGAACGGTGTTATATGTCAGAGTTCTTGCCTACAATAAAGGGGGAGTCTCGTTTCCGAGCGCGGTAGCACCGATAGTTGTGTCAAAGAAAAAAGAAGCGAATATCCTTATTGTCGACGGTTTTGAGCGTATAGACAACTCGATGCCGCGTTTTAATGAGGGTTCAAACGCGAATCACCGCTACATTCTTGAGCACATCAACAGTTTCGACTATGCGAGATACTACGCGCCACTATTAGCCGAACTCGGATATTCGTCTGATTTCATGCCGAGAACATGGTTCTATGGTTCCAATCCCATTCCTTCACAATACGATGCTATCCTATGGTTCTTAGGTGAGCAGAGTACTGCTGACGAGACTTTCAACCATGAGGAGCAGGAAAAAATTACGGAATATCTCGATAACGGCGGCGCACTTTTCGTAAGCGGTGCCGAAATAGGGTGGGATCTTGACCACAAAGGCGATACAGCCGACAAAGCGTTCTTTAATGAAACACTGAACGCGAAGTATGTCGCTGACGAATCGGGACTCTACACTTTCTTCGGAACGGATGGTTTTGCGGATGTGTCTGGTGCTTTTGACGACGGAACCTATATATATCAGCCTGAATACGCCGATGTTCTTGCTCCTTTTGACGAAAATACCGGAAAAACGGTCATTTTCTATGACAACGCACAAACACTCGGAGCAGGAGTTTTAACAAGTACCGACAGCAAAAAAGTTTTCGTTCTTGGATTCCCGTTTGAGACGATACTTGATGATGAGATTAAAAAAGATTTTTTGGAATATGTTTTTGATGAGTTCGGCATCGCTCCGAAAGAGATCCCGGATGATCCGTCAGATACGACTGATACTACTGATACGGCCGACACAAGTGACACAGGCGACACGTCGGATTCAACCGATACTTCTGATTCATCTGACAGCACGGATACGACCGACACAAGTGATACTTCGGACTCATCCGGTCCGGCCGACACGTCAGATTCAACCGATACATCAGATCCGACCGATACTTCCGATCCGTCTGACAGCACGGATCCGACTGATCCCGATGATCCGACCGACACTTCCGAAAGTTCTGAATCTGAAGAAGAAAAAAGCGGCAAAAGCGGCGGATGCTCTTTGTTTTTGATTTAATTATTTGAATTTCTTGAAGAAATCGCCGAGGTCTTTGTTCAGTTTATTGAACTTTTCCCCGTATTTCATGATTTTGGGTTCCTGAGAATTGACATCGTTCACGATTTTGTCGCCTTCGATTTTGCATTCTGCGGTGAATTCCGATTTTCCGCTTACGCATGAAGAATTGAAGTTGTTGATTTTATTAAGATATTCTTCGTAAAACTTGATAAATTCAGCACTTTCCTTCTCAAGTTCTTTCATTGTCGCGACAAGTTTGAGATAGGTGTCGAGCAGTTTTTTGTTGTTTCTGCTTTTGACGACTTCGGTATTGTTGTCGCTCATTCCAAGCTGCTGGTTCAGATAGCTGTTCTGCTCTTTCAGACCCTGCAGATAGTTCGAGATCGTCTTCTGCGCGTTCTCGGTTTTTGCGAGGATGTTTCCCATTCCTGCTTTGTGATAGTCGTTTTCCACCGCGACTAAATTGTTTTTCTCGTCTTTGTATGCCGACAGTTTCGAGTTGCCGTCATTGAAAAGGTTCTCCATTTTTGTCTCGGCTTTACGGCATTTTTCCATGTCGAGCTTTGTGACGCATACGTTCTGTGCCTCGTTTATCGTTTTCAGCATCGAAGCGCATATCTGTTGTAAGCTGTTGTTCTGGAGTATTATGCTGTTGAGTCCGCCCATGAACTCTTTGCCGATTTTCGCTGATTCCGGCGAATCGGTTTTGAGCGATTGCGAGAGTTTGCTTTTCGAGTTCCTGAAAACTTTGTTGTCTTCGTCAAGTCCTTTTTTCATCGATGCCACGAGTTCCTTCTTCGCTGCAAGGTTTTGCGAAACGCTTCTTTTGAAATCCTGCTTTTCGGAGTCATTGCTTCTTTTGTTGAGGTCCTTGGCTCTTTCCGCGGCATTTTTCATCGTGTCTATGTCGCTGTTGAAGTTCTCTTTCTCGTCGTTCAGTTTTTCAGCCGTGGCCGAAACCTGTCTGTCAAGCGATTCGCATTGTGAGTATTTGTCGTCTGTATCGACGGTTTTGCACTCTTCGAGATAGTTTTTGAGAAGATTTTCGTATTCGGTAAGGAGATTTTTGATGTCGGGAATACGCGATTTTGCCGATTCTCTGGCTTCACAGTAGATTTTAAGCTCGCTGACAACGTTTCTTGAAAGGTCGTTTTTTGAAGGATCGGCGCATTCTTTTTCATCAGTCGAAAGCTTTTTCTCGATTTCGGTGACTCGTTTCCTGTCGGCCGCAATCTTTTTTGCCTCATCTTTGTAAATGTCGGCATAAACAGTGAGTGAATAAAAAAGAACCAGTAAAATCAAACATTTTTTCATAATGACCTCCATTTTTAATGTACCGTGTCCGATGATTCCACAAAAACGATAATTTTGCAAATATGCATCACTTTTCGTTGAAAAAAATTGTGTTGCGCTTAATATCACGCGGTTTTTGGAGATTTTATAATGTTTGAAAAACTGAAAATTCTTATAGTCGAAGACGATCCGGCGAGTCTGATTGTTTCTGTTAAAAGTTTCGAGCGCAGAGGTGCCGAAGTTCTTGTGGCGACTGATGCCTACGGAGCTTTGAAAATCTATAGCGAAACTTGTAATTTATCTGCAGTAATAACAGATATTCAGCTTCCTGGAATGGATGGAACCGAGATGATGCACATGATGAGGGCTGAAGAGGAGCGAAAGGGAGTTGCTGTTCCGATTTTTGCAATGACGGCCTACGCTTTGGGCGAAGATAAGGATTTTTTTATTTCTCAGGGCTTTGACGATGTTTTTGTTAAACCTGTTGATTACGACAAGATATTAAAAACAGTACAATTTTACACTTAGGGAGCTTTTTTGAATTTGTTTTCCAATGATATCGCGCTTTCCGCTTTTGTCGAGAAGGCATACATCAGGCTGCTTGAAGCAGGTTATATAGTAAACAGCGAATATATTAAGGAAATACCGTACGGCGTGACGCTCAAAACCGGAAAAAGCGAGGATAAATTACTTTCAGTCGCAGTCTATCACACAGAAAAGAAAGGTTTTTCCATTGTCACAACCGATTCAGAGATAAAATCGCTCCTTCTTTCGCTCATCACGAATGTCGGGACTTTAGGCAGCGACGAAGCGGGGAAGGGCGATGTTTTCGGGCCGCTTGTTGTCTGCTCGTTTTTGCTGGGAAAAAAAGAGGAAACCTTGCTGAAACTCGGTGCAAAAGACAGTAAAAGAATGAAAGATGAAGAAATATTAGGCATTTACGAAAAAATAAACGCCGATTTCAAAGGCTCATTTTCGATGGTCCGCATTATGCCGGAAAGATACAATTCCTTTTATCAGAATTTGTCTGAGCAGGGGAAAAACCTCACCGATCTTCTGGCCTGGGCGCATTCGAAGGCGATTGCCAACGTTGTAGCCAAAAGAGACGACATAACTCGGGTTTTAGTTGATAAATTCACTCCTTCATATTCTGCAAATTCAAGGATAATAGCGGCAGCCGGCAAAAATCCGGTCGATTTTCAGGTGCGTGCCGAGCAGGACCCGGCTGTTGCGATAGCCTCAGTCATAGCGCGCGCCGGATACTTGATTTCGCTGAACCAGATAAGCGAAACCGTGCTTGAAAACAAATTCAGGCTCGTTCCTGGAAGCGGCCCTGAGTCAGACAAGCTTCTTGAAGAAATCGTCAGTCATTTCGGCAAGGAGATCCTTGAAAAAATCGCAAAAACGCACTTCGCCAACTGCGAAAGGATTCTCTAAATGCACCGACATCGGCAAAAGACCCTGAAAATGTTAAAATTTTGTGGTCAAAAAACTGTGACGCTGTGTCAAAGTAATAAGAGGGAGTGCTTAAGGTTTTAGCGATGTTATCGGAACAACATAGATTTTAGTTTCCGGATCATGCATAACAGCTTCCAGATGTCCGACCAGAACACACATAAATATCGGTTTTTTTTCAACATGTTTGTAAAAAACAGAAAGACTTTCTATTGCTTCAGCAATGCTGTTGTCGCTCAGTTTTATCTCGAATGCAGCATAAGTTCCGTCTTTAAATTCAATAATTGCGTCTACTTCGTCGCCTGAAACATTGTCTCGGAAATGATATAAGCGAGCTCCTAAATAATCTGCATATATTCTGAGATCTCTTTCGACGAGAGATTCAAACAACAAACCGAAAGTTTCATGATCGTTCATCAATTTAGATACAGAGAGATTCAGGCATGCGCAGCAGAGGGAAGGATCTACCAAATGCCTTTTTGCAGATTTTCCTATTCTGGAAGAGGAACGGTAATTGATGCTGAAGGCTTCCTGATTAGCCGTTAAATAGAGATTGTCCAGAACAGTGGTGTAATCAGCGACAGTTGCTCTGCTTTCAATCAGTTCATCGGTGTTTTCATAATCTTCTATATCTTTTATCAATGTTTTATTGCCGGCAATCGTTGATTCATTCCGAGACAATGAATGCAGGAGCATCCGCATTTTAGCAGGGTTTCTTTTTTTCACCTGCTTTTCGTGCATATCCTTGGTTAAGATGGCTTCGATATAACTTTCAGGTATTATGCCGATATCCTCGTCAGCTGTTCCGATATTTTCAGGCCACCCGCCACGGACAATCAGTCTGGCTAACTCATACAGTTCAACTTTTTTAGTGTGTCCGGTTTTAATGTTTCCGGTGATCATTTCAGATATTGATACTTCGCCTGTCGAATCTCCCGATTCGTAAAGGCTCATCGGATTCATCCTAAGCGGCGCGATTCTTCCTGTTCCTGTATGAAAAACTTTTTCGTCATCATTTCCACTGGAAAACAGAGTTGTGGACCCGGTCAGAATAAATTTTCCTTTAAGGTGATCGCTGTCACATTCATGTCTCACAGAGTCCCATATCCCTGGCACTATCTGCCATTCATCTATCAACTGCGGATACTCATTGGAAAAAATATATTTCGGATCGACTTTAGCCAGATCTCTTGCGCTTCTTTCAGTCATATATGTGACGCTGGCCGCATGATTTAAAGCTGTCCATGTTTTTCCGCACCATTTCGGGCCTTCAATAGAAACAGCACCGAAAACTCGTAAATATTTTGAGATCTTACTATCTATCAATCTCGGCATATAGCCAACTTTTGTCAATACCATAGTCGTCACCTCCGAGAATACTATATCACACACTTTGCACTTTTCAATTATTTTATTTGTCACTTTTCAAACATTTTTCTTGTCACTTTTCACAAAATATTTTTCTTGAAAATGAAAATCCGATAGGCTACTATCGCTCGTCGTTTGATTCTTTTTACAATTTTTTTAGGAGGCTCTCATGAAAATTTTTGTTCTCAACTGCGGAAGTTCTTCAATCAAGTACCAGCTTTTCGACATGACGGACGAAACTGTCATCGCGAAAGGTCTTGCAGAGAAAATCGGAAATCCCGAAGGCCACATCGAGCTTAAGATCACGAACCCGAAAAACAAGATCGAAGTCAATCTTCCTCTTGCGGACCACTCGGTCGCTCTGAACAAAATCATGGATATGATGACCGAAAACGGCGTTATCAAAGACAAATCCGAGATCACGGCGATCGCTCACAGACTTGTCCATGCCGGCGAATACTACCACGGCAGCGTTGAAGTTACGGATGACGTAGTTTTCAGAATCCAGGAATGCAACGACCTCGCGCCGCTTCACATTCCGGCAAACATCATAGGTATCAGAACCTGCCAGAAACTTTTCCCGGACACCTTCATGTCGGGAACTTTCGACACCGCTTTCCATCACACGATGCCGGATTACGCTTATATGTATCCGATCGACTACAAATACTACGAAAAATACAGAGTCCGCAGATACGGCTTCCACGGATCGAGCCACTTCTTCGTTTCGAACAGAGCCGCTGAGATGCTCGGAAAAGACATCAAAGACCTCAAGATCGTCACATGCCACCTTGGAAACGGCTGCTCGATGGCTGCTGTCGACGGCGGAAAATCGATCGACACCACGATGGGTATGACTCCGCTTGAAGGCGTAATGATGGGAACCCGTTCGGGCGACGTTGACCCGGGCGTTATCTTCTTCCTTGCCGATAAAGAGGGCGGACATCAGGCAGTTAACAAAATGTTCAACAAAAACAGCGGTTTGTTCGGCGTAAGCGGCATTTCAAACGATATGCGCGATATCCGCAAGGCTCGTGACGAAGGCAACAAAAGAGCAGCACTTGCACTTGCAATGTTCACCTACAGAATTAAAAAATACATCGCTTCCTACGCTGCTGCAATGGGCGGAGTCGATGTAGTAATATTCACCGGCGGAATAGGCGAGAATGTCGGCGAAATCCGCGAAAGATCGGTCGAAGGACTTGAATTCATGGGCATCAAGATGAATAAAGAGCTCAACAACACGATCTGCGGAACAGAAGCAGTCGTCAGCACCGACGATTCCAAAGTTAAAGTCATGGTCATCCCGACCAACGAAGAGCTCGTTCTTGCAAGGGATTCCAAGAAACTTTACGAAGAAAAGTTCGGCAAAAAATAAGCTCCCGAAGTGAATTTTTCTAAGATTTTAACCGTATGCAATATGCAATTCGATGCGGTTAAATTTCTCTCTCCACCTTAAATATAATACAAGAAAAAGAGTCCGAACACGATAGTATTAACCAAAAATTGTTTTAAACTTGAAAAAATGAAAAATCGTTAGATTTTCCGAATTCGTGAGGTAATATGTTGGTTAAAATTCTGCGTTTTTCGGAGTTCTGGGGAAGGGGATGACATCGCGGATGTTCTGCATTCCGGTGATGTACATGATCATGCGCTCAAAGCCGAGACCGTATCCTGCGTGCGGGTTCGAGCCGAATCTGCGGAGATCGAGATACCACCAGTAATCCTCTTTTTTGAGGCCGAGTTCCTGGATACGCGCAAGAAGTCTGTCGTAACGTTCCTCTCTCTGGCTTCCGCCGATGATTTCGCCGACGCCCGGAACAAGGAGATCCATAGCTGCGACGGTCTTGTTGTCCTCGTTCATCCTCATGTAGAAAGCTTTGATCTCTTTCGGGTAGTCGATGACGAAAACCGGTTTTTTGATGAGTTCTTCGGTGAGGTATCTCTCGTGCTCGGTCTGAAGATCGCAGCCCCAGTCGACCGGATATTCGAACTGTTTGCCCGACTTTTTGAGAAGTTCTATCGCTTCTGTGTATGTGATTTTTCCGAAATCGGAATCTTTAATGAAATTCAGCCTTTCGAGCAAAGTCTTGTCAACAAAGTTGTTGAAGAATTCCATTTCTTCCGGAGCTTTTTCAAGAACGAACCTGATGATGTATTTGACCATGTCCTCTGCAAGTTTCATATCGTCGTGGATGTCTGCGAAAGCGATTTCGGGTTCGATCATCCAGAATTCGCTTGCGTGACGCTGCGTGTAGGAGTTTTCGGCTCTGAAAGTGGGACCGAAAGTGTAGACGTTTCTGAACGCAGCGCAGTAGTTTTCAACTGCAAGCTGACCTGAAACTGTGAGGTTTGTCGCCTTTCCGAAGAAGTCTTCGCCGTAGTTTATGCTGCCGTCGTCTTTTTTCGGCAGGTTGTTGAGGTCAAGAGTCGTGACCTGGAACATTTCGCCTGCACCTTCGCAGTCGCTTCCCGTGATTATCGGCGTGTGGACGTAAACGAAGCCTCTTTCCTGAAAGAACGAGTGGATCGCGAAAGCGACAAGGCTACGGATCCTGAAAACCGCGTTGTAGATGTTCGCTCTCGGTCTGAGATGGGCGATCGTCCTCATATATTCAAGGGTGTGTCTCTTTTTCTGAAGAGGGAAGTCTTCATCGCTCGTGCCGACAACTTCTACTTTTTCGGCTTTGATTTCGAAAGGCTGCTTGTCGCCCGCGCTTTCAACGACTTTGCCTAAAACTTTTACCGCGCTGCCCGTTCCGAGTTTCGCGATTTCCTTGTAATTCTCCAGATTTGACTCAAAAACTATCTGAATATTCTTGAAAAACGAGCCGTCGTTGAGCTCTATGAATCCGAAAGCGTTGCTTGCGCGGATCGTTCTGACCCAGCCTGAAACCTCGACATCTTTTCCCATAAACTTTTCAGTTTCCCTGAAAATCGATTTGACAAGAACCTTTTCCATTGTTTTCTCCGTAAAAAACCTTAAAAAACGGGCGGTAATATAGTCACAAAAGGAGTATTTTCAAGTTAAATTAAATTAGGAAAATTTTAATTGTCTTCAAATTATAATCTCCCAAAATCCGCCTTTGTCAGGTCCGACACGGCGGAGATATTTGCCTCGCATTGCTTCAATATTGCGATACACCGATGTTTCACTAAGTCCTGTTTCTTTCGCTATATCCGACCTAGAAATGTAAGGATCATCTGTGATTAAACGCAGTATCTTGATTTTATTTTCACTCAGTTTTGCGCCATTCAACTTGGTTTTTTCTATAATATCATCTATTAATCTCTGACGTTTTTCTGGTAACTTTTCTGCTACTTTTTCTGCTACTTTTTCTGCTACTTTTTCTGCTACTTTTTCTGCTACGTTAGGCACTGAAATTCTAAGGATAAAGCCGTCTGTTCGGAAAGAAAGTTCCGGAGCGCCGGTCGCTTCCAGTTCACGGCACATACGGTCAACTCCTTCAATTTTCCGTGTTTTATCTGACACGCCTATTGCGATGACTCCGCCGTCGGCATTGGCGAATGCTACGATTGGAACAGCGAGAGCCTTTGGTTCTATCTGAATGCTTTTGCAGTCGAAAGTCTGGTCTTCTTTGCGGTTTTGGATTTCCTTGATGGTTTGTGGTTTTAGCGCACTCATTTCTGTCGCCTCTGAAATAGGTGTTAAACTTCAGCCGAAGGCTTTCTTTGTCTTTGCCGACCAAAACTTGAAATTGTTTTAGTGATAATTTTTGTTAAGTCAATAAAAATATAGTTTCGAAAAATTTATCTATAAATTTGTGGCTTCGTCGGAGTGCGGGCGGCTCGCCTGCTGTGAGCGTAAAAGCAGATAATAGCGGGTGTTTATTCTACAGATTGTTGAACTGCGATTTGATCGGATGAAGCTGACATCGCTTCGTTTTTCAGAGTGTTGTAAATGTTGACATGGCTTACTTCAAGATAAGGAGCAACATAAACTAAAGCCAAGCCACAGGTGCATATTACAAGCAGATACCAGCCTATGAAGGACAAGTGAAACTTAAATAGCTCCCACCTGTGACCTTTCATCATTTGTTCGCTTCTTTCTAAAATTTCAGACGCGGCAAGACTAGGATTTTCCTCAAAGATGTAATTCGACATCGCATAACTGTATGAAAGCATTATGCCGGGAATTATAAAAAGCAGAGAATATAAAAAAATTCTCAGCCCGGTCAGTATATTCAATTTAATAACTTTCCAGTATGATGTAAAAGGCTTTAACAACATTCCGGAATTTGCATTTCCTCGGAATATGCCGACAGCAATATAAACAAATCCCATCCGAAACACTGGAAGAATAAATATACGGTAAAGAAGATCCAATATTTTACCCGGTATAGATTTTTCTCCCATAAGATAGTTAATCACAATACCTATCACAAGTGTCAAAGCGATAATTATGATTATAGCCAAAAAATATGCACCGAAAGACTCTAAATTAAGCTGATTTTTTGCTGCACTTTTAAATTTATTGCGCTCAGTGAAAATATTCATTTTAAACCTCAGAATTTATAGATTTTTTCGTATTCCTTCGCCGAATTTTTCCAGCTGAAATCGCATTTCATCGCAGCTTTGCGCATCTTGTCGATGTGTTTTGGACGGTCAAAATAGGTGCTGACTGCCCAGCCGACGGTGTCGAAAATGGCGTCTGTGGAGAGATAGTCGAATTTGAAGCCGGTCCCGCTGCCGTCCGCTTCGCAATATTGCTGAACGGTGTCGGAAAGGCCGCCTGTGTTGCGGACGATAGGAAGTGTGCCGTATTTAAGCGAATAAATCTGGTTGAGTCCGCACGGTTCGTAGCGCGACGGCATTATGAAAAAGTCGCTTCCGGCTTCGACGAGGTGAGACATTTCATCGCTGTAACCGATGAAACTGCCGATCTTTCCGTGTTTTTCGCCGGGGATCCATCTGAAAAAGTTTTCAAGTTCAGTTTCTCCCGAACCCATGATCGCAAACTGGACGACCATCGAATCTACTATTCGTCCGACAGTTTTTGCGAGAATATCGAGCCCTTTCTGGTAGGCGAAACGGCTGACAACACCGATGACCGGAATATTTTCATCTTCGGTAAGTCCGAAGCGGCGCTGCAACTCGCGTTTGCAGGCAGCTTTTCCTTTGAAACTGCGTGCCGAGAAGTTTTCGGGAATTTTTTCATCGGTTTTCGGATCCCACACCGAATAATCGACACCGTTGAGGATCCCGATGTAGCGGTCTCCTTTGTTTTTGAGGAAAGGCGCAAGGCCGTAACTCTGAGAGCCGCAGAGCGTTTCTTCGGCATATTTCGGGCTTACGGTCGTCACGAAATCGGCAAAATGGATGCCTCCTTTGAGAAAGTTGACTCTTCCGTAGTCCTCGAAAATGTCGCTTGTGAAGAATTTCCAGTCGAAACCGCAGTAGTCGAGGCAGTCGGCGCTGTAAATCCCCTGATATCCGATATTGTGGATCGTGAGAACTGATTTAGCTTTATCGATTCCGCTTTCTCCCCAGTCCCAGGTCTTCATGTAGGCACAGACTGCTGCAGTCTGCCAGTCGTGTGAGTGTATCACGTCGGGTCTGAAATCAGTATCGCGCAGAAGCTGCAGTGCGGCACGGCTGAAAAAGGCGAAACGGTAAGGGTTATCCTGAAAGTCGTTGTTGAAACTGTCGCAGTAAAGCCCGTCACGGAAAAAGTATTTGTCCGATTCAATGAGGAATACGCGGACTTTTTTACCGAGCTTCGCCGTTTTGACGGAGCACCATTCCTCGATTCCCAGGCCCATGTGGACGCACATCGTCTCGAAGAAAGGAGATATCTCAATGTTTGAAGAGATATTTTTTTTGTAGTAGGGGATTATCACGGTTACTTCGTGGCCAAGCGTTGCAAGAGCCTGTGATAGCGAGCCGACGACATCGGCAAGACCGCCTGTTTTCACCAGCGGGTAACATTCGGAAGCGATAAAAGCGATTTTCATGGTAACCCCCGATAATAAATTGTTATCTTGTTCCCAAACCGTCGAATGTATCCTGATCCAATACTATCCACTGTGAATCTGCTTCGGAAGTTCCTGCGGAAGCAGTCCAGTCGGTCGTTCCCTGAATGACGGATGTTTTTCTTCTCAAAGTGTGATTTTCAGTTGCCTTTGTAGTGCCGGCTACACTCCATGGTGCAGCGTCTCCCTGAATACCTATCTGATCAACAATGGTTGTTCCGTTAAATAAGGCGATAGCATCATTACCGTTGAATTTAAAAAATTCACTTGTATGTGTTTTGTCACATTTGGCTACAAGTTCTGTATCTGCAGATACATTGCAGAATACAAAAATCTGACCGGAAGAAATTGATGTGGCCGTAGCTGCTGCAAAATTGAAAACATAGTTTGCATTGCTGCCTCCCCAACTATTGCCGTTGTTTGCCTGTTGAAGGGTGTAATTGCTTAAGCTTACTGATGATTTTGATCCGTTATAGATTTCAATCGCCTTGTTGTCACCACTTCCTTCAACGTATTCCGTGATGAAAACGGCGTTTGCGATGCATTTCGAGGTCAAGAGAGAACAATGTGGTGTTGAGCCTGAGCATTCGGAGTTGGAATTGCACGAGCCTTCGGTGCTTCCAGTGTCGCCTGAGTCTGAAGTATCGCCTGAGTCTGAAATATCGCCAGTATCAGAAGTGTCGCTTGTATCGGAAGTATCACCTGTATCGGAAGTGTTGCTTGTATCGGAAGTGTCACCTGTGTCAGAAGTATTGCCAGTATCAGAAGTGTCACCTGTGTCGGAAGTGTCACTTGTGTCGGAAGTGTCACTTGTGTCGGAAGTGTCGCCTGTATCGGAAGTATCACCTGTATCGGAAGTGTCGCTTGTGTCGGAAGTATCGCCAGTATCAGAAGTGTCGCTTGTATCGGAAGTGTCGCTTGTATCAGAAGTATCGCCAGTATCGGGTATGTCTGTTTCGCCTTCGCCGTAACATCCCAAAGTGCCGTCAGAGCCTTTTTTGCATCGTTTGCCGATAGAAATATTGCACTGCTTTTTCATTGTCCATGTTGAAGACTGACACAAAAGAATGTCGGTGCCATTGTAGGAACAAGTTTCTTCACCTTCAACTGAGCAGGGAGCACCGGCAGTGATTTCATCTTCATCTTCCGCAGTGCATGCAGAAATCAAAAAAACAAGAACAAAGAGAAAGAAAAGTGTGAGTTTTTTCATAAAAATCTCCAATATTGAAAAATGCAACCATTAAACATTAAATGATAGGCGAAATTGGGAAAAAGGCAATATATAAAAGTTGCCAACAACCGCTTTGAGGCTAAAATAAGCCGTTTTTTTGATTCGGGGATTTTATGAATAAGCCTCTTGTTTCGGTGATTATTCCGACTTTCAACCGCGCAAAAGTCATAAAACGTGCCGTAAGTTCAGTTCTTGAGCAGACTTTTCAAGATTTTGAGTGCATTGTCGTTGATGACGGCTCGACTGACGAAACGGAATCGGTTTTGAACGAATTTACCAATAAAATCAAGGTAATCAAAACTGGAAACAGAGGCGTTTCGGCGGCAAGAAATATTGGAACGTCACAGGCAAAAGGTACTTTTATTGCATTTTTGGACAGCGATGACGAGTGGAAAAAAGATAAGCTCGCAAAACAGATTTCCTACATGAAAGAAAGTGGTTTTCGTATTTCTCAGACCGATGAAACCTGGGTGAGAAACGGAAAATTCGTGAACAAATCAAAAAAATACATCCGTCCGTGCGGCGATATTTTCTACAACTGCCTTGAAGTCTGCGCTGTCACTCCGAGCAGTGTAATTATGGAAAAAGAGCTTTTTTTCGAATATGGCGGCTTTGACGAATCGTTTCCGGTGTGCGAGGATTACGATTTGTGGCTCAGGATGTCTCTCAAGGAAAAATTCGGTCTGATTGACGAGCCGCTCATCATAAAATACGGTGGAAATGAAGACCAGCTTTCAAATTCATCTTGCCTTGATAAATATAGAATTATAAGTCTTTTCAATATGTTACATAAAAATATCAAATTGAGCGAAAATCAGAAAAAGGCTCTTGAAGAAGTTCTTGCAAAAAAAGTGAAAATTTACTCGGCAGGGGCGAAAAAAAGAGAGAAATTCGATGAAGCTGAGTGGGCGGAAGGACTTTTAAAAAAACCGATTTTTTTGTAAAAATTTTCAAACAATATAAAGTGTTCTGTTTTTGTGAACCAAAGGAGGAAAATATGAAGCTTGAAGCCAAGGAATTGAAAGCGAAAGAACTCAGATATTATCCTGAACTTGCCAAGTACAAAGGCAAAACAACTAAAGATATCAAGCCTGTTTCCCTTTTTTCGTTTCAGAAAAGAGGTTTTGAGGCACTCGATTTCGGCATGGATGTCCGCAAAAAAGGATTTAATATTTATGTTGCAGGAGACGCGGGCAGCGGAAAAACTTCGAATGTTAAGAAATATATAGAGGATATGGCAAAACATCTGCCTGTTCCTGACGATCTGCTTTATGTCTACAATTTTGAGGACTACGATTCGCCGAATATGCTTTTTATGAAGGCGGGAAGCGGCGAAAAGTTCATCAAAGACATGGACGAGCTTCTTGACGGCTTCATAGAGCAGATCCCGAGACAGATGGAAAGTGAAAACTTTGAAAGTCTGCGTGCGGAAGTTGCCCAGACATACCGCGATGCGATGCAGAAAAGCTACAATGAGCTTGAAGCGGAGGCAGCTAAACTCGATTTTGCACTGAGTTCGACAGAAAACGGTCTGGTTTTAAATCCGATAGTTGACGGAAAACCGATAGGCAAGGAGCAGTATGAATCTCTCTGCGAAAGTGAAAAAGAAAAAATCAGACAAAATGAAAGCGCACTTCAGGAAAAACTTATCGCTTACTTTCATCAGGACCGTAAAACCGAAAAGGAATATAAGGAAAAAATGAGCGATCTTCAGCGGACGACGGTCAAAAAAATAATTTCCGAGCCGCTGAGCGACCTCGCTAAAAAATACGGCAAAAATGAAGGGGTCAGGGAATATCTTGATTCGATAGCTGATTTTACGGTTAACAACTTTTCAGATTTCTTCACTTACCGCGATTTCCTTGAAGGAAAAGTCGATCCGATGAAAACGCTTATTCCCGATTTCAAGGAATATAAGGTAAACCTGCTCATAAACAACAAGGATCTGAAAGGTGCTCCCGTAATTTACGAAACAAACCCGACATTCCAAAATATAATCGGTTACTTTGAATATGAAGAGAACCACAACTCGCTTTTCACAGATTTCACGAGACTCAAACCGGGTGCTCTTCATCGAGCGAACGGCGGATTCCTGATTATCCAGGCGGACGATATTCTGAAAAATTACTATGCCTGGACTGCTTTGAAACGCGCCGTACGCAACAGGCTGATAAAAATTGAGGATATGGATGCAGATTTCAAATACCGTGTTATCTCGGCGCCGAATCCCGAACCGGTTCCGCTTGAAATCAAGATTGTCCTTATCGGTGACGAGGAGATTTACCACCTGCTTTACGAGCGTGATCCCGAGTTCAGGCGCATTTTCAAAGTCAAAGCAGATTTTGAATCGGTTGTCGATGTCAACGCTTCAACGACTGACACTTTGATCGGTTTCATTTCGCGAATCGTCAACGAAGACTGCGAACTTCCGTTCGATCTGTCGGCGATAAGAAGGCTTCTTTTCTACAGTTCGAGACGTGCCGAAGACCAGACTAAATACAGAGTCCACGCAAGCGATATCGTCGAAATCATTGTCGAAGCTGTTTACTGGGCACAGCATAACAAGAAAAAAGTTGTCTCGGAAGATATGGTCATCACCGCGATAGAAAGCCGCGAAAAGAGGTATGACAGATTCCGCGAGCACTATTTCGAATCGATAAAGAAAGGAACGATCCTGATTGACGTGAAAGGTGCAAAAGTAGGGCAGATCAACGGTCTTGCGGTTTATCAGATCGGAGATTTTAGTTTCGGAATCCCGTCGAGGATCACGGCGAAGGCTTTTGCAGGGCAGCGTGAGATCGTAAACATCGAGCGCGAAGCAATGCTCTCAGGCGCTATTCACGATAAAGGTTCAATGATTCTGGCGGGTTATCTCGGTGGGCTCTTTGCTGTCAAAAAGCCGCTTTCGTTCTCGGCATCAATTGCGTTCGAGCAGAGTTACGGCGGAGTCGACGGCGACAGTGCAAGTTCGACAGAGCTTTACGCGCTTATGTCTGCACTCGGTGATGTTCCGATAAAGCAGTCGATCGCAGTCACAGGTTCGATCAACCAGATGGGCGAAATTCAGCCCATCGGCGGCGTAAACGAGAAAATCGAAGGTTTCTTTGAAATCTGCAACCTCCGCGGACTTACGGGAGATCAGGGCGTTATGATCCCGATCCAGAATGTCGCAAATCTCAACTTAAGCGATGAAGTCGTCAAAGCAGTAGAAAACGGCAAATTCCATATTTATGCGATCAAAAACGTTCTCGAAGGAATCGAGATTCTTACAGGTGTTCCTGCCGGAACGAGAGGAAAGGACGGTAAATTCACGAAAGGTTCGGTCTTTGCAAAAATAGACGCAAAACTTGAAGCACTCAGAGGAGACGGAGAAAAATAATGTCAACAGTAAACATCAGCTACAAACCTGCAAAATCGGAAGAATACGTCTGGAACTGGATCGATGAAAACCTTGAAAAGATGGTCGCTAAAAAGGTTCCGACTGAAGATATAAGGCTTAAACTAAACAAATCTGCGGAATCTGTTGAATTTACAGGCAAAACTATCAAAGGGCTTATGACATTCAAAGACGGCATCAT
>Ga0310696_10002683_pt1 | contig 23163 bp, 19 predicted proteins | sample AusTroGonzalo_MG_4_FD_203885 | JGI IMG/M metagenome (GOLD analysis project Ga0310696, IMG submission 203885) | Bovine rumen microbial communities from tropical cattle in Woodstock, Queensland, Australia - Gonzalo_02 (v2) (version 2) | ecosystem: Host-associated > Mammals > Digestive system >...
CGCGACCGGCAACAACATCACATTCGATCTGACCGGCGCAGGCACATTCACAGTGACCTATGATCCCACGACGAACGGAGTAGCCGTAACAGGCGACATCGTGAAGTTCGCTTCCAGCTTCGAGTACGAGGCTGTCTATGCGGTAGGAGCCAGCGGCACTAAGGAGAGCTTCCTGAACGGTATCGACTGGGTGCCCTCAGCAGCAGAGAACAAGATGACAGAGGTCTCCGATGACGTATGGGAGATCGAGTACACAGGCGTAGAAGCCGACGCACTGCAGGTGAAGTTCGCGGTAGACGGCGCATGGACTCATAACTTCGGAATAGACGGCAACGCGATGACGAGCGGCTTTGAGAGCGGAGTAGAGTTCGACGCAAAGTATAACGGCGACAACATCGCGTTCACTACAACAGCAGAAGAGTCGACAGTAAAGCTGAGACTCGACCTGAGCGGCTTTGACTTTGCGACCAAGACCGGCGCAAAGATCACAGTAACCATCACAGCCATAGGCGAGTCTACACCTGACGAAGCACCCACAGATGGTCCTACAGACGGGCCTATGCCCGGCGCTGCCGAGTATTACATCGTAGGTTCTATGAACGACTGGCAGATCGACGAAGCGTTCAAGCTGACAAAGAATACCGAAGCAGAAGCTGAAGAGTATATCTTTACAGGCCTTGAGCTTGCAGACGACGACCAGTTCAAGGTAGTATCTTACAACGGTTCCATCCAGGGCGGCGACAAGGTATGGTACCCCGACGGCATGGACAACAACTACGGTCAGAACGGCGAGATCACCGCTGACGGTACATACACCGTATACTTCCGTCCCAACAGCGACGGCGGTGACGACTGGTTCTATGGTGTTATCTATTTAGCACTTGAAGAAGTACAGCCCACCGACGTTCCAACAGACGCTCCCTCTGATGAGCCTACAGCTGAGCCCACAGAGGCTCCCTCGGACGAGCCCACATTTGAGCCCACAGTTGAGCCTACAGAAGCTCCCACAGAGCCTCCCGTACAGGGCCTGAGCTTCTACATCGTAGGCGATATCACAGACCCGGTCTCCGGCAGAAGACTCAGCTGGACCAGCATCACTCCGCTTGACGGCAACATGCTGCTTACCACGGTTGATGGACCCTCGTCCAGCACTGCTGACGACGGTCTGTATAAGTATGAGAACATAGCCATCAGAACAGAAGACAGCTTCAAGATAGTCAAGTCAAGCAAGACCGGACTGAAGGCTTCTGTATGGTACCCGGATGGCATGGACAACAACCGCACTGTAGCTGAAGACGGTATCTATACCATCTGGTTCCGTCCAGCAGGCGACGGCACTGAAGAGGACGGCTGGGAGTACATCTATCATGTTGGCGACGGCAGCGAAGATCCTCAGCATCACGGCTGCACCAACGGCGGTTATATGTACAAGCTCGAGAAGACCGGCGAAATCCCCGAGCCCGAATACGAGATCGGCGACGTAGATCTCGACGGCTACATCACTATCCAGGATGCTACAGTTATCCAGAGAGCTCTCGCTAAGCTCGACACCTTATCCGATAAGCAGTACGCTCTGGGCGCTGCGTGCGGAAAGGAATATGATACACTCGAGATCACTGACGCTACAATGATCCAGAGATTCCTTGCTAAGCTCGAACGCAAGCTCGGCGAATAACCCACAGCATCATTACCCTGTATCTTATCGATAAGGGACTTATAACAAACACTATCCCCACCGCTTTTCGGCGGTGGGGATTTACTTATATAATGTAAATGCACTTTTATACTTGACGTAATGAGGTATAATAAGTTATCATAGTGGAGAACGTTTGGAAAAACACTTGTTTGCAGGCGTTCTCAGCAGGAACAGATAAAGGATGTATAATATGTTAAGAATAAGTCATCTGAACTTTTCGGTGGATTCGGACGGTCAGGATAAAGAGATCATCCGCGACCTGAGTCTGGAGATCCCCGACGGTAAATTATATGTGATAACAGGGCCCAACGGCGGCGGCAAGTCGACTCTGGCTAAGCTGATAGCTGGTATCGAGCGCCCCGTATCGGGTCAGATATTCTTCAAGGATCAGGATATAACCGAAATGAGCGTCACCGACCGCGCCCGTCTGGGCATAGGCTTCGCGTTTCAGCAGCCGGTGAGGTTCAAGGGCATCCGCGTCAAGGATCTCATACGTCTTGCCGCAGGCAGGGATATCGGCGTCACCGAGGCCTGCGCCTATCTGTCACAGGTAGGTCTGTGCGCTATGGAATACATCGACCGCGAGGTCAACAGCAGCCTGTCCGGAGGCGAGCTGAAGAGGATCGAGATAGCCACAGTTCTGGCACGCAGATCGATGCTCACCGTATTTGACGAGCCGGAGGCAGGCATCGACCTGTGGAGCTTCCAGAATCTTATAGAGGTGTTCCAGAAGCAGCGCCGCGAGATCAGCGACCGCTCCATCCTGATCATCTCGCACCAGGAGCGCATACTGAATATCGCCGACGAGATCATCGTACTGCGCGACGGCGAATTGGTGGGACAGGGCACTAAGGAAGAGATCCTGCCCGGTCTGATAGGTTCGTCATCGGCGGTGCCGGCTTGCAAAGGAGTTGAGATCTGATGAAGCTTAATGATACAGAGAGAGATCTGCTCAAAGAGATCGCGGATCTGACCGAACTGCCGACAGGCGCGTATAATATCCGCTCCAACAGCCGAGCTGTAGGCCGCCAGTCCAGCGCGAATATTGATATAATACCCAAAGAGGGCGTCAGCGGAATCGATATATTCATCAAGCCCGGCACCATCGGCGAGACCGTCCATATCCCGGTAGTCATGACCGAGAGCGGTCTTAAGGAGAAGGTGTATAACGACTTTTTCATAGGCGAGGGAGCCGATGTAGAGATCGTGGCGGGCTGCGGCATCAACAACTGCGGAGCGCACGACTCACAGCATGACGGCATCCACCGCTTCTATGTGGGCAGGAACGCCAGAGTAAGATATGCCGAAAAGCACTACGGCTCGGGCGACGGCAGCGGCAAACGTCTGCTCAACCCCGTTACCGAGGTATATATGGACGAGGACAGCTACGCCGAGATGGAGATGGTCCAGATCAAGGGCGTGGACGATACCACCCGTACGACCGTAGCCGAGCTCAAAGAGGGCGCGAAGCTGGTGGTCAGGGAACGCCTGATGACCCATGACGAGCAAAAGGCCGACAGCATATATTCCGTCAGCCTCAACGGCGACGGTTCATCTGCCGATATCGTATCGCGCGGAGTGGCGAGAGATAACTCATACCAGAAGCTCGACCTCAAGATAATCGGCAACGCCGTATGCAAGGGTCACACCGAGTGCGATTCCATCATCATGGACAACGGCAGGATCCTGGCTGTGCCGGCTCTGGAGGCGAACAGCGTAGAGGCTTCGCTGGTGCATGAGGCCGCTATCGGCAAGATAGCCGGCGAACAGCTCACTAAGCTGATGACTCTGGGTCTGACGGCTGCCGAGGCGGAGGAACAGATCATCAACGGCTTCTTAAGATAATCTGTCAAAGTACAAGCCCCATATACATGGCGTCATGCCGTGTGTGTGGGGCTGCTGCTCTGAAAAAGCCGCCTTATCGAATTATATGCATCATATATGCATATACGGTCGGCGATCATATAACGGAATATTCGTGTCAAAAAGCAGGAATTACGGCAAATATCGGTTGATAAATGCACAAAAGCGGTGTATAATGGTCGTGGTAATTTGGATAAGGTCAATAAGAATATATGGGAAATGCATATTTTTGCGCAGGTTTCTTGACAATATCGCATAATTATCCTATAATTAAAGCATAAAAGCAAGTCAGCTTGCATATTCATTCGGAGGTATTTCATGAAAAAAGAAGACATCAAGAAGGTAGTATTAGCATATTCGGGCGGTCTGGACACATCCATCATCATCCCGTGGCTCAAAGAGAACTATAACAACTGCGAGGTCATCGCCGTATCCGGCAACGTCGGTCAGGCAGATGAGCTGGATGGTCTGGAGGAGAAGGCTATCAAGACCGGCGCCTCCAAGCTCTATGTTCTGGATCTCACCGAAGAGTATGTCGACGATTATATCATCCCCACCATGAAGGCAGGAGCTATATATGAAGACTATCTGCTCGGCACTTCTACCGCCCGTCCCTGTATCGCAAAGGGTCTGGTAGACGTAGCGATCAAAGAAGGCGCCGATGCTATCTGTCACGGCTGCACCGGCAAGGGCAACGATCAGGTGCGTTTTGAGCTGACTATCAAGCACTTTGCTCCCGAGATGCCCATCATCGCTCCGTGGAGAGAGTGGGACATCAAGTCCAGAGAAGAAGAGATCGAATATGCCGAGGCGCACAACATCCCTCTCAAGATCAACCGTGAGACCAACTACAGCAAGGATAAGAATCTCTGGCACCTCTCTCACGAGGGACTGGATCTTGAGGATACCAACAACGAGCCTACATATGAGAAGCCCGGCTTCCTCGAGATGGGCGTATCTCCCATTGACGCTCCCGATGACCCCACATATGTCACCATCGATTTTGTAAAGGGCGTACCGGTAGCTCTGGACGGCGAGAAGATGTCCGCCAAGAACATAATCCTCAAGCTCAACGAGCTGGGCGGCAAGAACGGCATAGGTCTTCTGGATATCGTAGAGAACAGACTTGTCGGCATGAAGTGCCGCGGCGTATACGAGACCCCCGGCGGCACCATCCTCTATAAGGCTCACGAGACCCTCGAGAGCATCTGCCTGGACAAGATGACCATGCACGAGAAGCAAAGGCTCTCCATCACCTTTGCCGAGCTGGTATACAACGGCCAGTGGTTCACACCGCTCAGAGAGGCTCTGTCGGCATTTGTCGACAAGACTCAGGAGAAGGTCACCGGTTATGTAAAGCTCAAGCTCTATAAGGGCAATATCATCAAGGCCGGCGTGGACAGTCCCTACAGCCTCTACAGCGAAGAGATAGCTACTTTCGGCGAGTCTGACTATGACCAGAAGGATTCCGCAGGCTTCATCAACCTTTACGGTCTGCCGATCAAGGTGCAGGCGGTAGTAGACGCTAAGAACAAGTGATATATTGAAATGCCGGGAAGTATCCCGGATAACAAAAAGTAGATAACAGACGCTGCTATGGGTCGGGGAAATATCCCGACCCTCACGGCGTATATAAAGGAAGATTATTATGGCTAAAATGTGGGCGGGCCGCACCGCCGGAGACACCAGCAAGACAGCCGATGAGTTCAACTCATCCATAGGTTTTGACAGCAGGATGTACAAGCAGGATATCCAGGGCTCGATAGCTCACGCAAAGATGCTCTCTAAGCAGGGTATCATTGCGGTCGAAGAGGCCGACGTCCTGTGCGAGGCGCTGAGCGGTATACTGGACGATATGACCTCAGGCGAGCTCAAGATAGATATGAACGCCGAGGATATACATATGTTCGTGGAGGAGGTGCTCACCGCGCGCGTAGGCGATGTGGGTAAGAAGCTCCACACAGCGCGCTCAAGGAACGATCAGGTCGCGCTGGATATGCGGCTGTATCTGATGAGCCGCGCGGACGAGCTGTCGGAGCGCGTGCTCAGCCTGATATCCGCTCTGACGGATCAGGCAGAGGCCAACAAAGAGGTCATCATGCCCGGCTATACTCATCTCCAGCGCGCCCAGCCGATAATGTTCGGTCATCATCTCATGGCATACGCCATGATGCTGCTGCGCGATGTGGACAGGCTTGCCGACTGCAAGCGCCGCATGAACGTCTCTCCAATAGGCTGCTGCGCTCTTGCCGGCACTACCTATGATACCGACAGATATTATGAGGCTGAGCTGCTTGGCTTTGACTCCATCGCGCTGAACTCCCTGGACGGCGTGTCCGACCGCGACTTTGTCGTAGAGCTGCTGAGCGTTATATCCATACTGATGATGCACCTATCGCGCCTGAGCGAAGAGATCATCCTCTGGTCCAGCTGGGAGTTCGCCTTTGTCGAGCTGTCCGACGCGTATACGACCGGCTCTTCGATCATGCCGCAAAAGAAGAACTCGGATATGGCCGAGCTGGTACGCGGCAAGACCGGACGGGTATACGGCGATCTTATGGCGGCTCTGACCATGCTCAAGGGTCTGCCGCTGGCATATAACAAGGATATGCAGGAGGATAAGGAGGGCGTATTTGACGCGGTGGATACAGCGATGATGTCGCTCGAGGTCTTTATCGGCATGATATCCACCATGAAGGTCAAGCCCGATAATATGAAGAAGGCAGCTCAGCGAGGCTTTATCAACGCCACCGATCTCGCCGATTATCTGACTAAGAAGGGTATGCCCTTCCGCTCGGCGTACAAGATATCCGGCTCGATAGTAGCTTATTGCATAGATAACGGACAGGTGCTCGAATCTCTGCCTATCGAAAAATATCGCGAGTTCAGCGATATGTTCGACGAGGATCTGTATGATGAGATCGACCTGTACAATTGTGTGAACAAACGCACCTCTGCAGGCGGCACTTCGGTATCGTCCATAGAGGTTCAGATAGATTATGTGAGGGGGAAGCTGAATGACTAAGGTGTTTATAGACGGCAGCTACGGCACTACCGGCCTGAGGATCATGCAGAGACTCAGTGAGCGCAAGGATATAGAGCTGATGACCCTGTCAGATGACAGGCGCAAAGACGTCGGCGCACGCTATGAGATGATCCATGCCGCTGATATAGCTTTCCTGTGTCTGCCCGACAGTATATCTAAAGAGACGGTCAAGGCGATCGACGACTCGGGCGACGATTCAACCGTGATAATAGACGCGTCCACCGCCCACCGCACAGCCGAAGGCTGGGTATACGGTATGCCTGAGTTGGACGGACAGAGCTTTTTGATCCGCGACAGCAAGCGCATCGCCAACCCAGGTTGTCACGCTTCGGGCTTCATCGCGCTGGTGGAGCCGCTGGTACAGGACGGACTGATCAGGGACGACGCTCGGCTGAGCTGCTTTTCGCTGACCGGATATTCGGGCGGCGGCAACGGTATGATAGCTCAGTACGAGACCTCGGATCGTGAGAGCCTGCTCTCTGCGCCGCGTATGTACAGCCTGTCGCAGAACCATAAGCATCTGCCCGAGATGATGAAGATCAGCGGTCTAAAGCACGCTCCGGTGTTCTGCCCCGTGGTGGCGGATTACTACAGCGGTATGCAGGTCACGGTGTGCCTTACTAAGGACGATATAACCGGCAGCATCGACGATATCCGCGCTGCATATAAAGAGAAGTACAGCTGCGGTCTGATACGCTACTGCGAGGATGATGAGGACGGATTCTTGTCCTCGGTCAAGTTCTCCGGTCGCGACGATATGATCATCGCGGCTTACGGCAGCGACAGCAGGATAACTCTGGTCAGCCGCTTTGATAATCTCGGCAAGGGAGCGTCGGGCGCCGCTATCCAGAACATGAATATCGTTATGGGTATCGACGAAGCGACGGGTCTGGTAGTTCCCGACAGCTATATGGCGTGTAATGTCGATCTGCTGTGATCTGAGGTTATTTTGCACATAAATGATTTGGTGAGATATATGAAGATAACACAAGGCGGCGTATGCGCCGCAAAAGGCTTTAAGGCTTGGGGTCTGCACTGCGGTATCCGCAAGAACACTTCCAAGAACGATTTATCATTGATATACAGCGATGTTCCCTGCACCGCGGCGGCGGTATATACGACAAACCTCGTCAAGGGAGCTCCGCTGACCGTTACCAAGGCTCATATCAGCGACGGCAGAGCTCAGGCGGTCATATGCAACTCCGGAAACGCCAACACCTGCAACGCCGACGGCATAGAGATAGCCGAAGGCATGGCTGCACTGGCGGCGGGACAGCTGTGCATCAGCCCCGACGACGTTGTGGTAGCCTCCACGGGAGTCATCGGTCAGCCCCTGTCGCTCGAACCCATAAAGGCGAGTATCGCAGAGCTCGCGGACGGACTCAGCCGCGACGGCAACATGGAGGCGGCTCTGGGCATCATGACCACCGATACCGTGGCTAAAGAGGTCGCGGTCGAATTCACCATAGGCGATAAGGTGTGCCGCATCGGCGGCATGGCTAAAGGCAGCGGTATGATCCATCCTAATATGGCTACCATGCTGGTGTTCATCACCACCGACGTCGCGATATCCTCGGATATGCTGCAGCGCGCGCTGAGCAGCGATATCAGCGAGACGTTCAACATGATATCCATCGACGGAGATACCTCCACCAACGATATGGTGACAGTGCTAGCCAACGGTATGGCAGGCAACAAAGAGATCACCTGTGACGGCGAGGACTATGCGGTGTTCATGACCGCTCTCAACTCCGTTACGGTCGCTTTGTGCCGTATGATCGCCGGTGACGGTGAGGGCGCGACAAAGCTGCTCGAGTGCGTCGTGACCGGCGCGCGTGATACTGCGATCGCCAAGATCGTATCGAAGTCCGTGATATGCTCGTCCCTGCTCAAGGCGGCGATGTTCGGCGCGGACGCTAACTGGGGCAGAGTGCTGTGCGCTATCGGCTATTCGGGCGCGGATGTAGACGTCAGCAAGATCGACGTCAGCTTCAAGAGTACCGCGGGCGAGATCGCAGTTTGCAAAAACGGCGCAGGTATTCCCTTCAGCGAGGAAGAAGCTAAGAAGATCCTGCTGGAGAAGGAGATCGACATACTGGTAGCTCTCAACGACGGCGAGGCTTCGTCCACCGCGTGGGGCTGCGACCTGACATATGATTATGTTAAGATCAACGGCGATTATCGCACATGATCGGATATACAGAGGAAATACGATGAACAACAATTTTTCTAACGCAGAGAGGGCAGAGGTGCTGACTCAGGCGCTGCCTAATATAAAGAAGTATAACGGCAAGATCGTCGTAGTGAAGTACGGCGGCAACGCTATGGTCAACGAAGAACTCAAGGAGCAGGTCATGCAGGACATCGTCCTGCTGTGGCTCATCGGCGTAAAGGTCGTGTTGGTCCACGGCGGCGGCCCCGATATCGACGATATCATGACGCGCCTCGGTAAGGAGCCTAAGTTCGTAGAAGGACTGCGCGTGACCGATAAAGAAACTATAGATATAGTCCAGATGGTGCTGTCCGGCAAGGTCAACAAGACTCTCGTCAACCTGCTGGAGAGCAAGGGCGGACGCGCTATGGGTATATCCGGTATGGACGGCAGACTCATCGAGGCTGAGCAAAAGGACGAACGCCTCGGATATGTCGGCACTGTGACCAACATCAACGCCGAGCCCATACTCGATCTGCTGGAGAAGGGCTATATCCCCGTAGTATCCACCATCGGCTGTGACCGTGACGGAAACGCCTATAATATCAACGGCGATACAGCTGCCGCTCATGTAGCAGGAGCTATCGGAGCCGAGAACCTGATCATGATGACCGATATCGCAGGTATCCTCAGGGACAAGAACGATCCCTCCAGCCTGATCCCGTATATCACCGTTGCCGAGGCTCAGCAGCTCAGGCGCGAGGGAGTCATCGACGGAGGAATGATCCCCAAGGTCGGCTGTTGTATCGAGGCTATCTACAAGGGCGTCCAGCAGGTCATAATCATGGACGGCAGAGTGCCTCACTCTATCCTGATGGAGCTGCTCACCGACGAGGGCGCAGGCACTATGGTAGTAGCCGGTCAGGAGTGATGACTATGGATATAAAAACTATAGACAAAGAATATGTAGCTAATACATATAAGCGCTTTGACGTTGCTATCGTAGAGGGCAGCGGAGCGCTGTGTCGTGACGACTGCGGCAAAGAATACATTGATATGACCTCCGGTATCGGAGTCAACTCGCTGGGCTACAGCGACCCCGAGTGGGTTCGCGCGGTAGCCGATCAGGCGGCTCGCCTGCAGCATACATCCAACCTGTATTACACTCAGCCCTGCGCTGAGCTGGCTGAGATACTGTGCAAGCGCACAGGCATGAGCAAGGTGTTCTTCGGTAACTCCGGCGCCGAGGCCAACGAATGTGCGGTCAAGGTGGCGCGCAAATACGCAGCCGAGCATAAGGGCGCGGAGTATTGTAATATCATCACGCTCAACAAGAGCTTTCATGGCAGGACGCTGACCACTCTCGCCGCGACCGGACAGGACAGCTTCCATAATATGTTCCTGCCGCTGACGGACGGCTTCTTATATGCTCAGCCCGAGGATATCGAGGGCATAGAGGCTCTGATCAGGGATAATAAGATCGCCGGCGTGATGCTTGAGGTAGTGCAGGGAGAGGGCGGAGTGAACGCTCTGTCGGCAGGATATCTCATGGCTGTCGAGAGGCTGTGCCGTGAGAACGATATAGTGCTTATCATCGACGAGGTCCAGACCGGCAACGGCAGGACCGGCGAGCTGTATTCGTACATGAACTATGACCTGCACCCCGACGTTGTCAGCACCGCTAAAGGTCTGGCAGGAGGTCTGCCGATGGGCGCGTGTCTTATGAGCGCTAAGGTGGCGGATGTGCTGTCTTACGGTGACCACGGCTCCACCTTCGGCGGCAACCCCGTGTGCGCCGCAGGAGCTCTGGCTGTGATGAAGCGTATGGATGACGCTTTTCTCGCTGACGTCAGGAGAAAGGGCGATCATATCCGCGAGAGGCTCACCGCCGCCGGATATGAGGTGTCGGGACTGGGACTGATGCTCGGCATCAAGACCGATAAGCCCGTTGCCGAAGTGATAGCCGAGTGTATCGGCAAAGGGGTGCTGTGCTTGTCCGCTAAGGATAAGCTCAGGCTGCTGCCACCGCTGAATATCGACGATGAGCTGCTGGATAAAGCGATCGACGTGATAATAGAAGCATTAAAGGTATAAAGAGGTGCGCTTATGGATCTTAAGAACAAGAGTTTTTTAAAGCTGCTGGATCTTACGCCTGAAGAGATCGGCGGACTTATCGACCTGGCCGCTGAGCTTAAGGCGAAGAAGAAGAACGGTATACCTCACCGCTTGTGTGAGGGCAAGAATATCGCTCTGATATTTGAAAAGACCTCTACCCGTACTCGCTGCGCCTTTGAGGTAGCTGCGGCCGATCTGGGAATGCACCCGACATATCTCGATCCCTCAGGCTCCCAGATAGGCAAGAAGGAGAGTATAGCCGACACCGCCCGTGTGCTGGGCAGGATGTATGACGCTATCGAGTATCGCGGCTTTGGCCAGGAGATAGTAGAGGAGCTCGCGAAGTACGCCGGAGTTCCGGTATACAACGGTCTGACCAACGAGTTCCATCCCACCCAGATCCTCGCCGATTTCCTCACCATACGCGAGCATTTCGGTGAGCTTAAGGGCAAGAAGCTGGTATATATGGGCGACGCGCGCTATAATATGGGCAATTCGCTTATGGTAGGCGCGGCCAAGATGGGTATGAGATTCACCGCCTGCGCTCCCGAAAAGTATTTCCCCGATGCCGCTCTGATCGCTGAGTGTCAGAAGATCGCAGAGTCCACGGGAGCTGTGCTGGAGTTCATCGAGGATCCGACAGTGGCTACCAAGGGAGCCGATGTTATCTATACCGACGTATGGGTGAGCATGGGCGAACCCGACGAGGTATGGGCAGAGCGTATCGCCGACCTGACCCCGTACAGGGTGACTATGGAGCTGATGGATAACGCAGGTGCTCAGTGCCGCTTTATGCACTGTCTGCCGGCTTTCCATGATCTCAACACAGGTATCGGCAGACAGATACACGACAGGTTCGGTATCGACTGCATGGAGGTCACCGACGAGGTGTTCGAGAGCGAGCGTTCTATCGTATTTGACGAGGCTGAGAACCGTATGCACACCATCAAGGCTGTTATAGCCGCAACACTGGGTTGATATAATATGCAAAAGATAAGGCGACGCGTGAGCGTCGCCTTTTTATCATTTAAGTATCATTTTATTTTGAGCGTTTTCAGATACGCCTTGTGTTCATCGGTCACGCGATACGATTCGATCGCTTTTTGTATCGCCTTGTTGTGCGTCCATTTATCGAGCTTCTTATCCTCTATATACGGGATGATGGCGTCATACTGCTTTGCCAGAGCGGTAGCGAAGTACCACGCGATCATCATATTTATATAGTATTCGTCTGAGCGGATGACTGCGACCCTGTCGGGATAGGCTGTATCGAACTTTTCGTTGAGGAAATAGTTCATCAGGCACTTTATCCCGAAGCGCACGGTATATGTATGGTCGCTTTGCAGCCACCGATCGATATGCGGCATCAGACGCTCCGGAGCCTTGCGAAAAGCGTTGGGAGACAGGCTGTCGCAGGTCGCCCAGTTGTTGATGAATGGCAAAAAGCGCTCCAGCTCTTCCACAACCGTGTCAAAGTCTTTGATAAGGTTCAGCAAAAAGGCGTGCAGGTGGTTCTCATCATGATACTCGTGGGGGAGATCGTTCAAGAATCGTTCAGCCTCAGGGGTGTGATTCAGTTCCTTAGCGAGGGCTTTCAGCGCAGGGAGCCTCACGCCGATGAAGGCATCGCTGTCCACGTTGGGGAGCAGTTTAGCGGTGAAGTCGCGGTACCCGATATCCTGCAGGTCAAATAATCTTCTCTGTATATCTGTCATAGCGTCAAATACTCATGCGCCGAGGTGGCGGCCAGAGCTCCGTCGGCGCATGCGGTAACTATCTGTCGCAGGTGCTTTTTGCGCGTATCGCCGGCGGCATACAGCCCGGCTGTTGAGGTGCGCATATCGTCGTCGGTGATGATATAGCCGTTCTCATCCAGCTCTACCAGCTCTGAGAACAGAGAGTTGTCGGGTATAAGACCTATGGCTTCAAATACTCCCCTGACCTCCAGATCATACTCTTCTTCGGTGTCAAGGTTCTTGACTGCGAGCGCGCCGACCATCTGTTCACCTTTGATTGCGAGAGGGATATGCCGCGGCAGCATATGGATATTGTCGATACCGCCGAGCTTATCCAGATAGCTCTTTGACGCTGTGGGAGCGCTGCGGCGGAATACCAGATACACTTCTTCGCATATTTTGGAGAGATATATCGCATCGCCAAGAGCCGAGTTGCCGGCTCCGATGACGGCGACCTTCTTCTTACGGAAGAAGCCTCCGTCACACACGGCGCACCAGCTTATCCCACGGCCTTTTAGCCTGTCCTCGCCATCTATGCCCAGTTCTCTGCGGCGAACGCCGTTGGCGATTATGACGGTCTTAGATTCTATATCATCTGCGTTCGTGGATATTTTGAATATCCCGTCGTCTTTAGTAATTCCGGTCACATCGGCGGAATAGCTCTCTACGCCCAGCGCGTCTACCTGAGCCTTCATATCCGCGGCAAGCTGCCAGCCCTCGATCTCTTTATGAGCAGGATAGTTCTCTATGGTCGCAGTCAGCGCCGCCTGACCGCCGAAGCCGGCTTTTTCTATCATTACGGTCGACAGACCCGACCGCGCGGCGTATATCGCGGCGGTCATTCCGGCTACACCGCCGCCGATGATCGCAAGATCGTACATAGAATTACTCCTTTCGTTATAAAAATCCTCTGGATTAGCTGAGAATAATATGTTATAATATATTTGAAAATAAAAAACGGAGGTAATGATTATGGCAGTTGAACATTTGACCGAAGGCACATTCAAAGACAAGATCGCTCAGGGAGTAACGCTGGTCGACTTCTTCGCCACATGGTGCGGCCCCTGCAGGATGCTCGGCCCCACTATCGAAGAGCTCTCAGCCGAGAGCGACGGCTCGTACGCAGTGTATAAAGTCGATATCGACGAGGCTGAGGATATCGCTATGGACTACGGCATCATGAGCGTACCCACGCTGATCATCTTCAAGGACGGCGCAGAGGCGTCGCGCATGATAGGCGTTCAGCCCAAGACGGCTATCCTCGATGCTATACGCGGCATCGCCTGATAACTGAATAATATTAAAATGCCCACTGCTGTTATGTTACCGCAGTGGGTGTTTTTTATTCGTAGTTGAAATGACGCTTGATGGCTCTGAACGACTCATCGGAGATCACATGCTCCATACGGCACGCATCCTCGGTAGCTATCTTGCGATCTACGCCCATCTTGACCAGTATCTCGGTGAGATACTGATGGCGCTCGTATATCTTTTCGGCTACCTCGCGGCCTTCTTCGGTCAGGCTCAGTCCGCCGCCTTCGCCCACAGTGACAAAGCCTCCGCTGCGCAACAGACCCAGAGCTCTGCTGACAGAGGGCTTGGAGAATCCCATATATTCACCCACGTCGATAGCTCGTACAAAGCTCTTCTGCCGGGATAATATAAGGATGGTTTCCAGATACATCTCACCGGATTCCTGTAGGTTCATGTCTGTGCCTCCTGTTCAAGCTGGCGGTAAATCAGTATTAGTTGGGATTTTCGTCGTCGGCGTTGTCGTCCAGGATATCCGCGATGATCTCGCGCTCATCCATATGATACTTGACTCCGCGTATCTCCTGATAGTCCTCGTGACCTTTGCCCGCCAGCACGATGATATCGCCGTCCTCGGCGTTCTCGATGCAATAGCGGATAGCGTCGATGCGGTTGGGGATAACCACATAATTGCCGCCAACCTTGTCGAGTCCGATCTTGATATCGGCGATGATATCCATAACGTCTTCAAAGCGGCTGTTGTCCTCAGTTACCACGCTCAGGTCGGACAGCCTGCCCGAAACCTGACCCATCTCATAGCGGCGCGACTTGGGTCTGTTGCCGCCGGCGCCGAACATGGTGATCAGGCGATGGGGTTTATACTCGCGCAGGGTAGAGAGGACGTTCTCCATAGATACTGCGTTGTGAGCGTAATCGATGAGCATGGTGTAGTTGCCGGGTACCGGAACTGCCTCGACTCTGCCCTTGACCTTGACCGACGACAGACCTTTGAGTATGTTATCGTCAGAGATATCAAAGTGGCGGCATACCGCGATAGCGGCGAGCGCGTTGTATACCGAGAAGCGTCCCGGGATTGCGACGTCAAGGCTCAGCTCCTTACAGCCGGTAGTCTTGAAGTGCACGCCGATGAATCCGGGCTTGGCTACCAGCTCGTCGCCGTGAGCGACCAGGTCGGCCTTGTCGGAATAGCCGTAGGTCTCGATATCGCAGGTGTGTCCCTTGATGACATCCTCTGCGCTCTCGTCGTCGATATTGATGATACCGGTCTTGCATTGCTTGAACAACAGAGCCTTGCACGCGAGGTACTCCGCCATATCCTTGTGCTCGCTGTCGCCGATATGATCGCTGGAGAAGTTGGTGAAGATACCGTAGTCGAACAGTATACCGTCGGTGCGGTGCCACTTGAGTCCCAGCGAAGAGGCCTCGATGACCATAGCCTTGCATCCGGCGTCGATCATCTTGCGCATAGCCTGCTGTATCTCGTAGCTCTCGGGAGTTGTGTTGTTGGTCTTGTACATTTGGCGGCCGATCAGTATGCCCAGCGTGCCGATGGTGCCGGTCTTGATGCCGGCGTTCTCGAGGATCGAGCGGATCATGGCCACTGTGGTGGTCTTGCCCTTGGTGCCGGTCACTGCGATGGTGGTCAGCTGAGTCGCCGGGCGGCCGAAGTATTCGACCGACATCTTAGCCAGAGTAGCTCGGGCGTCCTTGACGCGTACTACGGTCACTCCGGGATATTTGATGCCCTCATCCTCTACTATCAGAGCCTTGGCTCCGCGCTCTACGGCGTCGGGGATAAACTTGTGCCCGTCAACGTTGTAGCCCTTAAGAGCGACAAAGGCGCAGCCGGGCACGACCTTGCGGCTGTCATAGATGACATCGGTGATGTTTATGCCCAGTGATCCTGAATCGGTTATATAATCACATTTTCGTAAAAGTTCGAGAAGCTTCATGTACAGTCCTCCTATACCTAAATACCCCTATATTATACATATAATAGTATGCAGATGTCAATGCGTCGGTAAGCATTTATTTTGTCGGCGGCCGTATTTGCCTGCGGCAGGGTGAAAAAACGGTGATTCTCAAACTTTTAGTGAAAATATACATAAATATCGGAGCTTTTGTACGCCCGAAGTCTTTAATTCTGATGAAGAATTAAAAATACGGCCAGTCACAACAATCGCCATATACCGAGCGATACCAATTTGACATTATGCACAAACGCGAATTCGGCACAATCAACAAAGCAAAATCGGATGCGATGTACAAAATAAACATAAAATAAAAAATCAATAGTCAAAATAACTAAAATCATAATTTCAAATCAGTGTTTTAGATAAAAAGTACAAAGGGAGTTGAAATCAGTATGGATATTATGGTAAAATTGATACAGTGATAAAGTGTCCGTTGGTCCGGATTCTCAGCGGCGCTTTACTCGAAAAAAATTTTTTGAAAGAAGGAATTCATCATGAAAAAGTTAATCGCTTTAGTACTGGCTCTTCTGATGGTCGCGACTGTATTCGCAGCTTGCGGCGGCGGTGGCGGCGAGGCCAACACCGATAACGGCGGCTCCGGTACTGACAACGGCGGCTCCGGCACTGACAATGGCGGCTCCGACGATCCTTTCTACGGTGAAGACAACATCACACTGCTCGTATGGGCAGCTGATAATGCTCTTAAGCTGACAACCGAGCTCTGTGACGAGTTCAAGGCTCAGTATCCCGACAAGAAGATCACCATCGAGGTCAAGGCTCAGGGCGAGGGCGACGTAGGTTCTCAGGTAGCTAACGATCCCGACAAGGCGGCAGACGTATTCAGCTTCGCGTGCGACCAGATCAACGATCTCGTATCCCGTAAGCTCCTCACTCCTGTCTACAATGACTATCTTGACGACGTACAGGCTAACAACACCGAGTTCACCCTTAAGGCTGCTACCATCGACGGTAAGGTTCAGGCTTATCCTCAGACCGGTGAGAACGGCTACTATCTCGTATATGACAAGCAGTATGTAACTGATGAAGACGCTAAGACCCTCGAGGGCGTTCTCGCTGCCTGCAGAAAGGCCGGCAAGAAGTTTGTCGTAGATTGCGGCAACGGCTTCTTCTCCGTAATGTTCCCCTTCACCGGCGGTCTCGAGCTCGCTGGCCTGGAGGATGACGGCACCCAGATCTTCAACGACTATGATGAAGATAAGGTTATCGCTTCTCTCGACGCTTTTGCTAAGCTGTTCGCTGAGTACAAGGATGTTCTGATGTCTGCTGACTGCGCTCGTATCTCTTCCGGTCTGGCTGAGAACCCCACCACAGTTGCTGCTGGTATCGACGGCTCCTGGAACGCTGCTAACGTAGCTACAGCTCTGGGCGACAACTTCGGCGCTGCTAAGCTGCCCACCATCAACATCGACGGTACTGATACACAGATCAAGTCCTTCAACGGCTGCAAGCTCATCGGCGTAAACTCTCACACCAAGTTCCCCGAGTCCGCTCAGCTGCTGGCTAACTTCCTCACCGGCGAGGCAAGCCAGAAGAAGAGACTCGAGGCCATCTCATGGGCTCCCTCGAACAAGAACCTGCTCGCTTCTGACGAGTTCAAGAGCTACAAGGCTCTGTCTGCTCTGATCGAGCAGTCCGAGTACGCTCTGCCTCAGATCAACGTTGCTACCAACCTCTGGTCTCCTCTCGGAACACTGGGCAACAAGGTCAAGGACGGCTCCTCTAAGGATGTTCTGACAACAGAGTTCAAGAAGGCTATCGACGTTATCCTCAACGAGTGATATCGTTAAGAGCACGATAATTAACTGACTTATACTCCGGCAGGGCGGCCAGCCGCTCTGCCGGGGGGATAAAACAGCGATGAGGGTCGCTGCTATTGTTCACTTACTGTATTACGCCGGCGTCTGTGATACGGTAAAAGCACAGACGCTAATTTCAAGCTGGGAGTTGAACTGATGAAATTTATTGATTATGTACAGCTCAACCCGTTCCAGAAATTCTGGTATAATTTTAAGAAGTTCTTCAAAGCCCTACCGTCCAACATCGTAAAGTTCTTTGTTGCGATCGGCAACTTCTTCAAGAAGATCGGTCTTGGCATCGGCAGAGGTTTTGCGGGATACTTCTCCAGATTTATCAAGGGCGATTGGGCTACTAAACTTTCTTATGTGGTCATGGGCTTCAGTAACATAGTCCGCGGCCAGATAATCAAGGGACTGTTGTTCCTCGCTGTAGAAGTCGGCTTCATATTCTTTATGATCGGCTTCGGCGCGGAAAAGATCTATAACTTAGGCTTCTTCAATAACGGCAAGGTCGGCTTTGTCGAGACCTACGAAGGCGTCAACGAGAGAGGTAACCCTGTTACTATCCACGGCGACGTTTCGATGGTTCTGCTGCTCTACGGTGTAATGACCATCATCATTATCGGCGTGTTCTTTGTATGCTATATTGCCAGCACAAAGTCCGCTTATAAGGCTGAGCAGATGCAGGCTGCCGGTGAGAAGCTGCCCACCTTCAGGCAGGAAATCAAGGCCTTTGGCGATGAAAAGTTCCATGTAACCCTCATGGCTTTCCCGTCACTGACCATCTCCATCTTCACCATCATGCCGCTGATCTTCATGATCCTGACAGCGTTCACCAACTATGACCACGATCATCTGGTAGAGCTGTTCAGCTGGCACGGTTTCAAGACCTTCGGCGATGTTTTCAACAGCACCAGCCAGGCGCAGATGAGCACCACCTTCCTGGAACTGACAAAATGGACATTGATTTGGGCTGTACTGGCGACTGTAGTTAACTACATCCTCGGCATGATCGTAGCCCTTATGATAAATAAGAAGGGCATCAAGCTCAAGGCTCTGTGGAGAACTCTCTTCGTAGTTACCGTTGCGGTACCTCAGTTCGTATCCCTGCTGCTCATGAGCCAGATGCTCGACGTAAACGGCGGCGCTATCAACGTTCTGCTCAAGGATGTGCTCCATGTGAGCGGCAACTACATAGACTTCTTGGGAGGCGAGAACTACTGGGTAGCTCGTATCACGGTACTTGTCGTCAACGTCTGGGTAGGTATTCCGTACACGATCCTTATCACCTCGGGTATCTTGATGAATATCCCTGCGGATCTGTACGAGAGCGCTACCATAGACGGTGCGGGCCCGGTAAGATCGTTCTTCTCGATCACGCTGCCTTACATGCTGTTCGTCACCACACCTTATCTGATCACCACCTTTATCGGTAACATCAATAACTTTAACGTTATCTATCTGTTGACGAACGGTAAACAGGGGTCGAACGACCTATACGGCGGCGCGTCGCATACAGACCTGCTCGTTACATGGCTGTTCAAGCTGACAATGGATAAGAAGGACTATAACTATGCGGCAGCTATAGGTATCCTTGTGTTCATCGTCTGCGCTACCGTATCCCTGCTCACCTTCAACCTCACCAAGTCCGCTAAGAACGAGGAGGAGTTCTCATGATAAAAAGCTATAAGGCTCGCAGAGTCATCGCGAATACTTTTATCTACATCCTTCTCGGTGGATTAGGACTCATTTGGGTATCTCCGCTGGTCTATCTGGTGCTCCACTCCTTCCGTGGTGAAGGTCTGGCCTATGTTAGCTACCTGATACCCAAGCAGTTATCTTTTGATAACTACAAGGCGCTGTTCACCGTAACAGCCGACAGCTCGGTCGACTTTCCGAGATGGTTCCTGAACACATTCATCATCGCTATCTTCAGCTGCATCATTTCTACACTGGCGGTTCTGATGGTATCCTATGCGTTCAGCCGTCTGCGTTTCAAAGCCAGAAAACCTTTGATCAACGTTGGCATGATCCTCGGTATGTTCCCCGGCTTTATGACCATGATCGCTATCTACTACCTGTTAAAGGCTCTGGGTACAGCGATCCCGCTCTTCACCAATCCTCAGTTCGAACTGATAATTTGCTATTCAGCCGGCGCCGGTCTTGGATATCAGATAAGCAAAGGCTTCTTTGATACCATCCCACGCGCGCTGGATGAAGCGGCGACCATCGACGGCGCTACACGAAACCAGATCTTCTGGAAGATCATTCTTCCGATGTCTAAGCCGATCCTGGTATACACCATCCTGACATCCTTCATCGGTCCTTGGACAGACTTCATTCTGGCTAAGATCATCGTAGGCGTTGATCCTCCGAACTACACGGTGGCTATCGGCCTGCAGGCTATGATCCAGTCCGACATGGTTGTTAACAACTTCAAGAAGTTCCTCGCGGGCTCTGTATGTGTTGCGGTTCCGATCACAATACTCTTCATGCTCATGCAGAGGTACTATGTCGAAGGCGTTACCGCCGGCGGCGTAAAGGGCTAATACTTAATTATACCGATCAAGGGCGGAGCCTGTCTCCGCCCTTTTCTGTACTCACTGAGACTACTACATCATCGAGGTTACGTTATGAAGAGACTGATTTCATTATTACTCATATTGGTGCTGATGACCGCGGCTTTTTCGGCCTGCGGTTCAGGCGTTGCTGACGACCCCGTAGCGAATATCAAGATCACGCCCTCTGCCGATAAATACCGCAGCTACTATCAGGTATGGATAGGCTCGTTCCACGACTCTGACGGCGACGGAATAGGTGATATCCCCGGCCTGATCGAAAAGCTGGATTATATCAACGACGGCGATCCCGACGGCGGCGATGATCTGGGATGCGACGGCATATGGCTCTCGCCCATGATGCCCTCGTCTACCTATCATAAATATAATGTCGAGGATTATTACGACATCGACGTGCAGTTCGGCACACTGGATGACTTTGATAAACTGATCAAAGAATGCCATGACCGCGGCATCGTAGTTATCATAGATCTGGTGCTCAACCACAGCGGCGCCGCCCACGAGTTTTTCCAGAACGCGTGCAACGAGCTGCGCAAGGGCAAAGAGGACGGCTATGCCCGTTACTACAACTTCTCCAAAGAGTACGACAGTACATACCAGTATCAGGTGAGTGGTACCGACTATTATTATCAGGGCGACTTCTGGGATCAGATGCCCGACTGGAACCTGAGCTATGACGGCACGCGCAAGTACTTTGAAGATGTCACCAAGTTCTGGCTGGATCGCGGTGTTGACGGCTTCCGGCTGGATGCTGTCAAGTACTTCAACGACAGCCACACCGACGGCACAGAGTTCCTGAAGTGGTTCGAGGATATGGCCAGAGGTTACAAGTCCGACGTCTACATGGTCGGTGAGGACTGGGACGACGCCTATAACGTATACGAGACATACAAGTCCGGCGTAGACAGTCTGTTCAACTTCAAGTTTGCAGGGATAGGCGGAGAATTCATGGTCGCCGGCAGCGGATTTATGGAGGACTATGTCAAAAAGCTCAAGAAGTATGAGGACAAGATAAACGAGCGCAATCCCGACGCTATCGACGCGTTCTTCCTGACTAACCATGATATGGTGCGTATAGCCAACAACATCGAAGAAGATACAAACAAGTTCGACGCGGCGCTCTATATGCTCGCTCCCGGCAACAGCTTCACATATTACGGTGAAGAGATCGGCATGGAGGCTCTCGATACCAACAGCGACGCCTTCTATCGCTCGGCTATGATCTGGGATAATGACGCCCTGCCCGATATCAACGCTAACGGAGTCAACAGTGTTATAGCTAATCCGCTCGGCGGCGTAAAGCAGCAGCTCGCTGAAGAGGACAGCCTGCTGAACACATACCGCAGACTGATACGCATCCGTCAGCAGAACCCCGAGATACCTCGCGGCAAGATTACCGATACTGTCAGCTTTGACGACGAATACTGCGCAGGATATATCCTGGAGTATAACGGCTCGCGCGTTATGATCATCCACAACGGCGATGAAAAGTCCAAGGAGCTCACCATCGACGCTTTCACCGCTCCAGAGCTGCGCGGATGGGTCATGTGCGGATCCGATGAGCTGAAGGCTGCCGACAGCACACAGGTGACCCTCAGCGGCACTACCCTGACGGTATCACCCCGTACTTCTGTGGTACTGAAAGAAACAAAATAAGGTTTTAAGGCAAAAATCAGCGTCCGACGTTATCGTGCGTCGGACGCTGTTATTATGAAACTGTATTCTTATTTCTTAGGCAGGATGAAGCCGATCTTCTTCATCGCCTTTTCTACGGTACGGGAAGAGATACGCTGAGCGAACTCTGCGCTCTTGGTATAGCTCTCCTCGATGTAGGTCTTGTCCTTGAGATACTCCTCATAGCGCTTGCGGATGGGGGAGATCTCGGCCACCACAGCCTCGCCAACGGCGGCCTTGAAGTCGCCGTAGCCCTTGCCGTCAAAGTCGCTCTCGATCTGTTCGTACGACAGACCGGTCACAGCCGAATAGATGTTCATCAGGTTGTTGATGCCGTCCTTGCCCTCGGCGTAGCGCACCTTTGCTTCGCTGTCTGTGACAGCGCGCTTGAACTTCTTGATGATAATGTCGTCGGTGTCTGTCATCAGGATACATCCGTTGGCGTTCTCATCAGACTTGCTCATCTTAGCGGTGGGAGTCTGCAGGCTCATCACTCGCGCGCTGTCCTTAGGGATAAAGCCCTCGGGCAGCTTGAACACATTGCCGTATATACTGTTGAAGCGAGCGGCTACGTCACGGGTCAGTTCGATGTGCTGCTTCTGGTCGGCGCCTACAGGCACCTTGTCCGCCTGATACAGCAGGATATCTCCGGCCATCAGGCTGGGATATGTGAACAGACCGGCGTTGATGTTGTCGGCGTGCTTTGCACTCTTGTCCTTGAACTGAGTCATGCGGCTGAGCTCGCCGAACTGTGTGTAGCAGTTGAGTATCCACGCAATGATGCTGTGGTTCGGATTATGGCTCTGGATGAAGAATGGGGCCTTTTCCACATCTATGCCGCACGCCATTACCATAGCGTAGGCATCGATGATGTTGCGGCGCATGGCAGCCGGATCCTGACGCACCGTGATGGTGTGCAGATCAGCCAGAGCATACAGGCAGTTATAGTCGGGATTGTCCTGCATCTTGACCCAGTTGCGGAGCGCTCCAAGGTAGTTGCCGAGCGTAATGGTGCCGCTGGGCTGTATAGCGGAGAAGACTATCTGTTTCTTTTTCTCTGTATTTTCCATAGTATCAGTCCTTAGTTTTGATATATCATATGTACGGCGTCAGCCAATGACCTCGGCGGCAAGCTTGCCGATCTCGATGATGCCTGCGCGAAGCTGTTCGTCGGTAGGAGTCGAGAAGTTGATGCGGAACGAGTGACATTCCATAGACGAATCGGTCAAAAAGGCGTTGC
>Ga0310696_10002685_pt1 | contig 23153 bp, 18 predicted proteins | sample AusTroGonzalo_MG_4_FD_203885 | JGI IMG/M metagenome (GOLD analysis project Ga0310696, IMG submission 203885) | Bovine rumen microbial communities from tropical cattle in Woodstock, Queensland, Australia - Gonzalo_02 (v2) (version 2) | ecosystem: Host-associated > Mammals > Digestive system >...
CAGTCAGTATTGACGTCTCGCCGATATTGACTGAAAGCACAATGCGATCGAGTATCACATTTGAGACCGGAATGACGGTGCTTTCAGAGTCGCACGACACAAAAGAAACCAGTGCCGCAACCAGCGCGATTATGATGAATGATAGTTTTTTCATTGTTCTGTTTTAACCTCTGCCCTTTTAATCAACTGACAATTCTAAATAGTAACACAGAAAACCGGAATTCCATTAATTATTGCTGACCGGTTCCGGCAGGCTGTTTCTGTGGCAATATATTCCTGTAAACCATGCTATACTTACGTGCAAAGGATTGGGTCAATGGCCCGGTCCTGTCATTATGGCATTCAATCGGAGATACAGAGCATGAAGGCTGAGTAATCCGGCATCCCTCCCGAAGCACAAAGCCCCTTCCTCTTCATCCTTATGTGGCCTCTCGGGCGATAATCTGTTATCATTGAACCATGGCTTATGAAGTGACCGCTACACGCAAAAGACCTCAGCGTTTCGAGGACCTCGCCGGACAGGAGTTCGTCGTCTCGACCCTGAAGAACGCCATCTCGCAGGGACGCATCGCGCATGCGTATCTGTTCAGCGGGCCCAGGGGTGTAGGAAAGACGACAAGCGCAAGACTTCTGGCAAAGGCTCTCAACTGCGTGCACGGTCCCACGGCCGAACCCTGCGGCGAGTGCGACAACTGCACAGGAATCGCCAAGGGCAGCAGCCTGGACGTCATAGAAATCGACGGAGCCAGCAACACCGGCGTCAACGACGTGAGGGTAATCAAGGAAGAGGTCATGTTCCCTCCCACCTCCTCGCGCTACAAGATCTACATAATCGACGAAGTCCACATGCTGTCCCAGAGCGCCTTCAACGCACTTCTCAAGACGATCGAGGAACCGCCCGAGTACGTGGTCTTCATCTTCGCCACAACCGAGACGCAGAAGGTCCCGGCCACCATCAGAAGCCGCTGCCAGCAGTTCAACTTCCAGCTCATCTCCCTTGAGACGATCAAGGGACTTCTCGCCTCCGCCGCATCCGAGATGGGCATAGAGGCCGAGGACGAGGCTCTGTTCTGGATAGCCCGCGAGGCCACAGGCTCCATGCGTGACGCCTACACCCTCTTCGACCAGGTGGTGGCCTTCTCCAACGGAAAGATCACACTGGCACAGATCAGGGAAAAGCTGGGTCTTGTCGGCGTGGACCGCATAAACGAGATCATGAACGATGTCCTCTCCGGCCAGAGGAGCGGAGCTTTGGACAAACTGCACGCCCTTCTCTCCAAAGGCGTCAGCATCGAGCAGGTCATCAAGGACTTCACCGACTACTTCCGCTCTCTTCTTCTCATCCGCAAGGGCGTCAGGAGCGAGAACGTCCTGGGCGAGCAAGTCTCATCCTTCCCTCCCGGAATCCTCAACGCATACAACGAGGAGCAGCTCGAGGCCGCCCTGGACATGTTTTTGAACCTCTACCGCGACATCCGCTACTCCCTCAACCCCAGATTCGAGCTTGAGCTTGCCATCTCCAAACTGTCCAAGCTCAGATACGTGGCCTCCACTGCAACGGTGATCGAGCAGCTGGCCCGCCTGAAGAACGACCTGATCAACGGAACCATCACACCGCTCAACCCGACGCTGGCCGAAATCAGAACGGTGCAGGCCCAGGACGCTCCGCCGACCGGACCCGTGATCCAGATGTCACCCGTCCCCTCCGAGCCCGAGCCGGAACCTGAGCCACAGGTCGGGGAACAGGAGGGGGAAGAACCTCAGCAGGAGGTTCCCAAACCGGAAGCCAAGGCATGGACGGTCGAGGACCTGAAGGACGTCCTGCCTCAGGGAACGATCTCGGTGGAAAACACAGACGATGGCCTGGTTCTGGTATTTGACAATAGATTCTTCTATCAGATGGCACATCGGGAAATCGATTCCATCAGAGAAAGGATCCGCGAGAAGACATCCGAGCAGACCAACATCATCATCTCGTTCAGCGAATCACTGGCAAAGGGACCCGAGACTCCTGAGCCCGAGAAAGAAGCCGAACCGGAGAAAGAACCGGAAGCAGCCCCTGCCCCAGAGCCTCCGAAACCCGCCGTGTCTTCCATGAGCGAGGACCAGAAGAATCTTGTGAACGACATAATCCTCTGCTTTGACGGAAGGGAGGAAAGATAATGAACCCCTTTGAGCTTCTTAAGAACATGAACGAACTCAAGAACCAGGCCGCGGCCATGAAGGAGAAGATCGGCACCATCAGATGCACAGGCTATGCCGGAGGCAACATGGTGGAGGCTGTGGCGAACGGCAACATGGAGATCGAGAGCATAAAGATCGACCCCGAGCTTATCAAACAGCAGAACGCCGAGTTCATCGAGGTCATGGTCACATCGGCCGTCAACACCGCCCTGAAGAACGTCAAGGACAGGGTCAAGGAAGAGGCCGGCCAGGCCATGGCCCAGTACGGAGTCACCCCATGACGGCTCTTGAGAACCTTTCCAAACTTCTTTCCAGACTTCCGGGAGTGGGACCCAAGAGCGCATCCAGAATCGCCTTCTCCCTTATCAACACACCCAAGGACTACAACGAGCTTCTCGCACAGAGCATCGCCGAGATAAAGGACAGGGTCAAACCCTGCTCCATCTGCGGCTCCTTCTCAGAGACGGACATCTGCCCCGTCTGCTCGGATGCCATGAGGGACAAGAGCGTTCTGTGCATAGTCGAACAGCCCCAGGACGTGCTGTCCATCCAGGCAAGCGGAATCTACAACGGTCTTTTCCACGTGCTGGGAGGAGCTATCAACCCCCTCAACGGAGTGGGACCGGAGAACCTCAGCTTCGACAAGCTTCTGAAGAGAATAAACGAGGGCAACTTCTCGGAGATAATCATCGCCACCAATCCCACGGAGGAAGGCGACACCACCGCGCTGTACATCCGCCACATCCTCAAGGACCGCGAGGGTCTGAGCCTGACAAGGCTTGCATCGGGCCTTCCCATCGGAGGAGACCTGGAGTACGCGGACAGAACCACGCTGACGCGCTCTTTCAGAGGAAGAATCAGATTCTGATTTGATCAAAGCTTGTCGATGAGCATCGAACACTTTCCGCTCGGAATGGGCAGTGTCTTTTTCTTCTTCTCGTCGATGATCTCGATTGTGAAATAGTAGAGTTTCTCGCTTTCAAGCCTTATCTCCCATCCGCGGGCGTTCTTGTTGCTCAGGATGGTGATCAGGTTGCGCTTGAGAGAGAGCTTCTCGATTCCCATGACCTCGAGGTCGGGGACGGTCCAGTAGACGGTCTTCCTGGGAAGGGAGACGTCCAGACCTATGATGTCCTCGATCATAAGAGTGATGGTTACAAGGCAGGCCTGGGGCAGGAACCTCTTTGCGGGGAAGTCCCCGTCTGCGGCTGGAACGCCCTCGCGTGTGGGAAGATAGGCCTCCCAGACATCGCCGGGGACATCGCCCTCCGGATGAAGGGTGTCCAGGATGAAGTACATGTGCCTGATGGCACACTCACGTGCGAAGACGTATTCACCGTATTTCTCAAGTCCCTTGACCACGGCGTAGAGGTTGGACGGGACCACGGCTGCGCAGTAGCCCTTCACGTTCTCCGTGTAGCACGGGGAGTCGACGCTGACGCTGGGGAACGGGTTGTCCGTGCCGAAGTACTCGGGATCCTTGAGGTAGCCGATCATGAATGCGGCGCGCTCGTCGTTGGGTATCTCTGCAAGAAGGGTCCAGTAGGAACCGATCATCTTCAGCGGAATCCTCTGCTCGTCCTTGTCCAGGTCGTAGTAGAAATGGGTCTCGGGGTCCCACATCAGGTTGTTGATTCTTGTCTTGAGCGAGAAGTAGAGCTTCTTGTACCTGAAGCTCAGTTCCTTGTCGTTGAGGATGTCTCCGATGTTGGACAGATACAGGGCGTTCAGTGCGACCAGGGTGTTGAAGTCAACTGCGTAGCAGGTCTTCTCCCTGGGTACGTTGCCGGTAAGGCATGCCTGGACGGGCACGCTGAACAGACCGTTCTCCTTCTGGAAGGTGTCCCTGAGCCAGTTGAAGTACTTCTCCAGAATCTCAACAACGTCCTTCAGGCGCTTCTTGTTTCCGATCTTGTGGTAGAAGGCGTACTCGACATATGCGAAAAGGGGGATGACCACGCCCTGGGGGTTCTCGGCGCTGACGACGGGCTTTCCGTCCTCGACGCTGTAGTCGGACCTGATGGCGCCGTTCTCCTCCTGCCTGGAATAGAAGTAGTCCAGCATGTCGAACGGGGAGTATGTCTGGTTGCTGTAGTTCAGGAACAGCGATGACAGGCAGCAGTTGAACTGGTTGATCGTCTTCTGTCCGTCGTACGAGATGTAGTTTCCGGTGAAGGCGTTCTGGGGAGTTCCGGCCGTCCAGTGTTCGTCAATCCAGACCCACGACCTGTCGTAGAGGTCGACGAAATCCTGGTCGTAGAAATGTATCGAAGGAATTGATTCGCGGTTCAACTTCAGCTCCCCATTCACAAAAAACCCCAATATCAAAGCCTGATATTGGGTAGTATGCAAGATAGTATCACATTTTTCTAAAACCGTCAAATTTTTTTATTAATTGTTTAGTACCTCCAAACTTGCGAGATGCCCCTTTTTTATGAATCTCCCATTGGCGGCACCGGACAAAAGCATTACAATCTCAGCCATGAGGGATGGTTTTCTTCCGGTTTCACAATCAGACATGAAAAGCCGCGGCTGGGACGAGTTGGACGTCCTGTTCATTTCGGCAGACGCCTATGTCGACCATCCCTCCTTCCCCGCCGCCCTTCTGGGCCGGCTTCTGGAAAGCCGGGGCTACCGGGTGGGAGTCATAGCCCAGCCCGACTGGAAGGATCCCCGGTCTCTGAAGGTCATGGGAACACCCCGTCTCTGCTGCATGATAAGCGGAGGCAACATCGACTCCATGGTGGCCCACTACACGAGCTCTAAGAAGAAGCGGAGCGACGACCGCTACTCCCCGGGCGGAAAAGCCGGCCTCAGACCCGACAGGCCCGTCATAGTCTACTCGAACCTGGCACGCCAGGCCTTCGGGAACATCCCCTTGATCATCGGAGGGCTTGAGGCCTCACTGAGAAGACTGTCCCACTACGACTATTGGCAGGACCTTGTGAGAAAGCCCATTCTGCTAGATGCCAAGGCCGACCTTCTGGTCTACGGAATGGGAGAGCTTCAGAGCCTGGAGATCGTAAGCCGTCTGGCCGCGGGTCAGGACGTAAAGACCCTCTGTGACATCCAGGGCACCTGCTACAGCATGTCGGAGAAGGAGCTTTCCCGGAATGACGGCATGGCCTTCGAACCGGTGTCTCTGCCCTCCTTCGAGGAAGTCTCAGAGAGGGACAAGGTTTCAAACACTCCGACGGAAGCGGGACGTAAGGCCTACGCAAAGGCCTTCTCCGTTCAGATGATGCACGAGAACCCCTTTGAGAAGAAATGTCTGGTCCAGCACTGCAACGGCAGGGTCGTGGTCCAGAATCCTCCGGCAAGACCGCTGACGGAGGCGGAGTTCGACTCGCTTTACGAGCTTCCGTTTGCAAGAAGATGGCATCCGTCGTATGACCGCCTGGGAGGAATTCCCGCCCTGAGCGAGGTGCAGTTCTCCATCACAAGCAACCGCGGATGCTTCGGCGGCTGCTCGTTCTGCGCCATCACAAACCATCAGGGAAGGATCATCCAGACCAGAAGCACGCAGTCTTTGGTCAGGGAGGCAAAGGTCCTGACGCAGCATCCTGATTTCAAGGGTTACATCCACGATCTGGGAGGTCCCACGGCCAACTTCCAGTGCCCTGCATGCGAGAAGCAGCTCAAAAGCGGACCGTGCCCGAACCGTCAGTGCATGTTCCCCTCCCCCTGCCCCAACGTCAGGGACTCGCACGCAATCTATCTGGAGAAACTCAAAGCCGTCTCCTCGGTCCCCGGGGTGAAGAAGGTCTTCATCAGAAGCGGAATCAGATTCGACTACCTGATGCTCTGCGCCGACGAGAAGACGCGAAGGCTCTTCATTCAGAAGCTTGTCAGCGACCATGTCAGCGGACAGCTCAAGGTGGCTCCGGAGCACATCTGCGACGAGGTCCTGATGTGCATGGGAAAAAGCCCGGTGGATGTCTACGAGGCCTTCCGCAAGGCCTATTTCGAGGAGAACCGCCGCCAGGGAAAGAAACAGTTCATCATCCCCTATCTGATTGCAGCCCATCCGGGCTCGACGATGGAGAGCGCCGTGGAGCTTGCCCTCTACATGAAGAAGCAGGGCTTTGTCCCGGACCAGGTCCAGGAATTCTACCCCACCCCGTCAACGGTATCTACATGCATGTACTACACCGACCTGGACCCCAGACCCGGAGAGAACTTCAAAGCCGTCTACGTTCCCAAAGGCCGCGATGCGAACCTTCAGAGGGCCCTTCTACAGTTCAACAGGAGGGAGAACAGACAGCTTGTGCTGGAGGCCCTGAAGAAGGCCGGCCGCCCGGATGCGGCAAAGACCCTTCTCTCGTAAGCCGCCCTTGTAGTAAACTGGCGTCATAAGGAAAAACGTATGGACACTTTCGGTTACTTCAGACAAATCTGCACCATCCCGCGTGAATCGGGAAACGAGGAGGGAATGCGCCGCTACCTTCTCTCATGGGCATCGGAGAACGGTTTCGAGGGCATCAGGGACACGGCCGGGAACATCATCATCCGCTCAAAGGGAACCCCGGGCTTCGAGGAATCCCCCTACACGGCACTTCAGGGCCACATGGACATGGTCTGCGTCAAGGAACCGGGCAGCACGCACGACTTTCTCAAGGATCCGATCGATGTCTACGAGGACGGAGACTTCCTCAAAGCCCGCGGAACCAGCCTGGGCGGTGACAACGGAATCGCGGTGGCCATGATCCAGGCCATCTTCACAGACCCCACGGCCCAGCACGGACCATTGGAGGCCATCTTCACCTTCTCCGAGGAAACCGGCATGGACGGGGCTTTCGGCCTTGACGGAAGCCTTATCAAAAGCAGACGCCTTATCAACATCGACAGCGAGGAAGAGGGCATCATCTACATCGGGTGTGCCGGCGGCATCGACCTTGTGGGAAAGGCCGAGTTCGAGATGACGGACGTCGATGCGTCCTGGGATACGCTGGAAGTCAGGATCTCGGGTCTGAAGGGCGGCCACAGCGGAGGTGAGATCCACCACCAGAGGCTCAATGCCGTAAAGGCCCTCGCCAGGATCCTGATCGCCACCGAGGGAAGCGGAATTCCTGTCCGCCTTGCCTGTTTCGACGGCGGAGTGAAGCGCAACGTCATCCCGTCGGAGGCCCGTTGCTCCATCTGCGTGCCGGAAAGCTCCAAGCACGATGTGGTGGCAGTGATTGACAGGACATTCGAGGAGATCAAAGAGGAATACAAGTTCGAGGAGCCGGGAATCACCATCACCAGAATGTGCTCCCATTGCGGTGCCGAAAAGGCCGACAAGGCAATCGACGCCGACATCTCGCTTCTTCTGGTCAAGGCCCTGCACGTCTGCCCGCACGGAGTCAGATCCATGAGCAAGGCCATCCCGGGCGTGGTCGAGACCTCGGACAACCTGGCCATCGCAAGGCTTCACGACGGAAAGCTGGAGATCCAGGTCAGCGTCAGAAGCAACATCGACTCGGCGAAATACAACCTGGTCAACCAGATCCGCATCATCTTCGAGAGCTTCGGAATCGAGTGCAAGATCGGAGACGGCTACCCCTCATGGGCCCCGGATCCCTCATCCACGCTTGCCCGCTTCTGTGCCGATGCCTTCGAGAGGCAGACGGGAAAGAAGCCCGTCATCACGGCCATCCACGCAGGCCTTGAGTGCGGCGTCATCAACAGCAAGTGCCCCGGTATGGACAGCGTCTCCATCGGACCGAACATGTTCGACATCCACTCGGTAAACGAGAGATTATCCATCAGCTCCACAAAGAGGACCTACGAGTTTCTGAAGTATCTTCTTTCGACGATGGTCTGATTTCAGACGATGTTCATCGCCCAGCCGGATCTGGTGAGTTCGGACAGCTGTCTGCGACGCACATCCGTATCAGGCATGTGGGTCTTCATCAGATTCCAGAACTCCTTGCCGTGGTTGCAGTACCTCAGGTGGCAGACCTCGTGAAGCACCGTCATATCGATCAGGTCCTCGGGAAGAGTGGCGCACATGTAGGAAAGATACAGCCTTCTCTCCTGGGCGTAGCAGACTCCCCACTTGCCCTTTGCCCTGTTCACACCGAACTCGGGAACCGGAAGTCCAAGCTCTTCACACCAGAACGGAACGCGCTTTTCCATCATGGAAAGGACCGTGTCGGTATACAGCTGTTTGATTGCCTTCTTGACCTTTTCAATGTCCTGATTTTTGCAAGTGACTATGATTTTGTCGCCTATGATGTCATATCGGATACCTTTTCCGTCTATAACCATCAGCGTCATACGACGACCCAGAAAGGGTACGAAATCCCCTGTTCCGAAGTCGTGGGAGGCCACCTTGGCCTGCTGCTTTCTTATCCAGTCCGAACTCTGGATGACAAAGGAGTCTATCTCTCCCTGCGTGACCCAGCGTGAGGCACTGACGATCGGACGGCCTGACGGATCCAGGTGGACACGGAGGCTTCTCTGCCCCCTGTTCCTGACTAGAGTGTATTCGATTCCGGCAACCGTCCTTTGAGTCTTCATCGCTTCAAATATAACGATTACTGGCCCGGGTGTTTAGCCTTTATGTTTTGATGATTGTGATGTAGACTTACGCTGACCATGGAAAGAGCATTGCCCAACCTTATTCTGATCGCAGGCCTCCCCGCCTCCGGAAAATCCTCGTTCGCAGAGTTCGCCTCCAAACAGCTGTCCTTCCCCGTGATAGTGAAGGACGAGATCAAGGAGTATCTCTTCGACTCGGTGGGATTCACATCATCGCAGGGCAAGACCGATCTGGACATAGCCGCGTCGAACATAATGATGTACACGGCGGGGAAGATCCTCTCTGCCGGAAAGTCGGTTATCCTGGACAACAACTTCGAGGACCGCAACATGGTGGGCCTGAAGAAGCTTGTCGCCGAGCATCCGTGCAATATTGTGACGGTCAAGTTCACCGGAGACCCCGAGATTTTCTACAGAAGGTTCCTGGAAAGGGACAACGACCCGAACCGCCATCCGGGTCACAAGCTCACCCAGAGCTACCCTCCCGTTCCAGGTCTTGAGGAGACATATCAGTCGATGATGAGCCTTGAGGCATTTCTGGAGAAGTACAGAAAGCGCGGCACGTTCGCCTTCTCCTTCGGGCAGATGTTCGAGGTGGATGTCACCGATTACTCCAAGGTCTCATACGATGAGATCCTTGCCAGGCTGAGAAGCCTTCTCGTTTGAGTTGAAGACTTTTCCTTTAGTCGTTATATTTCTTCTGTCAGGAGGATGACGGTGAGATCCGAGCATGTCAGCGACACAATCAACAAAATCTATCTGGACAACGGCGATGAGATAATCCTCGTCGGAACTGCCCATGTGTCGCAGAACAGCGTCGACGAGGTCAGGTCCGTCATCGACTCCGAGCAGCCGGACCACATCTGCCTTGAGCTGGACAAGGGACGCTACGAGAGCAAGACCAAGGAACAGAGCTATGCCAACATGAACCTCACCAAGGTCTTCAAGGAGGGCAAGACCTTTCTGGTCCTGGCCAACACAGCTCTGGCATCCTTTCAGAAGAAGATGGGAAACCAGACGGGAACCGCTCCCGGAGAGGAGATCATCGGAGCCAGCCGCATAGCAGAGGAAAAGGGCATCCCCTACTCCTTCTGCGACAGGGACATCGCCGTGACTCTGAAGAGAGCCTGGGCAAAGAGCAACCTGTGGAACAAGGCAAAGCTGATCGGAACCCTTCTTTCAAGCGCCTTCGACAAGGAGGAGTTCAAGCCCGAGGAGCTTGAACAGCTTAAGAAGTCGGACACGTTGCAGGAGATGATGAACGAGCTTGCAAAGGAGCTTCCCGGAGCCAAGGAGGCCCTGATCGACGAGAGGGACCGCTTCCTTGCCACAAACATCCTTCAGGCCCCCGGACACAAGAAGGTCGCCGTCATAGGCGCAGGCCATGCCAACGGAATAATAAAGACAATCGGGAAGCTTGAGAAAGGAGAGCTTTCAAAGGACCTCTCCGGAATCTCGGCCGCACCCAAGCCCTCCAAGGCGGGAAAGATCGCAGGCTGGCTGATTCCCATCGCCCTTGTTGCCGTCATTGTCCTTGTCGGAGTGTTCAACGGCTTTCATGAGAGCCTCAGGTACTTCCTCATATGGGCAGGCACGAACGCAGCCTCGACGGTTCTCTTCTCAATCCTCTCTCTGGCTCATCCTCTGAACTGGCTGGTCGCCGCCGTCTCGGCCCCGGTCGCGGTTCTGAATCCCGCCATAGGAGTGGGAGTCATCACGGGAATCGTGGAGGCCACGCTGAGAAAGCCCGCGGTCAAGGACTTCGAGAGCCTTTCGGACGACATCTCGACCTTCAGGGGCTGGTTCAGGAACAAGGTCCTTCATGCCTTCATGATCTTCTTCACAACGAGTCTTGGAAGCATCCTGGGAACATTCGTCTTCTTCCCCATCATGCTCCGCGTTCTGGGCTGAATGTCAGTTTCTGAAAGAAAAAGCGTCTCTTATCTTCTGACAGCGTTTTAAGAGTATGTTCGTCTTTGCAAAGTGCATGGACGACGGGACAACCGCCTTGTCGAATCCCATCTCAGATGCCGCCTTGAGGCGCCTGTCTCCGTAGTTGACCGGCCTCACCTCTCCTGCAAGGGAAAGCTCACCGAAGCTGACCATTTTGGCAGGAAGCTCCGTCTCGCTGAAAGCGGACCACAGGGCAAGGGCCAGTGAGAGTTCCACGGAGACCTCGTTGACGCGGATTCCCCCTGCGACGTTGACGTAGATGTCCTTGTCTGCAAGCCTGATGCCTGCATGGCGCTCCAGGATCGCACAGACACGCAGAACCCGTGATGAATCTATCTTGTCCGAATAAACGCGGCTGTAGTCCGATTTAGCATCCACTATGAGGGCCTGGATCTCCACCAGGAAGGTTCTGGACCCCTCGGTGATGGCGGTGTACGAGATTCCGGGAGGAAGCGAGCTTCCCGTTCTCTCGGAGATGAAGAAGCTGGCCGGGTCCTTAACGCCCTCAAGTCCGGTCTCTGTCATTGTGAAGATTCCTATCTCGTCGACAGAACCGAATCTGTTCTTGGCGGCACGGATCAGACGCACTCCCATGGACGCCTGCTCGAAGTAAAGGACGGTGTCCACCATGTGCTCGATGATCTTGGGACCGGCAAGCGTTCCCTCTTTTGTGACATGACCGATGAAGAAGACCGATGTTCCCACTGCCTTGCAGAGGCCTGTGATCTCCATGCAGCAGTTTCTGATCTGGGTCACGGATCCTGCCGTGGATGTAAGCTCGTCCGTGGCCAGGGTCTGAAGCGAATCTATGACGGCAAGCTGGGGCTTCTCCGTTTTGATCACGGAAAGGATCCTCTCAAGCTTGGACTCACAGAAGATGTTGATGCTTCCCAGATCCAGGCCCAGACGCTCGGCTCTCTGGCGGACCTGGCTTGCACTCTCCTCACCTGAGACATAGAGGACCTTCCTTCTGGCGGCGCATCCTGCCACGACCTGCAGAAGCAGCGTGGACTTTCCTATTCCGGGCTCTCCTCCGACAAGGACGGAGCTTGCACGCACTATGCCGCCGCCCAGGACCCTGTCCAGTTCGGCTATTCCGCTCTCAAAACGGAACTCCGTCTCGTACGGGATGTCCGAAAGCGCTGTGGATGTATATTGTGAGGAATCCTTACTAACTGCCTTCTTATCTTCTATCTTCTCTTCTGAAAAGGAATTCCACGAACCGCAGTCCGGGCATCTTCCCAGCCATTTGGAACTTGCGTAACCGCATTGAGAGCAGATGAACTGAGTTGTGTTCTTCATATTCAGGACTCCTTACAAAGACAGAATAAGGCATAGAAAACAAAACCTGCAACAGCGAATCGGTCATCTGTCGCAGGTTTTGAAAGTAAGGACCGCTTACTTGATGTTTCAGAAGTCCAGAAGCTCCACGTCGAAGATCAGATATGAATCCGGCGGGATGATTCCGGGATATCCGTGCGTTCCGTATCCCAGCTCGGGCGGAATGATCAGAGTCCTCTTCTCCCCTTTTGTCATGGTCTGAAGGGCCTCGTTCCATCCCTCGATGACCTGACCGATCTTAAAGGATGCCGGCTGTCCCCTGTGAACCGATGAATCGAACATCCTTCCGTCCAGAAGGGTTCCTGTGTAGTGCACCGTGACAGTCTGTCCGTACTTGGGACTTCCCTTGCCATCTCCTTTCTTCAGAACGACATACTGAAGTCCGCTGGGTGTCTTCACCGTGTTGGGCCAGCGGTTGGAGATCTCCTTCTCGACCTTCTCGATCTCAGCCTTCCTGCGGTCCATGGCCTTCTTTGCGGCTCCAGCAACCAGATCTGCGAAGCTCTGCTTGGTGACCTTGAAGTTCTCTGCGTCCTTTCCGATCCTCTCGATGGTGATTGTGTTGATCTTGTCACCCTGCTTGATGGAATCCACAACATCCTGGCCCTCTACGACGCGTCCGAACACCGAATGCTTGTCGTTCAGCCACGGAGTCTTCACATGGGTGATGAAGAACTGGCTTCCGTTGGTTCCCGGGCCTGCGTTCGCCATGCTCACGACTCCAGGTCCGTCATGACGCAGAGTCACATCGAACTCATCGGGGAAGGAATAGCCGGGTCCGCCTGTGCCGTCGCCCTTGGGGCAGCCGCCCTGGATCATGAAATTGTCAACGACACGGTGGAAGTTAAGACCCTCGTAGAAGTTCTCACCGGGGTCGTCCATATTCAGCTCTCCCTCGACAAGACCCACGAAGTTTGCAACCGTCATGGGAACCTTCTTGTACTCAAGCTGAAGTACGATCTTTCCTTTCTGCGTATCTATCACGGCATAGAGGCCGTCTTTGTCCTTGTAGCTCATATTGTCTCCTATTTCTTTATATTATATAGAATTATCTCACTCGTACAGCTCGGAGCCGGGGGCGACGATCTGGTAGATTCTCTCAAGTTCCTCCTCGGATGTGAACGGAATCAGAACCTTGCCCTTCTTTATCACGCCGTTTCGGAAGCGACCCTTGATCTCGACCCTGCAGCCCGTTGCCGAGAGGAATTTCTCCTCCAGATAAAGGATCTCAGGGGCTTTTCCGGTGACAGGAGCGGCGACTTTGTCCGGTTTTGCCGTGTTGATCGCACGTTTTCCGCTGTTCAGCTGCGCTGCAAGGGCCTCCGCCTGCCTTACGGAAAGGTCATCCTCCAGGATCTTCGCATACAGGATTTCCTGGTCTGCAGGATTCTCAACACTGAGAAGAGCTCTTGCGTGACCGGGTGAGAACTCACCCTTCTCAAGGCTGTCCAGCATCCTGGGCGGAAGGTTCAGAATCCTGAGACTGTTGGTGATAGCAGGTCTGCTCTTTCCGACCTTCTGTGCAAGTTCTTCCTGTTTAATTCCCGACTGTGTAAGAAGATAATGGAATGCTCTGGCTTCTTCCACAGGGTTCAGATTCTCTCTCTGGATGTTCTCAATAAGCGATACTTCCATCCTCTGCAGGTCGGAGAAAGTCCTTACGATACAGGGAACGGTCTTGAGTCCGGCAAGCTTTGCAGCGCGGAATCTGCGCTCTCCTGCCACTATAACATAGACGTTGTCGGCAATCTCTTCGACAAGAAGCGGCTGGATGATGCCCTGAGACAGTATCGAATCCCTCAGTTCCATCAGAGACTCCGGGTCGAAGTTCTTTCTGGGCTGATTGGGATTGGTTTTGATCAGATTAATATCGATGTCGACGACTTTGGAGCCGCTTTCCTCGAGTTTTTTAGCTTCATAGGTGGAATACTCGTCAATAAGGGAGTTGATTCCTCTTCCCAAACCATGTTTTTTAATGGGCACGGGCCAATACCTCCTTTGCCAGAGCTGCATATGCTTTCGCACCGGAACAGCTGTTGTCATAAGCATTTATGGGCAATCCATGGGACGGAGCCTCACTGAGACGCACGTTCCTGGGAATCTTTGTCTCGAACACAAGGTCGGTAAAGTATGTGGAAATATCCTCCACGACCTCATTGTTGAGATTCGCACGCTTGGAATACATGGTGAACACTATTCCGAGTATCTCCAACGAAGGGTTCAGCCTCAGCTTGACCGAATTGACAGTCCTGAGAAGGAGGTTCAGACCTTCCATGGCGAAATACTCGCACTGCATGGGGATGATCACACCGTCAGCCCAGCAGAGAGCGTTCATGGTGACAAGATCCAAGGCGGGAGGACAGTCTGCAAAGATGAAGTCAAAGCCGTTCTCCAGTGGTGCAAGTGCATTCCTTAAAAAGAATTCCCTGTTGTCCTCATCGACAAGCTCAACAGCCAGACCGGCCATGTTGATACCTCCGCTGAGGCAGTACAGGTTCTCAACGGGAGTCGTCTGGACCGCCGAGATATCGGTATCTCCGGCAAGAAGCTCGTAGATTCCGGGCTTTGAAGTATCAGCAGAGACAGAACTTGAAAGATTTCCCTGGGAATCCAGATCCACCAGAAGGACCTTGTAGCCCTCCCTGGCCAGGGCAGAACCGACGTTGACAGCGGTGGTTGTCTTTCCGACACCGCCCTTCTGATTCAAAAAGATGATTTTTTTAGCCAACATAGCCTAAATATAGAACATATAATTCCAAAAGTCACCATTTTATGCTAAATTATCCATGTCAGGAGGCAATTCCGATGGATGACAGAGAAAAAAAAGTCACAGAAGCCATTGATGCCGCCCGTCCCATGCTTCAGAACGACGGTGGAGACATAGAATTCGTCAGAATGGAAGGGGACAAGGTCTACGTTAAGCTCAAGGGAGCCTGCGCAGGCTGCATGATGGCCCAGATGACATTGAAGAACGGCGTAGAGCGCATGCTCCGCTATAATGTCGACGACAAACTAGAGGTTGTTGATCTCACATTCGAAAAGTGACAACGTTTCACGTGAAACATTAACCGGGCTTCAGGGCCCGGTTTTTTATCTGTTCATGTTTCATGTGAAACATCTTAAACTGACCTTGCACCGATTACCTGGTTTTCCTGGTCCATTTTTTGATTCTTCCAAGAGCATAGAAAAACCGCATTCCAGATGGCTAGAATGCGGTTTTCACCCTATGTTACTATTTACAGAAACAGATTGATTTGGCTTTTTTTGCCTCTTTTTTCACTTTCCTTCCGAGTTTTCTTCCGCGCTCGAAACCTCGTTTGTTCCGAGTTCGGTATCAACTGTGGAGTCCGTGATCTCCTCCTCAGGCTCTTCCTCCTGATAATCCGTTACTGTCATTGCAACTATGCAGTCATCGTCGGTCTTCATCCTGAAGACGTAGACACCGCTTGCAGACCTTCCCTGGATGGAGATTCCGTTGACATGAGTGCGGATCGTCTGGCCCTTCTTGGTGATGCAGACCAGGTCATTTTCATCGTTAACTCCAAGTGCTGAAACAAGATACTTGTCATCGCCGGTCTTATAGATCAGCTGACCCATCGTTCCTCTTCCGTGTGCCTTGAAGTCTTCGAACTCGACCTGCTTGCCCTTACCGTCGTTGGTGACCAGGATGATCTTCTTTCCTTCCTCGACCTTTACAAGTCCTACGATCTCGTCTCCGTCGGCAAGGTTCATTCCTCTGACACCGTGCGTTGCTCTTCCCATGACTCTGACGGAATCAACGGAGAACCTCAGACCCTTTCCGTTTCTGGAGATGATCATCGCATCGTCTCCGGGATTCACGAACAGACACTTGATCAGAGAGTCTCCCTCATCCAGGACAATGGCCTTGATTCCGTTCTTTCTGGCGTTGATGAAGTCGTTCAGCCTTACCTGTTTTACAACTCCAAATCTTGTTGCCATAAGGAGATACTTGTCTTCGTCGAAGTCCTTGAAGTCTATGATGGCACTGACGAATTCGCCGTCGTCCATCTTGGGAAGGATGGCCTTGAGGTTCACGCCCTTGCCGACCTTCAGGCCCTCGGGAAGCTCCCAGACCTCCAGGCAGAAGGCCTTTCCGAGGTTGGTGATGAACAGGATGTGGTCGTGGGAGAATGCCGAGAACAGATGCTCCACGAAATCCTCGTCCCTGAGAGATGCACCGCGGACTCCCTTTCCGCCGCGGCCCTGCGACTTGTACTCGTCTGCTGAGACGCGCTTCACGAAGCCCTTGTTGGTGATTACGACAACGACATCCTCTTTCTTGATGAAATCCTTGTCCACAAGGCCGTCGACCTCTCTGAGATCGATTTCAGTCCTTCTTGCGTCGCCGTACTCGTCTCCGACCTCACGGATCTCCTTTTCGACCTCCTTGAGCATCTTGGACTCGTCGGAGAGAAGCTCCTTGTAGAAGGCGATCTTGATCTCCAGCTCGTTCAGCTCGTCGATGATCTGCTGGGTCTCCATGTGGCTGAGTCTTCCCAGTCTCATCTGGATGATCGCGTTGGCCTGCTTGTCGGAGAGTCCGAACCTGGCCTGCAGGTTCACGGAAGCCTCGTCGTTGTTCGCAGCCTTCTTGATGATCTCAATCACCTCGTCGATGTTCTCAAGACCGATCTTCAGACCGAGCAGGATGTGCTCGCGCTCCTGCGCCTTGGCAAGGTCGAACTTCGTCCTTCTGGTGGTGACGTCCTTGCGGTGCTCCAGATAGTAGTAGAGCATCTGCTTGAGGTTCAGGCACTTGGGTCTTCCCTCGACAAGAGCCAGGTTGTTGACGTTGAAGTTGGACTGAAGCTGGGTGTTCAGGAACAGGTGGTTCACCGCGATCTCGGGAACGGCATCCTTCTTCAGCTCAATGACGATTCTGATTCCGTCACGTCCGGATTCATCCCTGATTGCGGAGATGTCCTTTAGTACGTCGTCCTTACGAAGTTCGTCGATGTGCTTTACAAGCTCTGCCTTGTTGACCTGGTAGGGGATTTCGGTGAACACGAGGGACTCGTGCGTCTTGTGGTCCTCCACGTGGTAGACACCGCGCATGACGATCTTTCCGCGTCCGGTCTCGAAGGCGTCGCGGATTCCCTTGGTACCGCAGATCTTGCCGTGGGTGGGGAAGTCCGGACCCTTGATGTAGTTCATCAGCTCAAGGATTGTGATGTCTGGGTTCTCGATCATGGCGCACAGGGCGTCTGTGATCTCCCTGAGGTTGTGCGGGGCCATGTTGGTGGCCATACCGACTGCGATTCCGCTTGTTCCGTTTGCAAGGAGGAAGGGGAAGCCGGCGGGCAGGACCTCGGGCTCCTTAAGGGACTCATCGAAGTTGGGAACGAAGGTGACCGTGTCCTTGTCGATGTCCTGGAGCATCAGCTCGCCCATGCGGGCCATCTTGGCCTCTGTGTATCTGTAGGCTGCAGCCGGATCACCGTCGATTGAACCGAAGTTGCCCTGGGGCTTTATGACGGGATAGCGCAGTGAGAAGTCCTGGGCCAGTCTGACCAGTGCGTCGTAGACAGATGCGTCTCCGTGCGGGTGGAACTTACCCAGAACGTCTCCGACGGTCCTTGCACACTTCTTGAACGAACCCGTGGATTTGATTCCCAGGTCGTACATATCGTAGAGGATTCTCCTGTGGACGGGCTTGAGGCCGTCACGCACATCGGGCAGCGCACGGCTGACGATGACGGACATGGCGTAGTCCAGGTAGCTCTTCTTCATCTCCTCCGAGAGGTCCGATATCAGTACTCTGCTGTTTGTTTCTTCCATCTTTTCCTCCTCCCGTCAGGCGTCGATCTGCGCGTATGTCGCATTCTCTTCGATGAAGAGCCTTCTGGGCTCTACCGCTTCTCCCATCAGCATGGAGAACACATGGTCCGCCTCGACCGCGTCGGAGAGGTTGACCTTGCCGATGAACCTTGTCTCGGGATTCATCGTGGTCTCCCACAGCTGCTCCGGGTTCATTTCACCAAGACCTTTGTAGCGCTGGATCTTGACGTTCTTGGAATCCGACTCATCCTCGTTGTGCTCTGCCAGGATCTGGGCCTTGTCCTCGTCGTTGAAGGCGTAGAAGTCCTTGCCCTTGATCGTGATCTTGTAGAGGGGAGGCATGGCGAAGTAGACGTAGCCTGCGTCGATGAGCGGCCTCATGTATCTGAAGAAGAACGTCAGAAGCAGCGTCCTGATGTGCGAGCCGTCGACATCGGCATCGGCCATGATGATGACCTTGTGGTATCTGGCGCGCGTGACGTCGAACGAGGCGCCAAGTCCTGCACCGATCGAATCGATGACGGGCTGGAGCTTGTCGTTGCCTTCGACCTTGTCCTCGCGGGTCTTCTCGACGTTGAGCATCTTTCCCCACAGCGGGAGGATTGCCTGGATGCGTCTGTCGCGTCCCTGCTTGGCGCTTCCGCCTGCAGAATCTCCCTCGACGATGAAAATCTCGCACTGTGCGGGATCTTTTTCGGTGCAGGGGGCAAGTTTACCGGGCAGGCTGACGGAAGTCTTCTTACGGGCGTTCTCGCGTGCCTTCTTGGCTGCTATTCTGGCCTTGGAGGAGGCGATGGTCTTCTCCAGAAGGACCATGATCTGGTCGGGGTGCTCGTCGAAGTAGTCGTTGAGCTTCTGGTATACGAAGCTGTAGACGATTCCCTGGACGTAGGAGTTGCCGAGCTTCATCTTGGTCTGGCCTTCGAACTGGGGGTTGGTGATCTTGACGGACACGACGGCGCTCAGGCCCTCGCGGACGTCGGAGTTGAAACCCTCCTTGAAGTCGTCGGACTCGAAGAAGGCCTCGGCGTTCTTGTTCTTTCCCACAAGCTCCTTCAGGTGGACCTGCAGCTGGTTCTTGAAGACAGCCACAAGACCGCTTGTGAAACCGATCAGGTGCTTTCCTCCCTCGCGGGTGTTGATGTTGTTCGCAAAGGAGTGGAGGTTCTCGTCGAACCTGTCGTTGTACTGCAGGGAGAACTCGACTATGGCCTCGCCGTTGTCGTTCGACCTCTCGCCGCAGTAGTAGATGGGCTCGGTTCCCTCGGGGATGACCTTCTTGTTCTCATTGATATAGGAGACGAAGTCCTTGATTCCGCCCTCGAAGTGGAAGACCTTCTCCTCGGGGTTCTCCTCGCGGAGGTCCACTGCCGTGATGGTGATTCCCTTGTTGAGGAAGGCCAGCTCGCGGAAGCGCTCGCAAAGGACTCCGAAACTGAAGTTGTCCGTCTCCATGATCGTGGTGTCCGGATGGAACTTGATTGTGGTTCCGACCTTGTCCGTCTTTCCTATCTTCTTCACAGGCTCGACAGGCTCGCCGTAGTGGTACTCCTGCATGTACATGTCGGGGTTCCTGTGGACTATGGCCACAAGGTGGTCGGAAAGGGCGTTGACGACGCTGACTCCGACGCCGTGCAGACCTCCGGAAACCTTGTAGGCTCCTCCGTTGAACTTTCCTCCGGCATGCAGATGACACAGCGCAACCTCAAGGGTGCTGATTCCCTCGGTCGGGTGGATGTCCACGGGGATTCCTCTTCCGTTGTCCTCCACGGTGACGATGTTGCCTTTCTCGATTGTGACCCTGATGGTGTCGCAGTATCCGGCAACGGCTTCGTCGATGGAGTTGTCCACTACCTCGTAGACAAGGTGGTGAAGTCCGTCGGGTCCTGTGGATCCGATGTACATTCCCGGTCTCACACGTACGGCCTCCAGACCCTTGAGGACCTGGATGTTCTCACCGGTGTACTCGGCGGACGTGTGGGCGAGATTGTTCATCTGCTCTTCTTCGATTCTCTGTTCGTCATTCATAAATGATAGTCCTTAATACTTTATATGTTATAGATAACAAGGATAATAATATATATTTTAATAATTATGCACAACACCTTATTTAGTCTTTCTTCGCCCTTGAAAAAACAAGTGCCGACAAGTTAGAATCAATGGCACGGAGATTTTCCAAAGATGACGGAACAGCAGTGGGCGGAAACACTTGAAAGAATCAGCTCCTCGATGGCAGAAAGCGAGTTCTCTGCATGGTTCAGCAGGCTCGTCTTCGCAAAGGAGGAGGGCGGCAGGATCACGCTGCAGGTTCCCTCTGCGTTCGTCCGCGACAGGTTCGAATCTGCCTACAGAGCCCTCCTGGAGGACACTCTGAACGAGGTCACCGGAAAGCGTTATTCAATCACTTTTGAAATCAAAAAGAATGCCCAGAATCCGCAGGCTGCTAAAAAAACAGATGAAAAGCAGAAAACCGGGCCATCAAATCCTACTCCGGATGCAAAGCCGGCAAGACAGGCAAAACCCTCTGCGGACGATCTGATGTTCAATCCTTCGTACACATTCGAGTCCTTCATTCCGGGAGACAACAGCAGCTTTGCATACAGCGCCTGCATGGCCATTGCCAAGAACCCGGGATCGGCATACAACCCCTGTCTTCTGTACGGAGGCGTAGGTCTGGGAAAGACCCATCTGATCCAGAGCATCGGAAACTACATCAGAAAGAACACCAACCTCAAGGTCGTGTACGTCACGGCCGAGAACTTCACAAACGAGTACATCCAGTCCATCAACGAGAACAGGACCCAGCAGTTCAAGAACAAGTACCGCAAGGTCTCCGTCCTTCTGATAGACGACATCCACTTCCTTCAGAAGAAGAACGAGACTCAGAACGAGCTGTTCAACACCTTCAATGACCTCTACGACACCGGCCGTCAGATAGTCTTCACATGCGACCGCCCGGTCGATGAGCTGAGGGACATATCCGACCGTCTGAGAAGCCGCTTCGAAAGGGGACTGAACATAGACCTCCTTCCCCCTGACTACGAGACCAGGGTCGCAATCCTCAGAAAGAAGTGCGAGGAGAAGGGCGTTGCCTTCAGCGACGATGTCATTGACTACATAGCTTCGAACATCTCAAGCAATGTCAGGGCCCTGGAGTCCTGCCTTACCAAACTGATCGCATACTGCCAGCTTCTTAACAAGGACATCTCGCTTGAGACGGCCAAGGAGCAGCTGAAGCACATTATCAGCTCGAACAACGACACGAGCGGAATCTCCATCGACATGATAATCAAGGTGGTGGCCAACTACTTCAACGTCTCGGCCTCCGACATAAAAGGAAAGAACAAAAACCAGTCAGTGGTCCTTCCCAGACAGATAGCAATGTACCTCTGCAGGAAGATGACGGATCTCTCCACCACGGAAATCGGATTCGAGTTCGGCGGAAAGAACCACACCACAGTCATGTACAACGTCCAGAAGATAGAGTCCCGCCTGGTCTCCAGCGAGAAGGAAATCAATTCCGTGATCGACAAACTCGAGACCCAGATAAGACTCGAATCACGCAAATAAAACCTGTTCATAAGCTGTTCATAAATGCATGTCTCTGTCAGTGCGGTTGTTCATATCCCGGAAGGTCTTTTTTTTCTCAATTCCAATGAACAGGTTATGCACAATCTGTAACTGAGCAGCACCTTTCCTATAATAAACAGAGGCAAAGAATTGCTATGTTATGGACATTTTCCGTGCTATTATTGTTATAATTAAGTAGATTATTCTAATTTGATATTAACAGGCCTCAGGAGGCATATCATGAAATTCATCTGTCAGAAGAACGCCATTTTGAAGGAGCTGGCAAACGCTCTTGATTTCACATCACAGAGGAATACACTCGCCGTATACGCCAACGTCTGTCTCGCCCTTGAAGGAGACAAACTTACACTGAAGGCCACGGACCAGAAGATGAGCTATGTCTCTGAGATGACGGTCCAGGGAATGGAGAACGGAAGCACGACGGTCGTCTGTGACAAGTTCCTCAACATCGTGAAGAACCTTCCTGAGTCTGACATCATGTTCGAGGACCAGGATGACAAGATCAAGATCAGACCTCAGGGAACATCCATTGAGTTCAAGCTCAGGACCATCGAGGCATCTGCCTTCCCGAGCCTTGTCTTCGGAGACGAGTCCGGATACTTCAGAGTAGCCCAGAAGGACTTCACAGACATGATCAACCAGGTCATCTTCGCAGTCAGCGACGACGAGTCCAAGTATGCAATGAGCGGAGCCCTTCTTGAGAAGGACGGAAGCGGACTTGTCATGGTCGGAACCGACGGAAGAAGACTTTCATACATCAACAGGCAGATAGGTTCTGAGATTCCCGACTTCCCCAAGGCAACGATTCCCAGCCGTTTCCTCAACCAGATCAGAAAACTTTCCGTGGAGGAGGGTGACTTTGAGATCAACGTGGAATCCAACTCAATCTCACTGAGGTTCGGAAACTGCACCATCTCGTCCTCACTGATTAAGAACGACTTCCCCGCATACAGACGTGTCATCCCCGAGAACCAGTCCAGGGTCTGCATCGTCAACATCGGTACTCTGAGCGATGCCCTCAAGAGGGTCTCCCTGCTCGTCGAGAACAAGTACAAGAAGGTAGTTCTGGAGTTCAGTGAGAACAGACTCACGGTCTACTGCGACGAGAGCGATGTCGGAGCCGGAAGAGAGGAGATCGACTGCAGGTACGAGGGTGAGCCCCTGCGCTGCGCAATGAACTACACGTATCTTCTCAGCCCGCTCAAGGTCATGGACGGAGTTGAGGCCAGGATCGAGTTCAGCGAGCCCGGAAGACCCTTCACCGTCAAGTCTGAGCCTGCAAGGGATTATCTGCACGTGATAATGCCGATGAACCTGAACTGATATGCTCATCAGAAAACTCTCCCTTGATTTCTTCAGGAACATCAGGGACAGAGAGATCGATACCTCAGCAAAGCAAGTCATCCTCACTGGAGAGAACGGTCAGGGAAAGACCAATCTTCTTGAAGCTGTCTACATTCTCTGCTACGGAAGCTCTTTCCGTACACAGAACTTCAGGGAGATAGTCACATACGGAGAGTCCTTCTTCCGTCTGGGTTCCGTCTTCGAGGATTCTCAGGGACTTGAGAGAAAGACGGAGATAACCTTTTCCGAAGGAATCAAACACATAAAGCTCGACGGCAAGGAAATCAAGGACAGGAAGGAACTGATCTACTGCCTTCCTTGCATCGTATTCTCCCATGATGACATCGAGTTCGTCCGAGGGGAGCCGGAGAACAGAAGGAAGTTCTTCGACCAGACCATGACGATGTACGACCCTG